>ERZ772851.1933-NODE-1933-length-17518-cov-6.244803_pt1 | contig 17518 bp, 10 predicted proteins | sample MGYA00512137_ERZ772851 | MGnify/ENA primary metagenome ERZ772851 (study PRJEB29015, sample SAMEA2737663) | human gut metagenome | biome: human gut; feature: human-associated habitat; material: faeces | place: China | collected 2012 ... | reverse complement strand
GGCGGTTGCGCTCCGACACGCGCCTGCGGGCGCAGCCCCTCGGGGGAAGGCTTTAAGAAGGTTACGACCCATCAAAAATTTATCTGTGGGGAGAAATTTATGAAATACGACTTTAAAACAGTTGAGGCCAAATGGCAGAAGGTCTGGGAGGACGAGGATACCTTCCATGCCGAGATCGACCATTCCAAGCCGAAATTCTACGCGCTGGTCGAGTTCCCGTACCCGTCCGCCGCGGGCCTGCACGTCGGCCATCCGCGCAGCTACACCGCGCTGGACATCGTCGCGCGCAAAAAGCGTCAGTGCGGCTATAACGTCCTGTACCCCATGGGCTGGGACGCCTTCGGCCTGCCTACCGAGAACTACGCCCTGAAAAACCACATCAACCCCGAGATCGTCACCGCCCAGAATGTGGCCCGCTTCAAGAGCCAGCTCAAGGCGCTGGGCCTGTCCTTTGACTGGGACCGCGAGATCAACACCACCGACCCCGAGTACTACAAGTGGACGCAGTGGATCTTCATCCAGCTGTTCAAGAAGGGCCTTGCCTACAAGAAGGAGACCACCGTCAACTACTGCACCGGCTGCAAGGTCGTTCTGGCCAACGAGGAGGTCGTCAACGGCGTCTGTGAGCGCTGCGGCAGCCCCGTTGTCCAGAAGAACAAGAGCCAGTGGATGCTGAAGATCACGGCCTACGCAGACCGCCTGATCAACGACCTGGACGACGTCGATTACATCGACCGCGTCAAGACCCAGCAGCGCAACTGGATCGGCCGCAGCCACGGCGCCGAGATCAACTTCGACACCACCGCGGGCGACACCCTGACGGTCTACACCACCCGCGCGGACACGCTGTTTGGTGCGACCTACATGGTCATCAGCCCCGAGCACGCCTTCATCAAAAAGTGGGTCGACGCGGGCCTTATCCGGAACGCCGACGCCGTCGCCGCCTATCAGGAGGAGGCCGCCCGCAAGTCTGACTTCGAGCGCACCGAGCTGAACAAGGAAAAGACCGGCGTTGTCGTCGAGGGCGTCAAGGGCATCAACCCCGTCAACGGCAAGGAGATCCCCATCTTTATCTCCGACTACGTCCTGGCAACCTATGGCACCGGCGCCATCATGGCCGTGCCCGCCCACGACACCCGCGACTGGGAGTTTGCCAAAAAGTTCGGCCTGCCCATCATCGAGGTCGTCAAGGGTACTGTGCCCAGCGACCTCGACAAGGAGGCCTTCACCGACGTGGCCACCGGCACGCTCGTCAACTCCGACTTCCTGAACGGCCTGTCCGTTGAGGATGCCAAGAACAAGATGTACGCCTGGCTCGAGGAGAACGGCAAGGGCCACAAGCAGGTCAACTTCAAGCTGCGCGACTGGGTGTTCAGCCGCCAGCGCTACTGGGGCGAGCCTATCCCCATGGTCTATTGCGACAAGTGCGGCTGGGTGCCCCTGCCCGAGAGCGAGCTGCCCCTGCGCCTGCCCGAGATCAAGGACTTTGAGCCGGGCGAGAACGGCGAAAGCCCGCTGGCGCGCCATACCGAGTGGGTCAGCACGACCTGCCCCTGCTGCGGTGCCCCCGCCAAGCGCGAGACCGACACCATGCCCCAGTGGGCCGGTTCGAGCTGGTACTTCCTGCGCTACTGCGACCCGAAGAACCACGACGCCATCGCCAGCAAGGAGGCGCTCGAGTATTGGAGCCCCGTGGACTGGTACAACGGCGGCATGGAGCACACCACCCTGCACCTGCTGTACAGCCGTTTCTGGCACAAGTTCCTGTATGACATCGGCGTTGTGCCCACCAAGGAGCCGTACCAGAAGCGTACCTCCCACGGCATGATCCTGGGCCTGAACCCCCATGCCTTTGAGAACCAGCCCGATGCCGAGCGCAAGCGCCTGCTGGCCGAGTACGGCGACGAGAAGGGCGCGCGCAAGGCCCTTGTCGAGAAGTACGGCGAGATGGCCGAGCACCCCATCGTCAAGATGTCCAAGTCCCTCGGCAACGTCGTCAACCCCGACGACGTGGTCAACGAGTACGGCGCCGACACGCTGCGCCTGTATGAGATGTTCATCGGCGACTTTGAGAAGGCCGCCCCGTGGAACACCTCCTCCATCAAGGGCTGCAAACGTTTCCTCGATAAGATCTGGTCGATGAGCGAGAAGCTCGTTCCCGGCGAGGGCGTCCGCCCCGAGCTGGAGGCCGTTGCCAACCGCACCATCAAGAAGGTCGGCGAGGACATTGACGCGCTGAAGGCCAATACCGCCATCGCCCAACTGATGATCTACGTCAACGCACTGAGCGATCAGGGGGGTGCGACCAAGGCCGAGTACGAGCTGCTGCTGCAGCTGCTGAACCCGTTTGCGCCCCACATGACCGAGGAGCTGTGGCAGCAGCTGGGCCACACCGAGCAGCTGGCCTACCACGCCTGGCCGACCTACGACGAGGCCAAGTGCGTTGAGCAGACGATTGAGATCGCCGTGCAGGTCAACGGTAAGGTCAAGGCCCGCATCAAGGTGCCCGCCGCCATCGAGAACGCGGATGCCATCGCCGCCGCCAAGGCCGAGCCCGCCGTAGCCGAAGCCATCGCAGGAAAGACCATTGCCAAGGAGATCTATGTCAAGGGCAAGCTGGTCAATATCGCGGTCAAAGGCTAAAATTTTATAAGCACTCTAAGGCAGAGCGAAGGCTCTGCCTTTTTTGGTGGGCGGCTGCCGCAAAGTTCCCCGGAGCGGTCAAGACCGCTCCCTACAAAGCACCCGTGAACGCGGTACTGTAGGGAGGGGTCTTGACCCCTCCGATGACGCTGCCGCTATTGCGATGCAAATATTTCGCCGACCCTAACAAAGCGCACGTGGTTCAATAGTCCCTGTTTACAAACTCCGTCAACTACGGTATAATAAAAAATACTAAATTTCTTGACGAAAGCAGGTCACACCATGCTCATCAGTCTGATCGTACCCTGTTACAATGAAGAAGAAGCGATGCCGCTTTTTTATAAAGAAGCCTCCCGCGTGGCGGCGGAGATGAAAGCCAGCCACGGCGCGGAGTTTGAGTTTATCTTTGTGGACGACGGCTCCCGCGACGGCACGCTGCGCGTCGCGCGTGAGCTGCACGCGCAGGACCCCCGCGTGCGGTATGTCTCGTTCAGCCGCAACTTCGGCAAGGAGGCCGGTATCTACGCGGGTTTACAGGCCGCCAGGGGCGATTACGTCGCCACGATGGACGCCGATCTGCAGGACCCGCCCGCGCTGCTGCCGCAGATGCTGGACACGCTGCTGACCGGCGAGTACGACTGCGCCGCCACCCGCCGCACGACCCGCAAGGGCGAGCCGCCGCTGCGCAGCTGGTTTGCCCGCAAGTTCTACCAGATCATCAACAAGATGTCCGATACGGAAATTGTCGACGGTGCGCGGGATTTCCGCCTGATGAGCCGCAAAATGACCGACGCTGTGCTCAGCATGGCCGAGTACAACCGCTTCAGCAAGGGCATTTTCAGCTGGGTCGGCTTCAAGACCAAGTGGTTCGACTATGAGAACATCGAGCGCGTCGCCGGTACGACCAAGTGGAATTTCTGGGGCCTGTTCAAGTACTCCATCGAGGGCATCGTCGGCTTCTCGACCACGCCGCTGCTGATCGCGGCGGGGGCGGGCGTGTTGTTCTGCATCCTCGCGTTCATCGGCATCCTCTTTGTCGTCGTCCGCGCGCTGATGTTCGGCGACCCGACCTCCGGCTGGCCCAGCATGGTCTGCATCATTCTGCTGTGCAGCGGCGTCCAACTGTTCTGCACCGGCATTGTGGGCGAGTACCTCGCCAAGACCTACCTGGAGGTCAAGCACCGCCCCATCTACATCGTCGCCGAGACCGAAGAGGATAAAAAATAAACGATGGACTGGCAGAAAAAAGTGAGCCTGTGGTGGGCGAAAAACTTCCGCCCGCTGGTCGTGGCGCTGCTGGTCGGTTGCGGCGTACATTACACGATTTATGCTAACCAACTCGGCAATTTTGATGCCGTACACATCGGTGCACTGTACACTGCCGATGGCTGGCCCGAGCATCTGTATTGGGAGACACAGCAGGGGCGTTGGGCGCTGCGCCTGGTGGATATGCTGCGCGGCGGCATCAATCAGCCTGCGCTTTCGGCATTGCTGATGCTGTTCCTCTACGCATTGGCGGGAGTGCTGCTAACGGATTTGTTTGCTGTGCGCAGCCGTGTGGCAAAATATCTTATCCCGCTTACACTGGTCTGTGCGCCCTATGTAGCGGAAGTTGAAACCTACCACTATTGCAGTGTGTCCTATGCGCTGTCTTTCCTGCTAGCGGTGCTGGCCGTGCGATCCGCCGTCTGCGGCGTGCGGTTTGTCTGGCTGATGGGTACGGTCTGCCTGGCGTTCGCGCTGGGAATGTATCAGGCCAATCTGGGCACAGCGGCGGGCTTGTGCGTCATGCTGCTGCTTCTGGCCGTTCTGCGCCGCCCCGGCGAATGGCAGGCCACCGGCCTGACTGCCCTGCGCATGGTGTTGATGGGCGGCAGCGGTGCGGCGCTGTATATGCTGATTTTAAAATTGTTCCTGCGGCTGTACGATGTGGGCCTATCCGGCATCAACGGTATCAACACCGTGGGAATGGAGACACTGCGCAATCTGCCGTTAGGCCTGAAAAACGCCTACTTTGATTTTTACGCCTACTTCTTCACCCACGGCATTGCCCAAAACCACTATGGGCAGATCGCGGGCTACCTGCTGCTGTTTGTGCTGGCGGCACTGGCCGGGCTGCGGTGGCTCGTCGTGCTGCACGACCGCAAGGCCGCCGCTGCGGCGGTGGTACTGGTGGCACTGCTGCCCGCCGCAGCCAATGTGACCGACGTTATCAACACCGGGGCCACTGTGGCGCTGCGGATGGCGGGCTCGCTGGCCATTGTGGTGCCGTTTGCCATCGCCGTGATCGACGCGGCTCCCGCACTGACGGAACGGGCGTTCTCCTGGGGAATGGCGCTCTGCACGGCGTTTTGCGCGGTGCTGCTGCGCGGGTTTGCCGTGCAGGTCAACAACGACGCGGCGGTCATGCTGAAACAAAAGACCACAGTTGTGAACCTCGCCAACCGCCTGTGTACCCGGCTGGAGGAAAACGCCGACTACCAGAACGGCGCCGAGGTCGTGATCCTGGGCGAGCCGAAGCGCGGCGCGTACCCGGAGGAATCCCCGCTCAAGCCTATGGCCGGGGAACTGGCGCAGTTCGGCCCTCTCTCCTTCGACCCGACGTTCAACGCCCACGGCTGGTATGTGCTGGTGTGGGACGAGCTGGGCGTCCAGCTCAACGAATGCGCGGACGAGACTGTCCGCGCCATCGGCAATTCCGACGCGTTCAAGGCCATGCCCAACTACCCGGCAGATGGTTGTATCCAGACCATCGACGGCGTTGTCACGCTGAAGGTGGCAGATTTTCCGTTTTGAGAGCTGATAATGATGCGTGATATGACCAAGGGTGCCCCGCTGGGGCACCTCTTTCTGTATGCGCTGCCGCTGCTGCTGGGAAACTGGTTACAGCTGGCGTACAATGCGGTGGATTCCATCATCGCGGGGCGGTTCATCGGGCAGGACGCGCTGGCCGCCGAGGGCGTGGCAGGGCCGGTCATGAATCTGGTGATTTTGGCCATCAGTGGCCTGTGCATCGGCGCGGGCGTACTGATGAGTGAGGCGTTCGGCGCAAAGCGGACCGCCCGCTTAAAGGAGACGTTGGCAACGACGCTGCTGTTCGGCGCAGCGCTCTGCTGTGCCGCCGCGGCGCTGGGCTGCGTGCTGACGCCGTGGATCCTGCGCGCGCTGGCCGTGCCGGACTCGATTTTTGGCATCACCGGCATCTACCTGCGCATCACGTTCCTGGGCGCGCCGTTCACGTTTTTCTATAACGCGCTGGCGGCGGGCCTGAAAAGTGTCGGCGACAGCAAAACGCCGCTGAAATTCCTGGCGTTCTCCGCCGTGCTCAACGCGGTGCTGGATCTCATTTTAATTGGCGGGCTGGGTTTCGGCATTGTGTGCAGCGCCGTGACCACTGTCGTGGCCGAGGCCGCCAGCGCGCTGCTGGCCGCCGTCTACATGGCACGCCGCGTGCCGGAGCTCTGCCCCGGGCACGGGCAGTGGCGCATCCGCCGCGACCTGCTGGGACCGATTTTGCGCTACGGCGCGGTGACGGCGGTGCAGCAGGCCGTGCAGCCGATCTGCAAGGTGCTCATTCAGGGGCAGGTCAACGCGCTGGGGGTCGGGGCTATCGCGGCGTTCAACGCGGTCACGCGGGTGGACGATTTTGCCTTCACGCCGGAGCAGAGCATTGCCACGGCCATTACGACCTACATTGCCCAGAACCGCGGTGCCGGGCAGACCGCCCGCATCCGCTGCGGCTTTGCGGTGGGCCTGCGGTTGGAGCTGGGCTATTGGCTGCTGATGGGCAGCCTGACGCTGCTGCTGCGCCGGGGCATCCTGTCCTTGTTTGTGGCAGGGGAGGGGGCCGCCGACGTCATTGCACTGGGCAGCACGTATCTGGGCTGGATGGCGGTGTTCTACGCCCTGCCCGCGCTGACGAACGGTTTCCAGGGCTTTTACCGCGGCATGGGTAAGATGACGACGACGCTGATCGGCACCTGCTTACAGGCGGGGCTGCGCGCTGCCGCTGCTGCGGTGCTGGCCCCGCGGGTGGGCCTGCCCGGCATCGCCTTTGCCTGTGCCTTCGGCTGGTGCGTCATGTTGGCGTTTGAGGTGCCGTATTATTTTTGGACGTGCAGGGAGTGGAAATCGTATAAGGCTTCCCCCGCGGGGCTGCGCCCGCAGGCGCGTGTCGAAGCGCAACCGCCGGAGGCGGCTCTTAGCGCGGAGACTGAAGCTGGCAGCGGCCCCGTCCGCTGACTGATGAGGGCAGAGTTATTGTGGCATCCCGTCAAATGGTTGATTCTGGTAGCTTTGCCCTCATCCGACCCTGCGGGGCCACCGCACCCCTTCTGGCGCTGCGCGCCACCTCCCCCGTATCGGGGGAGTCTGTCCCCGAGGGAAAAGGCAAAGAACGGCGGTCAGGAAGCTGGCCGCCGCTTTTTTATTCTGTAAAATTCCCCAATATCCCGCGTTTCCGATTGTAATTTCTTCGACAAAATGCTACACTAATAGTATCTATCCACAGCATAAAATCTGCCCAAGAGAGGTAACGCACCGTGCCAGAAGAACGCAAAGTCTACCGCCGCCCTGCCCGGACGGCTGCGCCCGACCCGCAGGCCGGGCAAGCGACCCCGCGCCCCGACGCGCCCCCGCCGCCGAAGAAAAAGAAACGTCCCGGCGCCAAACGCCGCCGCAGCCGCCTTGTGCTGGGGCTGTGTTTGCTCTGCCTGCTGGTCGTGGTCATTGTGTCGGTGGTGCTGGTGCGCTGCTCGGCAGAGGAGAAAGGCCCCGCCGAGGCGGACTTCGGCACGCCCGCCGCGGCCTGGCAGAAGAACGATCTGGGCTACTACTTCAACACAAGCGGCCGGGCCATGCCCGCCGCGGTGCTCAAAGGCATGGACGTATCCAAGTTCCAGGGCGAGATCGACTGGGAAAAGGCCAAGGCTGCCGGCATCGACTTTGCCATCATCCGCTGCGGCTTCGGCGGCGAGTGGGACGGCCAGGAGGAAAACTGGGCGCAGGATGACCCCCAGTGGCGGCGCAACGCCGACGAATGCACCCGGCTGGGCATCCCGTTCGGCGCGTACCTTTACTCCTACGCCACGACGGTGGAGGAGGCCCGCAGCGAGGCCGACCACGTCGCGCGGCTGCTGGGCCTGACCGCCCCGCCGCAGGAGGGGCTGGACGACTACACCGCCGCGCCCTACCGGCTGAGCTACCCGGTCTACTACGACCTCGAGGATAAGTACATCAGCGGCGTTTTCCCCTCCGAGATGGCCGAGATCACGCAGGCGTTCTTTGACCGCCTGACCGAGTACGGCTACACCGGTGCGCAGGGGCTGTATGCCTCCCGCAACTGGGTACGCGCCCGCATGACAGATCCCGCCTTTGACAAATGGCGCGATAACCTCTGGATCGCGCGGTTCTCCGACGATCTGGACTACGCGGGCACCTACGATATGTGGCAGTGCACCTTCAGCGCCCCGGGCGCGGACTACGGCGTCCAGAGCGAGACGGTGGATCTGGATTTTGTCATGAGACCGTTCAAATTTACCGGTGTGTCCGCCTGCAACGGCAAGACCGCCGCGCCGGTGCTCCTGAACGATACCTACACCGACGAGCTGCACATGGACGGCAAGGACGCCTACGCCACGCTGGCGACGAACGAGCCGGGCGAGAAGGACGGCGGACGCAGGGTCTACTGGACGACGAGCGACAAGACCGTGGCCACCGTGGACAAAAACGGCACGGTCCGCGCCCGCACCGACAGCGGGGAATGCACGATCACGGCCACGCTGGCCGACGGCACCGAGAGCCTGACCTGCCGCGTGCGGGTCGGGGACATCACGGTCCCGATCTTTGCCACGGCGGGCCTGCGCGGGGACCGCGCCACGCTGGCGGACGCCGCCGCGCTCAAGGGCGCGACCCCGGATTCCATTCTGCTGGACGCGGGCGACAGCCTGCACGGCACCGAGAGCGCCAGCCTGACCGGCGGTATGGATATGCTGTCGGCGTTCTCGGCAGCGGGGTACGACCTGCACGCCATGGCGCTGACCGACTTTGCCTACGGCACGACCCGCCTGGTCAGCGATGCCAACATGGGCAGCGGCCCGTCGCTGGCGTCCAACCTGCTGAACAACGAGGGCACCGCTGTGTTCTACCGCTCCACAAGCTGGAGCCGCAACCGCGTGACCAATGGCCGCTACACCGTCGTGGAGCGCGCGGGGTATAAAATCGGCTTCTTTGTGCTGAACGACCCGGCGCAGGCCGCGGTCATCTCGGCGTCCAACGGGGAGTTCATCACGGCCCGCGACTGGACCGACACCGCCGCCGAGCAGATCACCGCCCTGCAGAACGCCGGGTGCGATGCCATCCTTGCGATTGCCTCCACCGCCCCGGCGGGCGACTGGCAGAAGGCCCTGCTGAGCCAGGGCGTGACGGCTATTATTGACGGCACAACGGCGGAAAACGGCATGAACGTGCTGGGCGCGGACCTGGGTCTGACCGGCGTGGCGCAGCTGGACCTGGTCTTTACCCAGGGCGGCGGCTGCCGCGTCGAGGTCCGGCAGCCTGTGGCGGCTGCCGAGATGGAGAGCCGCCGCGCCACCTGGCTGGCGATGAGCACCGCCGACGCCGCGCAGGCCGACACCGCCGCTGATGCCGCCGACCCCGGCAAGGACACCGAGGCCGTGGGCGGCAGTGACACCACCGCCCCCACCGAGACGGCAGACGAGGCCCAGCAGGCCGGTGCGGACGCCTATACCAGCGCCGCGGCGGAGATCGCCACGCTGGACGCCGACGACCAGAGCATCCTCTACACGCCGCTGTTCACCTACGCGGCGAACCCCGACGCCAACAAAACCATCAGCTTCGGCAACTATCTGGCGGCGCTCTACGCCGAGATCGTCACAAATGACCCGGCCACGGGTCTGCCGGAGGGTGCATCCGTCGAGGCGTTCGCGGGCGGTGTGACCGAGCCGGAATGCGGCGAGATCACCCGCGGGGATTTGATGGCCGCCCTGCCCGCGACAGCGCGCATTCAGCTGGTCAGCACCACCGCAGAAGCCGCCCGGGCGCTGGCCGACGGCGGCACGGTCAGCCGCGTCTACCAGAACAGTCTGACCGAGTACGCCCCCGAGGGGGATGTAGTCTACATCGTCACCGACACGGCGACTCTGGCCGGTCTGGGTGCGGAGTACACGGTCCTGCGCGATTACGGCGATGTCTTTTGGAGTGTTCGGATGAACATCAACGACCTGACCGCCAACTTTACCACAGAGTTTGTGCTGCCGGAGGCCCCGCAGTACGGGGTCGGGAGACGCGGCTAAACGGACGCAGTATTACTGTCCGTTCTTAACGCCGCCGAGCCTTCCTCCACTTTTGAGTCGGGTGTTCCCCCGAACCCCCGATGCTTTTAACGGCTGCTGTTCCCGCGATGGCCTCTGCTTTAAATCACTGTTCTGTAGGGGCGGCATATATGCCGCCCGCAACTGACCGTGGCCTCTCATTCCCGGTCCACCCGCAACATCCCCAAATAAAGGAGGTTCTCCCACATGAAGCTCACATTCTTAGGCGCTGACCGGGAAGTGACCGGCAGCTGCACACAGCTGGAGGCGGCGGGACACCGCTTTCTGATCGACTGCGGCATGGAGCAGGGCCGCGACGTGTATGAGAACGCCGACCTGCCCTGCGCGCCCGGCACCTATGAGGCACTGCTGCTGACCCATGCGCACATCGACCACTCGGGCCGCATCCCGTACCTGTACAAAAACGGCTACCGCGGCCCCATCTATACCACCGATGCGACCCGCGACCTCTGCGCCATCATGCTGGAGGATTCCGCCCACATTCAGGAGCAGGAGGCCGAGTGGAAAAACCGCAAGGCCATGCGCAGCGGCGCCGAGATGATCGAGCCGGACTACACCGTCGAGGACGCGCAGAACGTCATGAAGCAGTTTGTGCCCTGCCCCTATGAGGCGTGGCAGACGCTGTTCGACGGGCCAACCGGCAAAATCGAGATGCGCTTTACCGATGTGGGGCACCTGCTGGGCAGCGCGTCCGTCTCGCTGCGCATTGCGGAGCCGGGCCGCACGCCGGAGATCATCGTTTTCTCGGGCGACATCGGCAACACCCATCAGCCGCTCATCAAGGATCCGTCCAACCCGGGCCACGCGGATTACCTTGTCATGGAATCCACCTACGGGGACCGCAGCCACGGCCCGAAACCGGATTATATCGGCGATTTGAGCGCCATGCTGCAATCGACGTTCGACAAGGGCGGCAATGTCGTCATCCCTAGCTTTGCCGTGGGCCGCACGCAGGAGCTTCTGTATTTTATCCGCCAGATCAAGGCCGAGGGCCGTATCAAGGGCCACGAAAACTTCCCGGTCTTTGTGGACAGCCCGCTGGCGAGCAAATCCACCACGATCTTCCGGGAAAACTTTGCCGAGTGCTACGACGACGAAGCCCTCGCCCTGGTGCAGAGCGGCCGGAACCCCCTGCAGTTCCCGGGTCTGCACGTCAGCGAGACGAAAGAGGAATCCATGGCCATCAACGGCGACCCGACGCCCAAGGTCATCATCTCCGCCGCCGGCATGTGCGACGCGGGCCGCATCCGCCACCACTTAAAATATAACCTCTGGCGGCCTGAGTGTACGGTGCTGTTCGTCGGCTACCAAAGCCCCGGCACCTTAGGCAACGCGCTGGTCAACGGTGCGCAGGAGGTCAAGCTCTTTGGCGAGCCGGTGCAGGTCAGGGCCCGCATTGCGCAGCTGGGCGGGCTTTCGGGTCACGCCGATAAGGACGGGCTGGAAGCCTGGCTCCGCGCCTTTGACGAAAAGCCGAAGTTCGTCTTTGTCAACCACGGCGAGGACGCCGTCGCCGAGCACTGGGCCAACCATCTGAAGGAGGAGGGCTACGAGGCCGACGCCCCCTACAACGGCTCGATCTGGATCGCCGCCGAGGGCCGCGTCGCCTGCGCCGAGGTCGGCAACACCCGGAAGATCATCAAGACGAAATCCGCCGAGACCGTGCGCACCAGCGCGGCCTATGACCGTCTGGACAACATGGGCCAGCGCCTGCTGGAGGTCATCCGCCACAACCGGGGCGGGGCCAACAAGGACCTTGCAAAATTTGCCAGCCAGATCGCTGCGCTGTGCGACAAATGGGATCGATAACATTGACAAAGGCAAAAGGAATATGGCAGATGCTGCCCGCACCCCTGCGCGGCGCGGCGACCCTGCTGGCAGTGCTGGCGCTGGCCGCGCTGCTGACCACGGTGCGGCACAATGCCAGCGCCTACCTGACCGGCGTGTGGGATACAGGCTCCCAGACGCTCGTCTATGGCCGCATCCACCAGATGGAGCAGGGGCAGTACGCCCCCGGCGGCTTTCTGGGTGTCTACACCGACGATTGGAGCGACGACACGAACCGCGCACTGTTCCGGGACGACACCCCCACCGACGCGGCGGCGTTCCACCCCTACACCCACCAGTCGGGCTTGCAGGGCTGGCTGTTCGGCAGGGTCAACCGTCTGCTGCGGCACCGGCTGCCCGACGGTCTGGCGCGGGAGGCCGCCCTTTACTGGCTGAACAGCACGCTGTTCTACGCGGCGGAGCTGCTTGTGGCGCTGGCCGTGTGGGAAGAATTCGGCCCGCTGGCGGCAGCGTTCGGGTTTGCGTCGGTGCTGCTGGCCCCCTGGCTGCAGCGCGGCATGAAGGACCTGTACTGGTGCCTCTGGACCTGGCTGCTGCCGCTGCTGGCGGCGCTTTGGCTCTGCCATTGCACCCGCGTGCGCGGCAAAACGCCCCGCGGGTGCTGGCCGCTGGTGGCCGCCGCCTGCATGGTGCGCTGCATGTGCGGGTTTGAATTTATCACAACATTTTTGATCCTGTGTGAGATCCCGCTCTGCTACGCGGCTGCCAAGGCGTATTTTGTGCGGCGCGACCCGCACGGCGCGCTGGTCTGGCTGGGCCGCACCGTCGGGGCGGGGGTCTCGGCGCTGGGCGGTGTGACTGCGGCGCTGGCGCTCTGGTTCGCACAGGAATGGCTCTGCTTCGGCAGCGCGGCGGACGCCTGGCAGAACATGACCCGGGCCGTCACGGACCGCGTCAGCCTGACGGACGGCGCGGTGCGGGACGTGAACGTGCCGCAGGTGCTCGCGCAGTATTTCCGTGAGAGTACGGAGCCGCTTTTGCAGCTCGGGCCCGTCAGCGTCACGGCATGGCAGCTGCTGCTGTTTGCGCTGCTGGTCGGCGCGGCGAGCGCTGTTGTCTGCCTGCGCCGCGGCACGGCGGCGCAGCTGGTGCCGCCGTGCATCGTCTGGGGGCTGGGGCTGGCGGCCCCGGCGTCCTGGATGGTGCTGTCCAAGGCGCACGCTGCGATCCATGCCCACCTTGTACCGATGCTGTGGCACTTTGCGTTTGTGCCGATCAGCTGTATGCTGCTGCCGGTGCTGGCAAAACTCATGATCCCGGGGAGGAAAAAAGACCTTGTGGCATCCCATTAAACACTACAAAACGATTCGCCATCACAAGATGCTGGTGATGAAAAACTGCTTCCGCTGCGGGCTGTACTGGCAGGGCCTGACCCACGATTTAAGCAAGCTGGCCCCCGTGGAGTTCTGGGCCGGGGCCAAATACTGGCAGGGGACATGCAGCCCCAACAACGCCCAGCGCCAGGCCGAGGGCTACAGCGCCGCCTGGCTGCACCATAAGGGCCGCAACAAGCACCATCTGGAATACTGGATCGACTACGCGCCGGACGGCGACCATGCCATGGCCGGTATGCGGATGCCCGCCCGCTACGTGGCCGAGATGGTCTGTGACCGCATTGCCGCCAGCAAGAACTATAAGGGCGACAAGTACACCGACGCAGCGGCGTGGGAGTACTATGACCGCAGCAGGGACCACTACATCCTGCACCCCGAGACCCGCAAGGAGCTGGAGACCTGCCTGCTGATCCTGCGCGACGAGGGCGAGGATGCCTGCTTCCGGTATATCCGCACCGAACTGCTCGGCAAAAAAGCATAAGAAAAAGACCCCCGCAGCGTCAGGTGCTGCGGGGGTCGGTGTTTTATGTAGGTTGAGTTCCGTCATTCCCGGCGGGAACATCTGCATCGGAGGTGTTCTCCGGGGGCGTGGGTGTCGGCTCCGCGGTCGGCTCGGGCGTGGGGGCGGCGGTCGGTTCAGGCGTGGGTGCCGGTGTCGGCTCTGTAGTCGGTTCGGGTGTGGGACTCGGCGTTGCAGTCGGCTCAGGTGTCGGGGACGGGGTGGCCGTGACCTCGGGGGTCGGCGTCGGCGTGGTCTCCACATAGCTGTCACTCGTGCTCTCGCTGTTGGCGGGCTCCTCCGTCGGCTCGGGCGTGGCCGTCGCCGTGGCGGTGCTGGAGGAGCTGACCACCGGCACCGTGTAGACCACGGCGTCCTTGTCGCCGGTGTGCTTCGGGATCGTCGTCAGCGCGGGGCGGTCATCCTCGGTAATGTAGCTGTGGGTGCGGATGTAGTTGAACAGCGCGTCCATCGCCGTGCGGGTCAGATGGATGCCGTCGCTCGTCTCCACATAGCCGCTCTTGGCGTAGCCGGTGACGGAATCCTTCAGCACCTCGGCGCTGTTCAGGAACTTCCAGTCCTTCTCCTGGCACATTTCGACGAGCGCTTTGTTGTACTCGTCCACCTGGGTCTGGGTCAGGCTCTGGTTGGAGTGCTGCTGCCCGATGGGCGGGATGGCGTTGACGATGATGTCCACGCTGGGGTAGGCGGTGACGATGGCCTCGATGCCGGTCTGGTAGTTTTTGACGAAGTCCGCGGCCTTATAGCCGGGGTTCAGGTCGTTCGTGCCGAAGGTCAGGATGACCCGGCGCGGCTGCAATTTCGCCACGGCCTGGGGCATCGTGATGTAGCCGGACGAAGTGCTTACCTGCACGCAGGCAAAGGTCACCAGGCTCTTGGCGGTCATGCCCACCGAGCCGATGGCGTTGTCGTAGCTGCAATAGTCGAACATGCGGTACATGCGGGCCGTGTTGCTGTCGCCCAGAAACAGCGTCTCGTCCACATAGCTGTCGCCCGCGTCGGCGGACTGCTCAAGGATCGTCGAGGTGTAGGCCTGGGTATCGATGGTGTTTTCCTCTTTATTATAGCCGCTCTCGACGACCATGGACGCGCTGTCCACGGTGGAGACGCTCTGGGCGTCCGCGCCGCCGAGGTCGATGCCGCCGATGAGCACCAGCGAGATGCCGACGCTGACCAGCAGCATAACGCTGCACAGAGCCAGCACCAGATACATCTTGCTGCGCATATCCAGCGCTTTTTTCTTTTGTGATTTGGTTTTGCCTGCCATGAAAGGCTCCTTTCGCGTGGGAGCATGGAGTGTTTACACAATATGTAAATTCATTTTACACCATTTTCCACCGGAACGCCAGTCTTTTTGCAATTTTTACATAATTTGCCGCAAAACAAAAACCCCGCCGAAGCGGGGGTAAACAGAAATGAGGATAGCTGTGTTAAAAGGCTTCCCCCTCATCCGGCCCTGCGGGGCCACCTTCAGTCTACGCGCTAAGAGCCGCCTACGGCGGTTGCGCTCCGACACGCGCCTGCGGGCGCAGCCCCTCGGGGGAAGGCTTTGGGAGAATCACTCCTTCGGCAGCAGATGTGCCTTCTCCAGGGCGGGGCGCAGGGCGATGTACAGGACAACGGCGCAGACGGTGGAGAGCAGGGAGTTGACCAGCGTCACACCGCTGGCAATCTTGGTCACGACGGAGACGAACTCCGCGGGCTGGCCAAAGATGTACAGGTTGCGGAAGTAGCCGATGAACGGGTCGGTGAACACGTTGACCAGCAGGCCGCTGAAGGCCGACGCCGTGACGGCGGCCACGTACTTGAGCTTGCTGCCGGTGGGGAAGGTCCTGAGGCGGATGACCTTGTGGGACACCGCGCCGCAGACCAGACCGATGATGAATTTCAGAATAAAGGTCGTGATGGCGTAGCCCGGGTCACCGGCGACAACGTCGGCCAGCGCCAGGCCGATGGCACCGGCCAGACCGCCGGACACACCGTCCAGCAGCATGGCGGTCAGCGCCGTGAAGGTGTTGCCCAGATGGAAGCTGGACCCCGTACCAAAGACGTTCGGGATGCGGAAGAACTCATACGCGACAAAGCTCAGCGCGGCCATGATGCCGATGATGCTGATTTTCTGCACAGTGAATTTCGTTTTAGTCAGCGCTGCGATCAGCAGTGCCAGGGCTGCTACGACGAACAGCAGCAGCCACATCGTTGCGGTAGACATAGTTTCGTACACCTCTATTGACATTTTCCTTCCGGGAAGGTATGTTTTTATTATACTGATTTCTGGCTCTGAATAAATGCTCAGTTTTTAAATTTTTTATGGGGCCAGTATGGAGGACTGTCATGATAGAGTTGGATGCCGACCAAAAAACGCCGCTGTATGAGCAGCTGTACGCCGCCCTGGCGGATGAGATCCGCACCGGCCAGCGCGCACCCGGAACGCCGCTGCCGGGCCGCCGCACGATGGCTGCGCAGCAGGGCGTCAGCGTCAACACGGTGGACGCCGCCTACCAGATGCTGGCCGCCGAGGGTCTGGCCGAGCCGCGCCCCCGCAGCGGCTTTTATGTGCAAAAGACCTACGGCATGCTGCACAGCCGCACCCGCCGCGCACCCGCCGCCCCTGCACCGCAGCCGCCCGCCGCGCCGCAGCCGGTCTACGACCTGTCCACCGGCAGCGTGGACACGGCGCTGTTCCCGGCGCGCAGCTGGGGACGCATCCAGAAGGAGCTGCTCTACCAGCGGCCCGAGCTTTTACAGCGCGGCGAAATGCAGGGCGACGCCCCGCTGCGCACACAGATCGCGGAATATTTGTCGGTGTACCGCGGTGTGGAATGCACGCCGGAGCAGATCGTCGTCGGCGCGGGCATTGAGTATCTGCTCGGGTGCCTGGCGCATCTGTTCAGCGACGGCATGGCGGCCATCGAGAACCCCGGCTACTTCCGCACGCGGACGGTCCTGCAGAACAGCGGCATTCCCTGCACGCTGGTGGACATTGACCGCGAGGGCCTGCCCGCCGACGCGCTGGAAAAAAGCGGCGCAAACCTCTGCTATCTGACGCCCAGTCATCACTTTCCGACGGGTGTTACAATGCCTGCGACCCGCCGCGCCCAGCTGCTGGCCTGGGCAGCGGCCCGGCACGGGCGGTACATTTTGGAGGACGACTACGACTCGGAGTTCCGCTTTGATACGCGCCCTCTGCCCAGTTTGCAGGGCATGGCGGGCCCGGACGGCCCGGTGGTCTACCTGACGACGTTTTCAAAAAGTCTGGCCCCGGGCATCCGCATTGCCTGCATGGTGCTGCCGCAAAGCCTGCTGGCGCGCTATCGCCGGGATTTTGCGACCTACGCCAACACGGTCAGCCGCTTTGAGCAGCAGACGCTTTGCGAGTTCATGGCGGGCGGGTATTTCACGCGGCATCTTGCCCGGATGCGCCTTGCCTACAAACGCCGCATGGAGGCATTTGCGGCAGCGCTGCGCGCGGCGCTGCCGGGCGTGGAGCTGGACGGCGTACACAGCGGGCTGCATTTTCTGCTGACGCTGCCGGGAGCCGGCGGCGAGCGTGCCATGGTCGCCGCCGCGGCGCAGCAGGGCGTGCGGCTGCGCGGCCTGAGTGAGTATTATCTCGCCCGGCCCGAGCTCTGCCAAGCGGATACCGTGGTGGCGGGGTACTCGGCCCTGAAGGAGGACGATGTGGAGAAGGTGGCGCAGGCGCTGGCGAGGGCGTGGCTATCGTGAATGCCCCTGTAGGGGCCGGGCATGCCCGGCCCGCAGCCTTGCCGTTGCCGCCCCTTTATCTTTTGCATCGTAGGGAGGGGTCTTGACCCCTCCGC
>ERZ772851.1915-NODE-1915-length-17656-cov-45.008693_pt1 | contig 17656 bp, 19 predicted proteins | sample MGYA00512137_ERZ772851 | MGnify/ENA primary metagenome ERZ772851 (study PRJEB29015, sample SAMEA2737663) | human gut metagenome | biome: human gut; feature: human-associated habitat; material: faeces | place: China | collected 2012 ... | reverse complement strand
AGGTTCAAGAACCTGCTCGCTTCATCGAAGCTAAGCACGTTCTTTGAAAGGAACACTAAATTTTCGAGTTCTGCAACTCGCTTCTCAATACTTGTTTCCATATAACAAAAGTATTTGCGTTAGACAATATGGAGTGCATGCCCTCCGGTTTCTTGTAATCGATTACGGGGGCAAAAGTATTGAGGAATAGCTTGATAGCGGATTAAGCTATGTTTGAGGTATTAACCTATTCTTAAAGTTTTTTCAGTTGTTTGATATAATTGCTGATGGTTACATAATCTTTTTCATGCTCCACCCCTTTTACATAATTGGCGGCTGTGGCTAAATCACCTTGATTCAGATATTTATCTTTCTTTATATTCTTCGTAACAAACAACTTATTCCTTGCTATGACAGATTGCCAATTAGGTGTTATCAAACCACGATTGCTTAACTCCGAAAAAAGAAAAGCGACTAGCCTGTTGTTATTAGACCTAAATATAACTTTAGGCTTACAAGAAAGTATTGCTTTCAAATCTTCAAAAGTCATAAGAGCATTGAAAATTTCCACTTCATTGATACAATCCACCAACAATGCTATTTGTCTGTCGTTTAAAATAGACTTGAACGGATTTTCTGTTTCAGCAACATGAGGAATAATTTTAGGCTCTTGGCATTTATCTTGAATTGGTTGCAGTTCTTCCTGTTCTTGTTGGAGTTGCATTTCCGCTTGTACCTTACTTTCTTTCTTCTTTCGCAAGTATTCTGAATATCGTTCCAACACAACAGCTTTGATTACCACTGAAAAATAAGGCAGTTCCTCATCATAAACCGTATTATCTTGTTCATACCGGGAATAATCAAATGAAAGTGGATTAAACGACATATATTTTCTTTTCTCATCAGATTTCAAGGATTCATAAAAACCACTTTCCCAAAAGAAATCAGACACAGAATAAAAGTATTGAATGTCATTCAACACAGAATAACGAATATATAACTGCACCAGTTCATCAGCGGTGCGAACGTATTCCTGCTGTTCCAGCTTATCTGCCTGCTCTTCGTCAAAATATAAAGACTTAGAAGCAATGCCATCTATCATAACTTGGCTGGCATGATTGATGCAACGGTTAAATATGCCTTGTATATGGTCGAATTTTATTTTCAGTTCTCTTTCTGTCATAATATCCTATATTTCAGTTAGTAGGAACAAAGATATATTTTTCCGACTAAACAAAGGCAAAAAAAGAAAGAAAGTACGGTTATATCACAATCCCCATACTTTCTTTTTAAATCAATCTGTCAAATTCGGTATCAAGCTTATAGCTTCTTCTTTTTTCTTATCGACAATCTTCGCATAAATTTGAGTTGTGGCAATATTTTTATGTCCCAACAATTTACTTACCGTGTACAAATCAGCCCCTAATGTGAGCATCATAGTAGCATGTGTATGCCGGGCAACGTGGAACAGAACCCACAAAGCAACCGTCAGCAAACAAGTAACAACAAAACGCAACCCGTTTGAAATGAGTAGATTTTCACTATTCTGCCAAATGTCGAAAACGTAAGGAAGTGCGGAATATTGAGCCATTTCAGTTACCAAGTCGTTAACCGACTGTTACCGAAGCAATGACAGGTAACGCACGGAAAATGAAATTGTTGGACAGCCGTTTCTTTTGCACTGATACGCAGTGTTCTGCAAATCAATGAACGCTTATACTCAAAGTAATTTTGTAACCAAAAAAGTGTAAGCGATGAAGATTGAAAAATTCAAGGTGCTGCTCTACCTGAAAAAGAGCGGAACGGACAAGTCGGGCAAAGCCCCGATAATGGGAAGAGTTACGGTAAACCGCACAATGGCGCAGTTCGGATGTAAACTGTCGTGCAAGCCGGAGTTGTGGAACGCGAGGGAAAGCCGTCTGGACGGCAAGAGCCGCGAGGCGGTGGAAACCAATGCCAAACTGGATAAGCTCCTGCTTGCGGTCAATGCAGCGTTTGACACATTGGTAGAGCGTGGGCAGGACTTTGACGCTACGGCGGTTAAGGACTTGTTCCAAGGTAGCATGGAAACTCAGATGACATTGCTTCGGATGACCGACCGTATCTGCGAGGACTTGAAGGCGCGTATCGGAATAGACCGTGCCAAAGGCACGTATCCCGGCTATTACTACATGAGGAAGAGATTGGGCGAGTTCATTCTATGGCAGTTCAAGACGAAGGACATCGCTTTCGGGCAGCTTACCGAACAGTTCATTCACGACTACCAAAACTTCGTGATGGACGAGAAAGGTTTGGCGGTGGACACGGTGCGCCATTACCTTGCCATTTTGAAAAAGGTATGCCGCATAGCCTACAAGGAAGGGTATGCGGAAAGGTATTTCTTCGCCAATTTCACCCTGCCCAAACAGATGGAACGCACACCGAGGGCGTTGAGCCGTGAGGACTTCGAGAAGATACGCGATGTGGAGATACCCGCATGGCGCACCACGCACATCCTCGCCCGTGACCTCTTCCTGTTTGCCTGTTATACCGGAACCGCCTATGCGGATGCCGTGAGCGTCACCCGTGAGAACCTCTATACGGATGATGAGGGAAACCTTTGGCTGAAATACTGCCGCAAAAAGAATAAGTTTCGGGCAAGCGTGAAACTGTTGCCTGAAGCACTCGTCTTGATAGAGAAGTACCATGACGACAGCCGTCCGACATTGTTTCCTATGATACACCATCCCAATATGAAACGGCACATGAAAGCCCTTGCCGTCCTTGCCGGGGTAAGCAGTAATTTATGCTATCATCAGGCAAGACACTCCTTCGCCTCGCTGATTACGCTGGAGGCCGGAGTTCCTATTGAAACCATCAGCCGGATGCTGGGTCATTCCGACATCCAGACCACGCAGGTCTATGCCCGTGTCACCCCGAAGAAACTCTTTGAGGACATGGACAAATACATAGAGGCAACCAAGGACTTGAAACTTATTTTTTAATTCAAAAACATTACAATTATGCGCAGTACATTTTCCATATTACCGTATATCAACCGCAACAAGGTGAAAGCAGACGGTACGACCGCTGTTCTGTGCCGCATCACCGTTGATGGCAAGAGTTCCACGATGGCGACGGGCATCTATTGCAGGCCAGAGGATTGGAACAGCAAAGCAGGAACCATCCGAACCGTCCGCGAGAACAACCGCTTACAGGAGTTTCGCAAATCCATAGAGTTTGCCTATGATGAGCTATTAAAGAAGCAGAACGTGGTGAGTGCAGAACTGCTCAAGAACACATTGGTGAAAAGGGTGGTCATTCCCACCAAGCTGTTGCAGATGGGTGAAAAAGAACTTGAACGGCTGCTTGCCCGTTCAAAAGAGATAAACTCCACATCGACATACAGGAACTCAAAATACTATCAAAAGTATTTGGCTGATTTCATTGTTTCAACGGGGAGAACCGATATGGACTTCGTCGACATCACGGAGGACTTTGGCTGTTCCTACAAAGCCTTTTTGAAACGCTACAAGAACTTCGGCCCGTCACAGACGAACAAGTGCCTGTGTTGGTTGAGCAAGCTGGTGTACCTTGCCGTGGATTACGAAATACTCCGCGCCAACCCGTTGGAAGACATGGAATACGAGAAGAAGCCCGCACCGAGGCACAGGCATATTAGCCGTGCCGAACTGAAAGCCATTCTCGAAACCCCAATGCTCGACCCCTTGCAGGAATTGGGGCGCAGGGCATTCCTGTTTTCAAGCTTCACGGGACTGGCGTATGTGGACATCATGCTGCTCCATCCGCACCATATCGGCACGACCGCCGACGGCAGGCATTACATCCGCATCAACCGCAAGAAGACCAACGTGGAGGCATTCATTCCCCTGCACCCGATAGCGGAACAGATACTCGACCTCTACAACACCACGGATGACACCAAGCCCGTATTTCCGCTTCCGAGCCGTGATGAGATGTGGTTTGAGATACACGAGTTGGGCGTTGCTATCGGCAGGGAGGAAAACTTGTCCTACCATCAAGCCAGACACTCCTTCGGAACATTTTTGATTTCGGAGGGAATATCCATCGAGAGCATCGCCAAGATGATGGGTCACTCAGGTATAAAAACTACCCAGCGGTACGCGGAAGTTACAGACAAGAAAATCTCAAAGGACATGGACAATCTGATGGCGGTCAGAATGATGTACGGAACAGGCAAATGGTACAAAAGGCAAGAATTGCCAAAAGAAACAGACTTTAATAATGAAATTGGGGAATAATTATGGAACGTGGAATAATCACAATCAACGAAAACGGGGTGGTCACTATTCCGACCGCTCCCGTATGGATGACGCAGCAGGAAATGTCCGATGCGTTCAGTGTATTCTGTTGCGATATCCGTAGAGTAATCTGTGCAATCTACAAGAATATGGAGTTGTTGGAAAGCGATACCATGCGCTACATAAGACAGGGCAACGGGATAAGCTATGATGTATATAGCCTTGAAATGGTTATAACCGTCGCCTTCCGACTGCGGACTAAGGAATGTATGGCTTTCAGACGGTTTGTCATAGGCAGGCTGAAAGCGAATGACAGCAGACCTATCAATCTTTTCTTTTCGCTCTCCCCCATATAATGGCCGGAGAGTGAACAATTGGAAAAGGTGAAAAGAAAAGAGCCGACAGCGGGCAGAAAAAAACAAGTCCTCCATTGTCGGCTTCTTTCTTATGGAATGGCATGAATCATGTGCCAACATGTCTGAATGCCTCCCGGTAATTGGCGGCAAGCATCCGCTCGATGTCCGATTCCTTGTAGAGAATCTTGCCGCCCAACTGGTAGTAGGCTATCATCCCATTGTTACGGTAATCCTGCAAAGTACGGCGGCTCACTTTCAGCCGTGCCGACACCTCCCTGTCCGTTAGGAAACGTTCACCGCCCAAAGTCGGACGGCTGTTTGTCACGAAGTTCTCGATGCCGTCCAGCAAACGGTCAAGTGTGTCGCCGAGTTGGGCGACCAGTGCATGGTTCTTGGTAATCATTTCACTCATTGTCATATTGGATTTAGCGGTACATACAAAATTATAATCTGTCCGCCCGTTTGCGTTCAACGGGTTTGACGATGCGCATCACGTCTTCCGGTTTGTAAAATACCTTGTGGTTAATCTGCGAATAAGCCAACGTGCCATTATCACGCAGCGTCTGCAATGTTCGCGGACTGATGTTAAGCTGTCGGCAGACTTCTTGGTTGTCCATCCACCCGTTCAAAGACTTGCTGCCCTGCTTCGCAAGGATGGCATCCACCCGTTCTGTGAAACGGCTGAATTTCGCCGCCATTTCCTCGAATGCTTCTTTCTGAATAATTAAAATTTCCATTGTCGATACTGTTTTAATGTCGTTGATACTCGATTTTATCCGCAAAGTAAAGGAGTATTGCGCATCAAACAATGGGTTGGCAGTTTCGTGGAAGCATTTGGCAGCGATTGGCGTAGTTGTGATTATTAAGAAACCTGCGTTCTATATTCATTTGGCGTACATCCCGTTTGCCTCTTGAACCATCGGCTGAAATGCTGCGGATATTGGAACCCCAGTTCGTAAGCAATCTCACTGACCGTTTTCGTAGTATTGAACACATGTTCCTTTGCCGTTTCCAATGTCTTCTGCTGGATATGTTTCAAGGCGGACATGCCCGTCTCTTTCTTCAACAAATCGCTCAAGTAGTTGGGAGAAAGGCAAAGTTTGTCAGCGCAGTATTGCACGGTGGGCAGTCCTTCCGTGATAGGTTTGCCGGAATGGAAATACTCATCCAGTAGGGTCTCGAAGCGAGCAAGGATGTCGCTGTTCAGATTCTCGCGAGTGATGAACTGGCGGTCGTAGAAACGTTCGCAATAGTCAAGCAACAGCTTGATGTTGTCGGCAATGAGGGCTTTGCTGTGCTTGTCTACCGGATATTGCAGTTCCTCCTTAATTTTTATCAGGCAGTCAATTACCGTCTGCCGTTCCTGTTCCGAGAGGTGGAGGGCTTCACTGGCATTATATGAGAAATAAGAATACTCCTTTATCAATTCTGCAAGCGGAGTCTTGCGCAAAAATTCGGAATGAAAACACAACGCCCAACCTTCCGGACGGTGCAGTTTACCGTCATCCTCCGAACCCATCATCTGACCAGGAGCGATGAAAAGCATCGTGCCGCGCTGGTAGTCGTACATACTGCGTCCGTATTTCAAGTTCCCGCAATCCGCATCTTTCAGCAATACCGTATAAATGCCGTACAGCTTCCGCCCGAAGCGCAAAGGTTTTGCCTCGCGTCCGTCCACCACACTGACCAACGGATGGCGCGTTTCCACGCCGAAGTAGTCGTTGTAGGTCTGTACGGAGTCTATTTTCATTATCTCATTCATATCCAATCTGTTTTTGCTCCTACAAATGTAGTGATTTCTCAGCAAAATTAGGCATCGTGCCGTATAAAAGAAGTATCCGTACCCTCGTTTTTCCTACCAATTTCGTAGATATGTCTTCGTACCTACGAAATTGGTTGTTCTATCAGTAGTTCAGGTACGGTCACCAAATGGGATGTCCGGTAACTTTGCAAACAAATCAATAAGTTGACAAACAAGATGAGAGCTAATAAAGTATTATTTATCGTATTATCCTTATGGCTGGGTCATATAACGTCTCATGCACAACCAGATAAAAGCATATCCAATAAAGAAGCAGGTGCAGCATTCTTTTTGGTGGGACGTTATGTGGAGTCTAACAAGGAAGCTATCAAAATATACCAGTTTGACGGGCAGACAGGTAATACAGAGTATCTATGTGGACTGAAAGGCATACCCAATCCTGCATTCCTTACTTCTTCCTCCAATGGAGAAAGAATTTATGCAATAGGTGATGACAATGGGGAAAAATCCACGGTCAATGCTTTGTGTTTTGACAAGGAGACAGGCAGGATGTCTCTGCTTAACTCGCAATCGACAAATGGAGAGCTTCCTATCTATATCACACTCAGTTCTACGGAGGATTTCGTTCTGACGGCGAATTATATGGGGGGCAGCATCACTACATTTGCTTTGGACAAAGAAGGCTGCCTGCTGCATGGCACAAACTTAATTCGCTTTGCCGGAAGCGGTCCGAACAGGAACAGGCAAGAACAGCCACACCCACATTGTGTGGTATTCACTCCAGATGGGAGATTCCTTCTTGCCACGGATTTGGGTACAGATAATATATATCTGTTTCCGGTCAGCAAACAAGCGGAAGCAGGCAAGGCATATTCACTGATAGACGAATTCGGGAGATGTAACATAAAGATGGAAGCTGGTTCTGGACCTCGCCACATTTGCTTTCACCCGAACGGCAAGGTTGCTTATCTAATCAGTGAATTGTCCGGAAAGATTACAGTGTTCTCATACAAGGAAGGAAAGCTGAATCGTTTACAGACCATCGTCTGCGACCCGTTCATTGCAGACGGTTGTGCAGACATCCACATCTCACCCGATGGTAAATTCCTATATGCCTCCAAACGCTTGAAAGAAGATGGCATAGTGATTTATTCCATTGAACCGAAACAAGGGATGTTAACCCAAATCGATTATCAGCCGACAGGACTTTATCCACGTAGCTTTGCCATTAGCCCTGACGGTTGCTATCTGGTAGTAGTTTGCAGAGATAGTAATTGCATACAAATATTCGAGAGAAACAAGGTGACAGGCTTGCTGAAAGATATAGGAAAGAGAATTAAGTTGGACAGGCCTGCGTTCGTCAAATTCCTATGAATCAACAGTATAAATAAGAAGAATATGAATAAGTTATTTACAATCATCGTCTGCTTGACGCTCTGCATTATCACTACGCAGGCGCAAAACGAGAGCAAAATGTTAAGCAAGAAGCAGCAGCAAGTAGCTGCCATCAGCATGTACACCTCGCAAGGCGACCAAGAGAACTTGAAAGCAGCCTTGTCCGCCGGACTGGACGTTGGGCTGACGGTAAATGAAACAAAGGAAATACTCGTGCAGCTCTATGCCTATTGCGGCTTTCCGCGCAGCATGAGTGCGCTCGGCACATTGATGACTGTGCTGGAAGAACGCAAGGGCAAGGGTATAAACGACGAGGAAGGTAAGCTACCCTCTCCGCTGCCTGAACAGAACAGCGTGGAGTTCGGTGCCACCAATCAACGCAAGCTATTCGGTAGGGATGCACAAGGAGCGGTATTGAAGTTCGCTCCTGCCATTGACGAGTATCTGAAAGCCCACCTGTTCGGAGATATTTTCGGACGCGACAACCTCGACTGGCAGACTCGCGAGCTTGCCACGGTCGCAGCCCTTGCCGTGCGCCACGGGGTGGACAATGAACTGCGGACACACATCGGGCACACCAAGACCAATGGGCTAACTGACGGGCAGATAAACGAGATATTGGCTATGGCGCAGCGTTGCGAGAGTGGCATGATACCGACAGAAGCGCAGGAACTGCCAAAAACATTCAAGGCAGACCCGGCCATCAAGGTCGAAAAGGTATATTATAAGAATAGGTATGACATCACACTGGTTGCCGATATGTACCTGCCTGTCGGAATGGACAGCACGAAACAATATGCAGCTATCATTGTGGGGAATCCGTTCGGAGCGGTCAAGGAGCAATGTGCTGGACTGTATGCGCAGGAAATGGCACGGCGTGGCTTTGTCGCATTGGCTTTCGATGCCTCCTATCAGGGAGAAAGCGGAGGAACGCCCCGGCACACGGTGTCGCCCGACGCACTTGTCGAAGATTTCAGCGCATCGGTGGATTACCTCGGCATCCAGCCATTCATCGACCGTGACCACATCGGCGTGATAGGCATCTGCGGAAGCGGCGGTTTCTCCGTCTGTGCCGCCTCGCTTGACCCACGCATTAAGGCGTTGGCAACGGTCAGCATGTACGACATGGGGCGCACCACCCGTAATGGATTGGGCGACTCGATGACGGACGAGCAGCAGCGCAAACTGTTGGATGCCGTAGCACAGCAACGTTGGAAAGAAGCTGAAGGAGCGGAACCGCTCATCCGTTTCGGAACTCCTGAAAAGTTGCCAGAAAACGCCTCTCCCGTGCAAAAGGAATTCTTCGGCTATTACCGCAACAAAAAGCGTGGCTATCATCCCCGTTACCTCGGTACACGCTACACCAGTCAGGCGGCATTGATGAACTTCTATCCGTTTGCGATGATTAAGGAGATTTCTCCCCGTCCAGTCTTGTTCATCGCCGGAGAGAACGCCCATTCACGCTATTTCAGCGAGGATGCCTACAAGCAGGCAAATGAGCCGAAGGAACTATACATCGTGTCTGATGCCAACCACGTGGACTTGTATGACCAGACGAACAAGATACCATTTGACAAGCTGACAGACTTCTTTAACACGAATTTAAAGTAATCATCATAAAATAAGGACATTATGAAAAAAGAAAGCGACAACCGTATGGAAATGTCACGCCGTGGTTTCCTGAAAGCGGCGGCACTGACCGGAGTGGCACTCTGCGTGTCCCCGGCATTGGAGAAAGTGCAGGCGGCGGAGAGAGCCGTCAGTGGAAAATCATCCATATCTGCCAAAGACATCCCGGCAGGCATGACGGCGGTACGCAACCAACGAACCTTAGGAAAAGGCAAAGCCGCCTTTACCGTATCGGCGATGGGCTTCGGCTGCATGGGTTTGAACTACCACCGCAGCGAACATCCCGATGAAGCGGCTTGCATCCGCTTGGTGCACGAAGCGATAGAAAGGGGCGTGACGTTGTTTGACACTGCCGAGAGTTACGGCCCCTTCACCAATGAAGTGCTGATGGGCAAGGCATTGAAAGGATATACCGACAAGGTATGCGTTACCTCCAAATTCGGGCATAAGTATGTAAACGGTGTGCAGGTGAAGACAGAAGAAGACAGCAGCCCCGCCAATATCTGCAAGGTGTGCGAGAACTCCCTCCGCAGCCTCGGCGTGGAGAAGCTGGATATGTTCTACCAGCACCGTGGTGACCCCAACACGCCCATCGAAGTGGTGGCTGAAACCATCGCGGAGCTTATCAAGGAAGGCAAGATACTCCATTGGGGATTGTGCGAAGTGAATACCGACACCATTCTCCGCGCCCACGCCATTTGCCCCATTACCGCCATCCAGAGCGAATATCATCTGATGCACCGCACTGTGGAGGAAAGCGTCCTGCCGCTGTGCAAGGAACTGGGCATCGGCTTCGTGCCTTACAGTCCTATTAACCGGGGGTTTCTTGGCGGACTGATAAACGAACACACGAAGTTCAGCCCCAATGACAACCGCCAGACTTTGCCCCGCTTCCAGCCCGATGCCATTCGTCAGAACCTGCGCATCGTAGAGGTGCTGAATCAATTTGGACGGACACGCGGCTACACTTCGGCACAAATCGCCCTCGCTTGGTTGATGCACAAGGGTGAGTTCATCGTTCCTATCCCTGGCACCACGAAGCTGGCGCACTTGGAAGAGAACCTCCGCGCTACGGAGATTGCGTTCACACCGGAAGAACTACAGGAGTTGGAACAGGCAGTGTCTGCCATTCCCGTTGTAGGCAGTCGGTATGATGCCTTGCAGGAATCTAAAGTACAGAAATAAAAGCGCGGTATTATGAAATCTGTTTTGATAATCAGTCTCATATTGCTGCTTGCAGGATGCAGTGGAAAAGACAGCAATGTCTTGATGATAGCCGAGCAAGGCAGTTTTGCCGTAGGCGGCACAGTGCTGAAAGACTCTTTGGGGCACACCTACCACGGCGACCATGCCTATGTGTTCTATCAGGAACCTGTGGATGCCCGGAAATATCCGTTGGTATTCGCCCACGGCGTGGGGCAGTTCAGTAAGACGTGGGAAACCACGCCCGACGGACGGGAAGGCTTCCAAAATATCTTCTTGCGCAAAGGATTCCCTGTTTATCTTGTTGACCAACCCCGCCGTGGCAATGCCGGACGGAGCACGGAAACCGCAACCATTTCTCCATCCTTCGATGAAGAAATGTGGTTCAACCGCTTCCGCGTGGGCATTTGGCCGGATTACTTCGAGGGCGTGCAGTTCAGCCGTGACACGGAGGCTCTCAACCAATATTTCCGTCAGATGGCACCTACCATTGGCACGATAGATTTCGAGGTCTATTCTGACGCCTACGCCGCCTTGTTCGACAAAATTGGCCCTGCTATTTTTGTCACTCATTCACAAGGTGGTCCCGTAGGTTGGCAAACGTTGCTCAAAACGAAGAACATAAAAGGCATAGTATCGTATGAGCCGGGTGGTGGCATTCCTTTCCCCGAAGGGCAAGTGCCAGAAGAAGGTAAGATATTGACCCTCTCCAAGAAGACGGAAGGCATTGAGGTGCCAATGGACGTGTTTATGGCATACACCCGAATCCCCATCGTGGTGTATTATGGCGACAATCTGCCCGAAACGGACGAGCGTCCCGAAATCTATGAATGGACACGTCGCCTGCACCTGATGTGCCAGTGGGCGAAGATGCTCAATGACTTGGGTGGGGATGTGACGGTCGTCCATCTGCCCGAAGCCGGACTACACGGCAATACACACTTCCCGATGTCGGATTTGAATAATGCGGAGGTGGCGGAACTGATGTATGATTGGCTGCGGGAAAAAGATTTGGATTAGTAAAAAGCATCGCGTTATACAAATTGATAATATTAAAGGTGAAAACCATGAATATAATAAAATTTTTATTGCCTGCATTTCTTGCCGTACTCGTAGCTTGCACAAGTGGAAATGCGGAAGAGAAGATAAGAAATAATGATACGACTATCAATACGAACAGAACGCTGATTGTCTATTTTTCATGGAGTGGCAATACTCGGACTGTGGCAAACATCATCCATGAACTTACAAGCAGCGACATCATGGAAATAGAATCGGAAGAACCTTATCCTGATGTGTATAATGAAGTAGTAGCCCGCTTCCAAAACGAAAGGGACAACAATATTCTTCCGGCCTTGCGAACACAGGTGGAGAATATGGACGCTTACGATACGCTGATTGTAGGTACGCCCATCTGGGGCGGGCTTCTTTCTCCGCCTGTAAAAAGTTTCCTTGCAGGGTATGACTTATCCGGAAAGAAAATACTTCCGTTCTGCACTCATGGAGGAAGCGGAACAGCGCAAAGTGTGGACAATATCCGTGAGGTGTGTCCTGATTCCGAAATCCTGCAACCGTTGGCTGTTTACGGTAGCCGGGCAGAAAATTCACGGAATGAGGTAGAAGAATGGTTGGCTGAAATCGGACTGATAAAGGATTGATATATGGATAGGAGAAAATTTATTAAGACAGCCGGGCTTGCTGCCGGAGCGACTTTGCTTTCAGGAATAGGCTTGGCAGGAGTGACAACAGAAAAGACTAAAAGCATGAAAATAGTAGTATTGACTGGAAGTCCGCGCTTGAACGGAAACACCAATCACATGACATCCCAATTCATCAAGGGGGGCGGAAGAAGCCGGACACGAAGTGTACCGATTCGATTGCACAAGGCATAAAGTGGCAGGCTGTGTCGGTTGCAACGCCTGTGGCATGGACGGGGACTGCTTCATGCAGGATGATTTTTCGGAGTTGCGTCCACATTTGCTGGAAGCGGATATAGTGGTGTTTGTCACCCCTATGTATTACTTCGGGTTCTCTTCACAGTTGAAAGCCGTGATTGACCGTTTTTATGCTATTAACGGTAGGATAAAAGGGGCTGCCAAACAAGCAGCTTTTATTATGGCATATGCAAATACAGACCCGAAAGAGGCAGAACCAATGATTTCTCATTACAAAGCCCTGCTTAATTATCTGGGCTGGAAAGACAAGGGCATGGTTATCGCTCCCGGAATGTGGCCTGCCGGAGCCGTGCAGAATACAAAATATAGCCGTCAGGCATATAAATTGGGCAAGAGCATACAATAATATTGTTTAACAGTTTAATATTGAATAATGATGTTTGGAATAGGAACACAAGAGATAATCTTTATCGTACTGATAGTCCTGCTGTTTTTCGGCGGCAAGAAGATACCCGAACTGATGAAAGGTCTGGGTAAAGGGGTACGCAGTTTCAAGGAAGGCGTGAAAGGCGTGGAAAACGACCTTGACATAAGGGATGAAAATCCGGTCAAATGACAATATGGAACAGGCGGTAGATAATGCTCAAACTGGCGAGATGTCATTTTGGGAGCATTTGGATGTATTAAGGGCTTCCCTGATAAAAATTGCCGTTACGACCGTACTGTGCGGTATTGTGGTCTTTCTGTTCAAGGAAGAAGTGTTCTCGGTCATCCTTGCACCCAAAAGCGACACGTTCATCACCTACCGTCTGTTCAGCCATATTGCAGAGTGGACGACAGGAGCAAGCACTGCTAACTTTTCCGTCCGGCTTATCAATACTGGGCTGGCGGAACAGTTCGTCATCCATATGAAAACATCCGTCTATATCGGATTCCTGCTTTCATCTCCCTATACGTTATATCTGCTGTTTCATTTCATATCTCCTGCACTGTATGAGAATGAAAAGAAATACTCCTTGCGTGTGGTGGGCAGTGGGTATGCGATGTTCATTCTTGGGGTATTGCTCAGTTATTTCCTGATATTCCCTTTGACATTCCGTTTCTTGGGAACCTATCAGGTCAGCAGCGATGTCGCCAATATGATAACGCTCCAATCTTACATGGGAACACTAATGATGATGAGTACTTTGATGGGTATCGTGTTTGAATTGCCCGTATTATGCTGGCTGTTGGGCAAACTTGGCATATTGTCCGCTGGATTCATGAGGCGTTTTCGTAAACATTCTATTATCGTTATCTTGATAATCTCCGCCATTATCACTCCAACCTCGGACATGTTCACTTTGACTTTGGTGGCATTACCCATTTGGTTATTGTATGAGATTAGCATTTTGCTTGTTGGCAATTCAGAAAAAATGTGAGGTGATGAAATTTGAACAAAGATTGCAGCTCAAAATTGCATTTGGATATATGATGGTGCTTGTCATTGGGATAGGTATGGCCGTTATTTTGGTACATGAACGGAAGCGGATTAGGGAGATAGAAGTCGAGTCCGCCGAAATACAGAATGTGCGCCGCGACATCAACGCCGCCCACCGCCACATCACCCGACTTGCCACTCTCGGCGAGAGCGTCATCGGATGGGAAGGGGCAGATAGTACCCGTTACCGCATCCTCCGCCAGCACACCGACAGCCTGCTGCAAGCCTTGAAGCCCCATTGCCGAGACTATGTACGTCCAGCACAGATAGACACCCTGCGCACCCTCTTGGCTGAAAAGGAAGCCCACCTGCTGCACCTGACGGAAATCCTTGCCCGTCAGGACGAGGCGGACAGCCTCTTGGTGAACCACCTGCCCGAAGTGGCGCGTAGGGCGACACGTATCCGCACGGTGAAGCAAAAGAAAAGCGGACTGGCAGGGGCATTGGGCGGCAAGAAAACCGTGCAGGTGCTCCCCTCTGCCAAAGAACTGCATCAGTTCAGTGACAGCCTGATAGCCCTACAACAGCGGCAGACGACAGAGATGTATGCCTACGCCGACAGCCTGCGCAATCGCAACCGGGCGTTGAGCCGTGAACTGAACCGCCTCGTCAGCGACCTCGACACACAGGCGCAGACCGTCTTCGAACATCGGGAACGGAAGATGGCCGAAGCGCAGGCGTTGTCCGTGCGGCTGTTTACTATCACCATATCCGCTGCCATTATCCTGCTGTTCCTTTCCTACCTCGCCATCCACAGGAAAATGAAACGCAACGACTATGAAAAGAAACAGTGCGAGAAACTTATCGGCGAGTTGCAGGAGAGCAACGAAGCGAATGAGAAGCTAATCAAGCTGCGGCGTAACTTCATCCAAAACGTCACCCACGAACTGCGCATTCCATTAACCGCCATCAGCGGCAACGCCGAACTGCTGCTGAACGGCACGGAGGCGGATAGCCGTATGCGCCACGCACAGACCATCCACGATGCCGCCGAGCGCATGGCAGGGATGATAAACAGCCTGCTTGTGTATTTCCGGTTGGATAGCGGTAAGGAAACGCCAAGCGTCAAGCCGTTCAAGCTATGCTCCATTGCCGAGACCTTGAAAACGGAATTTAAGCCGTTGACGAAAGGCAAACAACTCACATTCACGGTGGAAAACCATACGGACGAGATTGTGAGCGGCGACAAGAACCGCATCCTAAGCATCGGCGGCAACCTGCTATCCAACGCTATCAAGTTTACACAAAGCGGAACAGTCACATTAAGCACCTATTATACGGATGACACATTCACGTTATCGGTATCGGACACGGGAACCGGAATGACGAAAGAACAACAGGCACGGATATTCACCCCGTTTGAACGGCTGGGCAACGCCGTGACGGAAGACGGATTCGGATTAGGGCTTGCCATCGTAGCCGATACGGTGAAACTGCTGAAAGGAAGCATCATAGTGGAAAGCGAACCGGGCAAGGGAAGCCGTTTCACCGTGAACCTGTCTTTGCCCAAGGCGGAGGAAACAACTGCCACCGAAAAGACAAACGCCAAATATTCCACGCTCTCCGGAAGCTCCGTGCTGGCAATAGACAACAACGGGATGTTGCTGGACATGATGAAGGAAATGTATAAGCAAAGCGACGTGGAGTGCGACACCTGCCTGACAGTGGACGAACTGACAGACCTGATGCGCACGAAGGATTACGACCTGCTGATAACCGACCTGAAAATGCCGGAAGTGAACGGCTACGAAGTGCTGGAACTACTGCGCACATCGGAAATCGGAAACTCACAAGCCATACCCATAGTTGCCGCCACCGCCGCAGGCTACGTGGAGGAAGAAGAACTGAAAAGGAAAGGTTTTGCCACTGTGCTGTACAAGCCCTACTCCACAGGCGAACTACTTGCTGTCACGAAAAGTTGCATCAAGCCAAAGGGTGTCAATATAGACCTCTCGCCACTGCTCGCTTTCGGTGACAAGCAGTGCACGTTGGAAAAGCTGGCGGCCACGACGCAAGCCGACATGGAGGAAGTGCGCAAGGCAGCGGAAGCAAAGGATATTGAGGCGTTGGATAATTGGGTGCATCACCTCAGAAGCTCGTGGATGCTGATAAAGGCGGAACAGCCGTTGAAAGTGCTATATGATGCCATCCATAAGGAGAGCATATCGGATGAAGAAGTGCAATCCACCGTAAACGAAGTATTGGCACAAGGCAAGTTGATAATTGATTTGGCAAGGAAGGAGGCAGAACGATGGGCAGAGTAATCGTCATTGAGGACAACATCATCTATTCCGACTTTGTATGCCGCCTGTTGGCAAGCAAAGGCTTCCAAAGCATCAGCACCTTTAACTGCAGCGGCGCACGGAAACTGTTTGCCAAGATGCAGGAGGATGACATCGTGCTGGCAGACATGCGCTTGCCCGACGGTGACGGCATCGCCCTACTCGAAGAACTGCGAAAGCAAGGCAGAAACAATCCATACATCGTCATGACCGACTATGACGAAGTGCCCACCGCCGTCCGGTCGATGAAGTTAGGCGCGGAGGACTACATCCCGAAGAAGCTGATTGAGGACAATCTCTTTCCGCTCCTGAAAACCTTACGGAAAAGAATGGAGCGGCACGAAGCACCGATTTACGAGCGGCAGAGCGCGGCTTTCCGTGAGATAGACCACAAGATAAAACTGGTCGCCACCACTAACATGAGCGTCCTGATACAGGGAGAGAGCGGCACGGGCAAGGAACATATCGCCGAGAAGATACACGAAAGGAGTAAACGGGCTGCGGGGCCATTCATACCCGTGGATTGCGGACTGCTGTCAAAAGAGCTTGCCGCATCCGAACTCTTCGGACATGAGAAAGGAGCGTTTACGGGAGCCGAAAGCAAGAAGCAAGGCTTTTGGGAAGAAGCCACTGGAGGTACATTGTTCCTTGACGAGATAGGTAACTTGCCGTTGGAAGTGCAACAAATGCTGCTTCGTGCGTTGGAAGCCAAGCGGTACAGACCCATGGGCGGCAGCAAGGACAAGAAAGCCGACGTGCGTATCATCGCCGCCACCAACGAGGACTTGCAGGCCGCTATTGTCGAAAAGCGTTTCCGGGCAGATTTGTACCAACGGCTGAAAGAATACACCCTGCACATACCGCCGTTGCGCGAGTGCAAAGAAGACACCCTGCCATTAGTGGACTTCTTCCTGCAACTCGCCAACGAGGAATTTAAGAAGCAGGTGAAAGGCTTTGATACGGAGGCAAGGAAGCAACTGCTCGCTTATACGTGGGGTGGCAACGTGAGGGAGCTGAAACGGGTCGTGCGCATGGCGGTGCTGCATACCGAAGGCGACACGGTTACGGCTGACACATTGGAACTTGATGAAATCCCATTGGCAACTGATACTTCACTTGCGCTAAACGATATGGAGAAGAAACAAATCATCCATGCGTTGGAACAAGCAAAAGGCAACCGCAAACTGGCGGCGGAACTGCTCGGCATCGGGCGTACCACATTGTACAACAAGATAAGATTATATGGCATAAAATACAAGGAATAGACCAAGAACACCGCATGGTTGGAACAAGTTGCCCGACTTCGGAGAGGCAACCTGGCAGCAAGGTTTCGGGAGTAACCGAAAAGCCTTTGAGTAACTCAAAGGACACCTTGCTGATTTCAGGTGAAATCAATAATCCGTCAAGAAACGG
>ERZ772851.1901-NODE-1901-length-17764-cov-3.094698_pt1 | contig 17764 bp, 25 predicted proteins | sample MGYA00512137_ERZ772851 | MGnify/ENA primary metagenome ERZ772851 (study PRJEB29015, sample SAMEA2737663) | human gut metagenome | biome: human gut; feature: human-associated habitat; material: faeces | place: China | collected 2012 ... | reverse complement strand
CTGCCGAAATACATTCGTCAAATCTGCAATAGCAGAATTTGTTTGCTCCAAAAACATAGGTGTCTGGACAAGCTTATCTCCTGCGACATATCCCTTCATAAAAGTGGATATGATATTTAATGCTGGAGTTGCTACTGCTTCGAAAGCGGAAGTATTATTACTGGCTTCCTGTCTTTCTTCTTCAATATCGGAGATTAGAACCTGCAACTCCTCCTCGTCATCAAAGTAAAACTCATCTTCATAGTAATAACCATCTACCCCTTTGATTACCATTTGTAATACAGCAGATGGGTTACTGCTAATATACAGAAAAAGGTCTACACCTTTTTTCTTCAAATCTCCGATGAAAACACCAGCATCAAAATCACTTTCGATACAACTCTGTATAATAAGAGTTGTAACTCCTGTGAAATCAATAACCCTCTTTAATGAGTCTGTTACTACAAACTCACTAAATCTATCCTCTAACACCTTCGATACGATTACTTTCATTTATTATCACTCCTTCCAACATTAAGGGGAGAGCCTAGAATCTCTCCCCTCTGCCTCCTTTCTATAATCAAGTAGGGTGCGACTACTTAATTATCGAATGCCTCTCTCAAGGCTTTAAGAACCTGCTTGTCTAAATCCTCGAAAGAATCGACAAAATCTAATGCTTGTCGATATTCAAGGGCTGAGTGATAGGTTCTCTTCTCACTCAATGCACAGAAAATATCCGCTACTGTTATGATTTCTTCTAGTAAAGTTTTTGTGGGATACCCCTCTGGATATCCCTTACTGTTTTTCTTCACATGGTGCTTTAAAACCATGTTACAAACAGTATCATCTACCCCTGCTTGCTTACAAAAATTGTAACCATCTACAGGATGTTTCTTTATCACCTCAAATTCCTCATCAGTAAGACTACCTGGCTTATAAAGAATAGTAACTGGCGTTTTTATTTTTCCAATATCGTGTAGCAAGCCAGCTACACATATCTTATATACTAACTCATCAGATAAATTCATTGTTATACCTAACTGAGTAGCTAACTTTGAAACTCTTATTGAGTGGGTGTAAAGCATATCATCCAAAAAGAGCTTATCAACTACCCCTGATAAAGAACTTATAGACAATACCTCTCGGATTGCCTTAGCCGTATAATCATTTACTTTCTTTTCATCTCTCAACTGCACTGCAATCACCACCTTAATAAGGTAAAGGAATTGAATTCCCGATTACAGCGAAGTCCACAAAATCAAATTTATTTGAAATTTTCTCATATTTATAAAACAATGCCTGTACATCAATAGGTAACTTATTGACTACCACAGGATTATTGTTGTACAAAATCAAAGAAAACAATTCGTACAACATATTAAGTAAATTAATAGGCTGTTTCTGTAAGTACCCCTGTGCTACAAGAAAACCATAAGGTGTTGGTGTCTTAGGATACCAAACCTTATTAAAAGGCAGATATAACTTCTGACCTTTATAATCTACCTCCAGATAATTGTCTGTCAAAACCAAATCCTTATTGGCTGGCTTAATTATCTGAGTGGGTTTTACACCAAACTGCTCTGTTAACGCAATGACTGCTGTTCCATCTTTTCTTACATGAATGTTCCAAAAACTCATATCTTCTTCAGCTCCTTCTTCTTCATTTCTAAAACTACCTCTCCAGTATCAACAACTATGCTTTTTCCGTTGACCTGCTTGACTACCCCTGTACACGTTTCTGTACCAAAGTGCCACTTCACATTGTCTCCTACCTTTAATTTTCCAATCACAACTCCACCACATCCTCTCGCTTTGCATAGCACCTATCAGCATTTAACTGGATAGTCAAATAATCTGTATCTGGTTCAAAGCTTTTATCATCTGGAAGATATGGTGCATCTTCATCAGCAATAATACTGAAGTCATTAATATCAATGACTACTCCTGATTTATCCTTATAACTAACTGTTTTTCCTACAATATCAGGAACTTCTTTCTCTGACTTAATAGTTATAAAAATCATAACAGTCATAACCTTAGTAACTACCCCTGAGTAAAGTTTGTTATTTACAATAACCTTTACTTCTTCGCCAATATCAAAAACATATTTGCTATCTTTGATATTGACTTGTAACTCTTTACTTGTCTGAGTTGCTACATCCACCTTCTCTGCTGTAAAATCTGTAACTAAAACTCCTAACATAACTCAGCTACCTCCTTCGGAATATATACAATTTCATCGTCTGTCTGATGGGTTACATATACTTCTCCAGCTACATCAAGCACTACCCCTTTACAAATGGCATCACCATTTTCGTATGAGATAACTCTTCCGATTATCTCATCAGCTTTCTTACTGCCTAAAACAGCAATAGCAATCTCATTACCTTTAGTGGTTACTACCCCTGAATAAGTTGTACCTCCTGTTGTTACCTCGACTGGATCTTTCTCTTCAAATAAGTACTCTATGCCTTTTATAGGCTCAAGTGCGACTATTTCGTCATGCTCCCATTTGAAGATAGCTACCTGTCCATTTACGACACAATAACTCATATTACTACCTACCTTTCCTAATTTTGAACATACTTTGTGCTGCTCGGAAAATATATTTTTATATGGTGGATGTGCAGTACAACATTGCGAATTACTTGATTATTGCTAATTGTAGTATTCTTAGGTGTGGAAATTAGGCATCTTTATGCTGATAAGATTACTACCCCTGAATATTGAGAATTTTTACAACTACATGATTTTACTTGATATTGATTTGATGTGGCTTCTGAAATTTACTGGATTGAACTGAGTACTGATTAGAACTAAGAACATATAATTTCTAAAAAAGTTGAACTTAACCATCTCTTTTAATTTCAACTTAAAAATATGCTAAAATTTTCTAAAAGAGTTCAACTCGGCAATCTCTTTTAATTATGACTTAAAAACATAGAAAGAATTTCTAAAAGAGATAGTCTTGACCATCTCTTTTAATTATGACTCAGAAGTAAGGCTAAAGCCTACTTTACTACCCCTGAAGCACTCAAAATTTTCAAATAAAACTAAAGCAGATATACTTCACATATACCTGCTGGAAATCATATATTATTTTTAATGTTAAAATGATTGGGAACTATAAAATATGGACTGCCTCTTGTAGTTAGATAAACACTTACATTGCCATAGTGCTTAGAAAAGCTGATTACTGTACATTGATTGATTAAGACTTAGAATTGAAACTATTAACTGGAAGTTTTGAATTTTATATCACAGTTCCTCTACAGACTGGAGTTCTTTGTTGCGTGGGTTTTGATTATTTTGTGAGAAAATGCTTCGGGAGAAAATCTTAAACTACCCCTATTTAACTCTATGCAACACATTTTTACTCTCCTCTTTGTAGTTTTTCTGTGTATATTAAAAAAGCCAGCTATTTAATTAGCTGACTTCTCACTGTATAACTGATTGAAGATGTCTGCAAAGTAAGCATAGGTTCTTGGTGCTACCCCTGAAACTTGCTCATTTGCTACTCTTACAGTCTGGAATGCTTGACACCAATATTCTGTTTCATCTTCTAGCCAATAACTTACATCGGCTTCTCCATAAAACTCAGTTATCAATGTTCTACCTTCTTCCTTGTAAAGGTTATCGAAACTACTATCATATGGATGCTGCATGAGATACATATGCCCAAACTCATGCCAAAGAGCCTGAAATACATACCCCTCTTTGATTAAAACAACTTTTTCAGATTGGATTGTTCTACCAATCACCTTGTTGTCTATATCACTTGTTATCACTACTTTCCAGTTATTATCAGTGAAATAACTTAACAACTCTGATGGTAAAGCCTCCACATAACTCTCTGCTAAAGCTATCTCATCATCGGAAACAGCTCCATCTGCATATATGTAGCTGTCTACTTTCCCACAATTATAAGATGTGGGAATAGAAAACTTAACTACCCCTATTAAAAGAAATAATACTGCTACTCCATAACTTATTTTCCAGAACTTCATTTATTATCAATCTCCCTTCTATAGAAAAGAGGTAGCTCAACAACTAGATGGCTACCCCTGATTATAACTAGAATATTCAGTTGACTACTTTGTATCGATATCGAAGCCCTGTCCATTATCTGTAGCTCCTGTGCTTCCCCACTCAGGCAGTAAACTCTGTCCTGAACCAGCTACCTTAGCCCACTGACCGTTGATACCTTTAACAATGGCGTTATATCCTGTTTTTAAGATACCTCCATCATTAAACACCAACTGCCATGCTATGAAGATGACAACTAACAAACCAATCAACATAAATACTTTTTTGACTGTCTTATTCATAAGACATACCTCCTTTTAAAAATAATAATAATTAAACATTAACTAGAAAACTTAACTAGGTATTTACTCCTTTCCAAAATTTAATTCAAGGCAGATTTCCTCCGCTTTACAAAATATATTTTGAAATTTTATTTTTGGAGTGAGAACTTTAATAACTTTGAAAACTAAAGAGCACCTACCCCTGAAAGTAAGAAGTAATAGCCTCTTTAGAAATATTATGTTCTGCAATAATTCTTAGCTTATTAACTACCCCTGCATCAGCACAATAGATAAGATTTCGCCTACAACAGGCAGTCTCGACAGCATGAGCTGAATTAAGCGGTATGTGAATTAAATCTCCTGTTTCTATCGTGATAACTAAATTGTTATCATCGATACTAACATCTTTAATCATAGTTGTCTCCTTTAGCTCTAAAACCACTTTTATACAAAGACAAAATCTCTGTCTTGGAATATATTTCCCCTCGATTAGTAGGACAAGAATAAATTGGGTGAATAAGTTTCTTATCTCTCCAATTATAAATTGTGGTTATTGACTTTCCAAATAATGCTGCTACCTCCTTTGCAGTCATTGTTTCTTCATTTGCTGAACTTACATCTAACATATGAACACTTCCTTTCATAATTTATTTTTAAATATACTTCCTCCGAAGATACAAAAGTTATAATGAGATTGAGAAAATAGAGTGAGAACTTTAATAACTTTGAAAACTAAAGAGAGAGAACTTCTGCATGAGAAACTACCCCTGAAATAATATACACCACAAATAACACCTCAAATTTTCGGTGAAAAACTTAGGCTATTACACTTCACAAAACTACAGAGAAAATCATATAAAAATTTCAATCTGTACTACACTGGCAACTGCTCGTGGATGCAGTCCCTTTATAGTTTAGAAAAAGAATTAGACATACTTGCAGGCACAAACTTTCAAGAAACCTCTTATCCGTGATAAAGACTTTATAACAAGCTAGTTAACTTATACTTTCAGAAAAACATTTTATTTTGAATAAGACCTACATCCCAACAGATAATAAATTATAGGTTTTAGAGGTCGTAAAAAGATAGAAAATGTCGGAACTTTGCTAGAGCCGATTTGTGCCACTTTTAATAGCAGTTGGCACAGTTACAAGGCAACACAATTTAAAGGGCTGTTTGGGGCGGAAATGCGAGCCATAAACCGATAAAAAGTACCCCTGATACTGTCAGATATGCAGACATAAGAAAAGACCAGCAACTCCGAAGAATCACTGGTCTGACTATGCTCATAATATTAATATTCAATTAAGCTGTTTTACGTTTCTTTACAAATACAATTACTCCCATAGCTGCAACTGCCATCACAACATATATTGCGATTGGTGTCATATCACCAGTCTTTGGTGATGTAGCTGTTGTATTTGCAGATGATGAATTCTTATCTGTTGATACAGTAGTATTTCCAGATGATGTATTATTATCTGATGCAGAAGCATTTCCATCACCAGTCTTTGTATCATCGTTGCTTGGTAACTTTGGCTCTGTCTTTGTTACAACATAGCTTGAACAATGGTCTTGCTTTACAGTCATATAACCATCGGCATCTACTACTACTGCCTGAACCTCTGCAAAAGTTTTGTCAGCATTCATAAGTGAATAATAAAGTGTCTGACCTGCATACTCTGTTCCTGCATAGAAACGGATGTCTGCTGTTGCCGGGAGCTTGCCTGAGTAGTTAAAGTTAATCTGTGATACAAAATTATCCTTTGTGATATAGGATGGCATTGTATCCGCATATGCATTCACAATTGATGTGGAGAAATCATATTCTGTCTTACCATCTACACTTGCCATCGTACCTTTTGCAAAAGTAAATGTTACATCGTTGTTTGACTTAATCACAACATCTTTTGTAGCATTCTCAGCCAAAATTGAAGCAAATGTATCAGCAGAAACTATCTGTGAATCACCTAAATCAACTGTGTAACTATCCTCGCTTGGAGATGGTGCTGGAGTCTCATCTTCAAAGTTTAATACTGTTGATACACCATCTGGGAGAATCCAAAAATCAACGTAACTACATTTTCTATTCTCAAGTGTATAATATTTACTCCATTCATCACCTGAAAGACTGTCTCCATATGTATCTGTATTATCACCCTCCTCGAAATTATCAAGACCTCTGGCAACCTGAAGATTTCCTAAATCATCTGCTGTATAATATACTCTGACGATATATACATCATCTGCCTTGGCTCCATCGTAACCAATTTCTCTAGAACCCGTATTCTGGTTTATACAGCCTGAATTTGAATCTTCTGACCAATATTCCTTTGGAAGAATATTGAATCCTTTTCCAGTAACCTTTCCAAATTCCGAAGTGCTGTCATATACTATTCCAGGTCTACTCTTACTACCCTTCCAGCCTAATGCACCATTAATCTTTGTCTTTAATGAACCATCTTCATTTTTCTCTATTACAAGATTGCCATTATCATCTCTTGATAAAACTGGAACTAATACAAATGAGTCATATGCTTTCCAATATGGAATACTGCTATTTTCCCAGTCAACATATGCTGTTGTATTACTACCGCATACGACAACATTGCCTCCAAAATATCCATATCCCATTTGATTTGCAATAGCTTGTGTATCTGCGGTTGTCAGCTTTTTCTCCTGATAATCACCATCTACACCCAATTCTATAACTGTCTTATCAGCCACATCAGCAGCCTTAACACTCGGAAGATTGCTTCCTGTAAAAATCGTAGCAACTGCAAGTGCTACTGCCGCTATACTAACGGCTAACTTTTTCTTTGTCATAAAATCTCTCCTTTAATCTTATATTTTGTAAAAATTTAACAACGTATATCTTATTATATCATAAAACTTCCATTTTGGACACTTTTTTCTTCCATTTTGGATAATATTTTTCTTTGAGGTGAACCAAAATGGCTGAAAGAATTAATCAACACCTAAATCCACTTATCGGTTCTAACATACGCAGACTCCGCAAAGAACGTGGTATGAAAGCTACTGAAGTCATTGCAAAACTCCAATGCGCGAATGTTAATGTCACAACTGGTATCTTCAGTAAAGTGGAAAATGGATACAATAATCCAACTGTTGATATGCTGATTGCACTTACCAAAATTTTCAAGTGCGATTACAATGAATTTTTCCAACAATAAGCGACTGTTCCCAAATGAATGGATACCAGTCGCTTATTTTATTTCACAATCTTGAACTTATCTTTTTCTATAATAACAGCGATACTGCCAGACTGCGGTGATAACCATACCCCCTGTAGTTGGAGAGCATCGTCTACATAATCAACTTTGAAGCGACTGCCAACTGGTTTAGGACTATATGGATCTTGAATAGGTTCTGTCAGTTCAATAATCGTACCATGTGGATAGCGAGCAGAATAAACAGCCTTTTTATCAATAGGATAACTCACAGCCTTTCCTCACTTTCATCATAATCAATTAAACCTTGTGGGTTTATAGGAACTAAGTGTTTTTCTATTACTGGTATATCCTCTGGTAAAATTGATGTGAATTCGCCATCTTTATTGTGTCGCACACACATCGCATTTCCAACAAGTAAATCCCAGACACCGCCATCATCATCGACAAAAAATCTGTTCATCGGGAAATTTTTGAGCTTACCTTCATCGTTACAGATGACATCTATTTTATCTGTAATACTGACTACCGCAATAAGTCCATGTGGCTCATCATAATTAACATACCTTTGTTCAGCCTCCAAGATATTATCAACCTCTGCAAGATAGCCTTTATAAACTACACCCGACAGCTTATTCACTCTCAGTAAATATGCCTGTATCTTCTCCTGCTTCACTTTCAATATCCTCCTCGCCAGAACCATCGCCATCAGTATCCTCAACATCTTCCGTAGGCTCATTCATAAAACTACCCATAATTGGCGAGTCTTCATCAGAACTGCTAGTGTCGACAGCGTCCTCAAAGTTTTCATCATCACATTTCTCTATTTCATCAGAATCGGCATCTTTTTTTACACTTAAGATTTTTACATCATTCAAGTCAAAATAGTCTGCAAAAGCTGTGGCAATTGCTACTAATCTGCCCTCTGTCTTAACACGCTTAACATTTCCAGAACCTGTATTTGTCTCATAATCAACACATACAGAATTACTGAACGAATCAATGAATACTTTGAAATTTTCTGGCTCAATATTATTTTCCAAAGCCAACTTGCTAAGGACAACCACCATCGGAATATTTGATTTTTTAAGGAACTTATGCTGCTCTTTGAATGCCTTGCCAAGATATTCAAATATTTCCATAATCATAAGTTTTTTATCATCATTATATTTTCCACGAATGTATTTGCAATACTTCGTAACCTCCGCTGTAGAAATGCCCTTCCATTCATCATAACCTTCATGCCTTGAGTCAAGCAGGAGCATACTCTGTAGCAAAACCTCCAAATCTGCTTCTCTCCGAAGTTGTGCAACCGTTAAGCCAATGCTGTGTTGAAAGAAATCCATCTTACAGATTTCTTTTGTCCAACGAGCAAGCTCTGTTGACATAACACTTCTACACTTCTGTATCGGACTTAATGGTGTAGAATTGTTGAGCCTTGCAAATATCTCCTCCTCTTCCTCATCTGTGCATTCCTCAAGACAAAAGATACTCAATCTGCATCCTAAAATTTCATCTTTCAAGTCATCTGCCAGCTCATCAAAAGAAAGGTTTGCAAGATCATAATCACAGCCATCAAATGTACAAGCTGGTGTAGCAGAATGAAGCTCATATTTTCCTTCTGCAAAATCGAAAATACTTGTCAGTCTCTGCTTCGCATCTAGGCAATCGTACACAGTATCTCCATTCTCATTTTTGCTCTTAAGGAAATAACAGTTTGGAACAGGATACCCCATAAGGATAGAATGAATTAGTAAACTTTTCTGTAAGAGAGTCCACTGAGAACCACTACGCTGTATGGGATTATCAAAAGTCAATGTACCCTTATTTTTCCAGCCTATTAATGTTTTAATTCCAACTGGAAGTGTCGATTTATTCATCCATATCCACCTCAATTCCATCGTATTCTTTTTCCAGCTCTTCTCGGCTCATCTGACCTAAGCGAAGCATTGTAGTATCTTCCAGTTCATAGATAGCCTGTCGAATTTCCTCATCTGACATATCAGACAAATCATCTTTTTCATCTCCAAACTCCGCCTGTGCTTCTGCTCTATTAATATTTACAGGACAGCTGAAAACATCGTTTGGTGCATAAAACTGGATGAGTGAGCCTGCACAAAAATATGGCTTGCTCTTACCTTCATCAAACTTATACTTTTCCACAGGCATCATCGGCTGGAAATCACAATCAGAAAAATCATAATAACCATCAGATAATAACTGCTTCATGATTTCCTTAACCTTAGCTGTTGGCAGATTACCAATCGTGAACTCACCGATGGCAAAGACGTTGCACTCAGTATTCTTTACCTGAAAGTGTAATCCACTTACAACTTGCTTACTGTCCTTAGCAATCTGCACCAATCTTATATTTGTTCCATTGAAAGGCACTCTCTTTTCAACAATCTCTTCAACCTTGCTTATTTCAAATAAGCCTCCATTAACTAAAACCTTAACCATAATAAATCCTCCATTTCGTGAGTTTAATTTTTTTCGTGTGTTATCTATCACTCTGTTTAAAGTGAATTGCAAGTTGTTTTTGAAATTTTTCCATAGAAAAATTTATGGGATACCCCAAGATTGGCTATTTTACAGGGAATTCCTCTGGATTTGCCCTCGCCCACTCACCCAGTCGATTGACTTCATTCAATACTTCAGACCAATCATCCTCGTACAGCATTTGAATAGTAGACCAAAGAATTTGCAACAACTTTCTTTTATCCTTAGCAGGAAACTCTCTCTTGGGTTGAAGAACAATGAGTTTTGTAATATCTAACTGCAAAGCTTCGTGGTCATAATCATATAGATTAATTAAAAATGTTGTGAGAACATTCACTCTATCCCTAGTTATCTTTTTATTTGTTTCTTCTCGATAGTCATCAAGAATATCTGTTATATCAGCATCAAAACCCTCCTGTTTCCAACGCTCCCTTGCCCTATCAAAATAGATGTCTCTGGCTCTATCAATTAACCCCATTTTACTCAACTCCTTGTATAGGCAAATGAATAACTACCCCTGCAATAGTCAGCATTGAATAGTACACTCGAAAGAACTTTGCAGACTCATCTGGTGGAACGACCAAATCGTCACAAGTGCTGCATATGACTGCGTCATTCATACCCTCGGTACGATAATATTTTGCTACCTTTAGGATTTCATCATAATGCCTTGAGGTATTCAATACTTTCCAGTCCCTCACGCACTGGTTTTTATCTCTTGTATTTGGGATAAGTAATACAAAAGAATTTGGGTGTTTTTCAGTTATAGTATTTAGTAACATAACAATTTTTCTCCTTTCCATAGGTTTATAGTGGCTGTTATGTTACCTCTAAAACTCAATTCTGCCAAGATTATCTAAATAATTTCTAAAAGTTTCTCACCTACCCCTGAAAGCATGAAAAAAGAGCCAACCGACTGGCTGACTCTTTCTATAAATCTTATGAACTACCCCTGAAGCACTTACTCTGTAGGGTGGTCTACAAAGAAAGCATTCGTATCAAACAAAATCCAATTATCACTTTCATCTAATACATGAATATTAGCATTCCAAAGTGACTCATTATCATATCTACCGTCTTTACCATTAAAGTTACTAGTTAGAATAGCTTCTTCAAACTCAGTAGCTGAACCTGCATAATAAACATCAGCTAAATTTGGAAGTTTATTATTTGTCCAATATCTACTAATCTTTTTAACTGCTGGCATATAAATTGTTGTAATCTTTGTATTTTCGTTATCGCCATCATTTACCTTGCACTCAATAGTCAAACCTTCTGATGTACTTGCCATAGCTGCTGGGAAAATAACTGTATCTATGTAGTTTGTCTTTGCACCAAGTATTCCTCCTACATTCTTTGTTGCAAAGTCACCATTATCAGTAGAACTTAATGCCCTAGCACTTGGAATTACTAATGTTGTATTTGATGAATCAGCTAACCAGTTTGTTGTAGTATCATCATCATTCATATAAACATCTCCAGAAGTTCCTGATAATAACCTGAACATATCTGTATTCCAATCATAAGCATTGCCTTTGATGGATACCCCTGCACCTGTATCGTAATATACAGATTTACTCAAATCCTTAGAAACTTTAATAGTGAAATTTACCTCACCTTTATATGTACCTACCTGAATACCATTTGTTTCTTTGACTTCACAGGTAAGAGGTTCTTTCTTTGACTGCTCATGGTCAGCTACCCCTGCATAAAGCTCCTCACTAGACCAATAACCTGTATAAGTGTCATCGACAAATTCAACAGAACCAGTCAACTGAGAAGCTCCTGCTACATCCTGATTAGTGTACTTTACAGTTGCAGGGGAAGAAATCTCTAACTGTAATTTGCTACCTAACTGTCCATAAGCATACACTGTATCACTTGAACTAAATTTCTGGGTAGCACTATCGTAACTTAAATTTAATGTTGCCGGTACTGATACAATTACACCACCTAACTGAGAAGATGTAGTTGTAAAGGTAACATTTGTTTGTGCTGAACTTGTATCTCCTTCTTCTGAAAGACCTTCAGCATATGCAGGTATTGTTGAACCTGCTAACATCATTACTGCCATCATACTGGCTAAAAGCTGTTTCTTTTTCATTAAAAAGACCTCCTTAAAAATGATTTTTCGCAGATTTATTCTGCTTTACAGAGTGTAAAATGATATTTACACTTTTCAGTTAAGACTAAAATAACTTTGAAAACTAAAAAAGAGGTAGCTTCTGCTTAAGAAACTACCCCTGAAACAAACCTTATTTACTGAACTTCTACAGTTATTGTCTGACTTCCTCCATTTGTCTGCTCCAAACTATCATAGAAGTAAGCCTTTGTAAGAACTTTTACCTTGTGGCTACCTTTATCAAGTTTGCTGTAAACATCAACTGGAAGAACTACATCTTCATCAGCTTTTGCTTCTACCAAATCACTTTGATAAAAATATGTATCACTATCATCAGCATATAACTCAAACTGCAAATAGAACTTATCTACATTTGTTTTTGAATTAGCAAGATACAAATATGGGTTATCCTTGTTTACAGTTGCATTCATTACTACAAATACATCTACATGGTCACCATTAACTGCTTCTGTATCTCTATCCTTGAAATCAGTTGTTTCTGTTTTTGCTCCTTTAAGGAAATTGACTCCTACCCCTGAAGAACAACCTCTCAGCAGTAAAATGATTATGACGATAATCAATCCAAGGATTACGCCATTTCTAATTCTTACCTTTCTTCTTAATCTTTTCTTCTGCTTTTCTGACTGCTTATCAAGTTTCTCAAAAGCATCTACCTGCTTCTGAGTATCCTTGTTAGTGTCATCAATAACTAACTGGTCAATATCCTTGTTTTCTGTTGCTGTCTCATTTACATTTTTGTTTTCTTCCATGCTGCATTGCTCCTTTTCATTTACTCTGTTCTATTTCTACATCTACAGTTATTGCTCCTGAATAGTGTCCTGTATGTATATCACTTAAATCTGAAACTGTGACACCTAACTCCTTTTGAACTACCCCTGACATACACTCATCGCTAGTCCAATACTCCACATTTCCATCTTCTCCAAAAGATACAGTACCTGTAAGCTTACTATCATCATTCGTAAACTCTATTGTATCTGGTGCAGTAATTTTAATTCTTAAATCACTGTCCAAATACCCTGAAACCTTTACATAATCCTGTCCTGAGTAAGCATTGGACTCCTTATCATAGGACAGAGGTATATCGTTAGGTATAGATACAATCAACCCTCCGAAATCATCAGCAGATACATCAAAAGAACTGCTAATCTCCTGTGAGCCTGTATCTCCTGCCTTACTATAATCAGCATACACAGGAACTACACTGGTTATCAAAGCTGTTACTACCGCTAAAGTAGCTAAATACTTTCTCCTCATAAAACTCTCTCCTTTCGCTAATTTTTTTTTGTTATACAAGTTAATGCAGGATTTGCGTTTTCGAGTAAAAACTTATAAAACTTTAATTACTTGAAAACTACCCCTGACATGAGAAAAAGCCATGTAAACTACATGACTTTTCCCCTACAGTGGTAAAATATATTTTTAAGAAAAGAGAACAATAGCAATACTACAGCTCTGTTTCCTACTTAAGATAGCCTAGAACTTAGTTACAAATAACATATGAGTTACCTCTGACTTTGAATACACTACAGGTAGAGTCACTGAAGCAACTAACTACCCCTGAATAAGGTAGTATTTTATTATCACTCCTTGTAATTTTAAGAGTTAGCTTATTTTGCTCATTCACACTTAGCGAGTAATTTTTTATCTCACAGTCTTTGGACTCTACTCTGTTACCATTTTCATCAATTACAAGTAAACTACACACTTCTTAAATACACTCCTATCTACGATTACTGAAATATCATGTTTCCACGAATTTCAAGAGTTGTAAAGAAATGAGATAAAGTAACTGATGTCTGGATGCCATTTCTGTCTGAATTAACTCTGGTTCATCTTTATACTTCTCTGCATCATAATCATTTACTTTATTGATTATGTCTGTAAGTATTTTTATATGCTCCTCATTCTTGAGGGAGAACCTAACTACCCCTGATTTACATAGCTCATAAAACCAAAGAACTTGGCGAGTAGCTACATCTGTATTCTCAATTAACTCCTTAATATCTGCCATTTTCTCACGACCTTTCTTATTAACTATAATACTAAAATGGACATAATAACTGATTAGTTATAGGATGTCTCATAAAACCTTGTTCATCTGTTGTGAAGTCTGGAACAGGTATATGATTATCTTTGAAATACTGCTCTAAGTTATATCTGTGATAATACCAAGCATTATCCTTAGCATATCTAATTACATGTCTGTAGGTGGCTTCTTCCTCGCTTATAATACCTGTCCTCTCTAAGTCAAGAATATCTAAATCATTACGTCTATCCTTAAGAAAATTATACATATAATAATTATCTTTAAGGATACCCCTGAGATAATCTGTTTCAGCTAAATGTGCTAACTGAGAAGCTTCTACCTCTGTACGAACACAACTATAAGGAGATATACGTTTACCATATAGTGTAATCCTCACTCGAAAAGCTTTATTTCTAGTATCTAAATTATAATTTTTAGATGGTTTATTGCATATATTTTGTTGATAAGTTACTACATTTAGATTAGTATCTATATTATCAATCTCTATATTATTTACATGGTCTATGCAGTCAGGGTAATAACCTAAATATTTATAAGCTAACTCTCTATGTAGTAATAAATGTCTCCTATAGCTATCATTAGTATGATAAGATACACGAAAAAGTTTACCACCACTACATTCAATACACCAATTATACTTCTCAACTAAGTCAATATCTTTAGCATCACAATAGAAATAATTCCAATCTGAGATAAATTGAGTAGGTTTCATAATGACTTTTAGTATATCTGTTCCATCTTTTTGTCTATATTCCTTAATCTCCTGTATTGCCAATAAAATACACCTCCTTATTACTACCCCTGCTGTAGGTAGAAATATCACAACTTACTACAGCAGGTTTTAATAATTACTATCCCTGATTACAGCATGTAATATTCAGCATCCTCAGGTCTACGTCTAATCCAGTAACTTCTGTTGTATTCCATAAGCTCAAAGTCTGACATGCAACCTAACATTTTCTGAAGAATCAAAGCATGCCATGTATACTCAAAATTGATAAGAGGATTAAAAGCAAACTCTCTGAAGTAGTGTCTTTCAAACTGGTTAATCATTGTGTAGCACTCTTCTAAAGTGCTATAACTTGGACTATAGATGTAATCACCTTTAGATAAATGCTTGATTGTGAAACCTAACTGAGCCAAGCGAATTCTGTCTTCCGGTGTAGTGTTAGGGTCTTTCATATAAAATGATTTATTTTTCTTATCTACATTACAGTATCTCAATACGTTCTTCATATTCTCTTGTGGAGTACAAGGTCTTAATAACTCTCTAATATTAACTGATTTATTACTACAGATATGGTCAACAGCCTTTGCACGAGGTAATACAAAATCATGTACTCTCACATTGGCTGCACCATACTGAATAGACCACTTCTTCTCATGGTGGCACTGCTCCGCTCTGAAAACGTACCCCTTATTGACTACTAATTCATTGTAAATATCGTAATCAATAAAATTAAAAGTATGATACCCCTTATCATTGTTGATAATTTCAATAAACACATAAGGGATACCTTCTCTTATGTAATCAATATTCACGATTGACTTTTTACCTCGTGAATATCTTACAATCCTCTTTGCTCCGTTAGCCATCAGAATACTTCCGATTACCTCAATACGCTGTACATCATCCATATTTTCAAACTGCATTAACTGATTTAAACTCATTACTTTGTCCTCCTGATTTCAAAAAATTTCAAATATATTTTTCCCGTTACACAAGATATATTTTGAAATCAGTTTTACGAAACAGAATCTTCTATAATGAACAATATCAATGCTGTCTAATGAACTGAATGACTTCCAATAAAATTTTCATAGTATATTAGTTTGGGCTATGTGGACTAAACGCTCAGAAAAATAACTTAAAGAAATCTACCCCTGAAAGATGAAAACATACTTGGTTCAATTATTCCTTGACTTCTTGTTGGATAAGGCTACCAGTTTTTATAGATGCCTCAAAACCTTCCACTTGCTCATAGATAAAATCATTTTCATCTATAATACCTGACTGAGCCACCAACATTCGACCAAAGCTAATTATCTCTCTATCAGTCATAGGACTATCAAACCTATAAATATGTCCTTTACAAAGACTGCCAAATATATACTTTACGAACATATTACTCACCCCAATCATCAACTTCGCTATCACTTACATAAACTTCCTGTCTTGTAGGTAATATCTGCTCTCTTCTGTTAGCTTTCTTTTGTAACTCATTCATTTTATCAATGTAAGAGTTGACATCTGCTGATGTATCTGGTGTTTCTACAGGCTTTGAAACCTGTGTGGTATCTACCCCTGAAACAAGACTTAATATTGAATCAATATCAGCTATTTCATCTCCATCTTTATCATATTTAGCTACAGGCTTTTCTGGTGTTCTTGTGATACCTAACTTTGCCAACTCTTCATCTACATGCTTCATATGTTCTTCTGCTGCTTGATTGGCTTCTGCCTGTACCTTGTTATGCCAATCCACTCTCTTTTGAGTTTCTGCCTCTACTCTTGCTCTCTCCTTAGCTAATTCCTGCTGATAGATTTTATAACTATAAGGTCTTACAGGATTACCCTGTTTATCCTTGATAAGACTAAAATCCTTATATGCTGTAGACATACGTTTAAATTGTGCCTTATAGCTTAAACTGTCCTCAAAAGTGTTAAATAATGACTTATACTTACTGAATAAATAATCAACATAATTCATCTTTTGCTCAACAATCTCTCCTGTCTTTTCATCAGTTGCTTTGACATTTATTTCTGTTCTAAAAGCTTTTTCTGCCTTATTGATAGTAGGAATTGAGAAATCAAGCTTTTGTGCAATTTCTTCTTTCGTACTACCCCTAGACATCTCATTAAAAATAAGACATTGATTATACTCAGCTTTATCTCTCATAGTATTTTTTATCTTATCCTTACGTTGCTCCTCTTTCTTCTTATTTAATTCTGCTTGTCTTACATCCTGTTCTACCTGTAATGCCTCCTGCTGCTCTTGCTGGGCTTTTAACTTGGCTTCTCTCTTGGCTTTTAATTCCTTTCTATAATTGGCACGAATCTTCTCACCATACATTGCCTCTGCTTCATCAAAAGTCATAAATGTGAAACTTCTACCTACCCCTGAGTTAGCCTTTGCAAGCAAATTTTCCAAAGTACTAAGACCTATAACTAATGCTGCATCATCTTTAGTTGTATATACATTCTTAATGATTTTTCCATTATCATCTCTGTATTCTCCTACAATAACATTGTCAAAAATTTCATTATCTACAAAACTCATATTTGCTACCTCACTTTCAAATTTTTAAAATGCCAACCCTTTTGCTATTTGACAATATAATTTGATATGTGATATGTAAAAATTAACTTGAAAAATTAAAAGAGTTGGACTTAACCATCTCTTTTAATTCCAACTTAGAAAAATTTCTAAAAGAGTTCTTCTATACAACTATTTTAATTTTGACTCAGAAAAATTTCTAAAAGAGTTGAACTCCGGGAACTATTTTAATTTCAACTTGGATATATTTCTAAAAGAGTTGAACTTGATAACTCTTTTAAAAATAACTCAATTTTCTATTTATACTTAAGACAAA
>ERZ772851.1887-NODE-1887-length-17888-cov-19.631806_pt1 | contig 17888 bp, 18 predicted proteins | sample MGYA00512137_ERZ772851 | MGnify/ENA primary metagenome ERZ772851 (study PRJEB29015, sample SAMEA2737663) | human gut metagenome | biome: human gut; feature: human-associated habitat; material: faeces | place: China | collected 2012 ... | reverse complement strand
TCCCAAGTGTCGGAAGCTGAATGTACTTATCGTCAACTTTAATGCTTTTTGCTTTTGTAGTTGTATAGCTTTCTTCTCCCCGTTTTCGTTTGAATTGGGGGAACCCTTTACCGTCTTCGAAAAAGCCTTTATAGGCATTATTTAACTGACGACAGCTATATTTGAGTGCTTGACTATCTACTTCAGCAAGCCAAGGAAGATAAGTTTTCATCTGAGGAAGCAGATTTTGTGTATCAATATAGCTCATACTTTCACCGCGCCGTTGATAAGCTTTTATACGCCTATCTAGCATAGAGTTATATACAAAACGGCAGCAGCCGAGCGTTTTATTGATTTTGACTTTCTGTTCTTCTGTTGGCTCTAGCCGAAATTTATAGCCTTTATGTACTTTCAAAGTGGCTCACCTCCTTTATGGACTTTTGTGCTCATGAGTTATTCAGACCCCCCGGAAAAAGTTGAATAGCCCCAAATTCTCCTTAACAAACAAAATGCCCCGGCAGCATCCAATTCAGATGCCGTCAGGGCACAATTTTTATCTTATTAGGGCTATTATATCTGATTCGCACAGATGTGCAAGGTTTTTATCACGTTTTATTTCTATTTTTGGCAAAAAAAGAACGTCCACCCGCGTTTGCAGATGGGCGCATAATCTTACGCGACCTCATGGGCCGCTTTGTAGCCTTTCTTACGGCAGTTGTGTTACCTGCAGCCGCTGCATTTCCGCACCATAGCAAAATATCGTTTCAATCATATGTGGCATAGTGCATCACTTTTGTAGTCCCGCAGGTTCTCACTTGCAACGTATTAACAAGAGGCAGACTATTGTGTTTTCAATCTTATACAGTTTTGTTGACCAGCAATTATTAGTTTTTGTCAAACGCTTTGACTGTTATAATTATACTCAGTCACCTTGACCTCATCAGGCAGCATTTCGCGGTGATAAGTCACCTCGTAATCCTCATAAGATGTAGGTGCATCATTAGGTTGCTTCAGTCGAGCCGCCAGTGCCCGCTCAATGGTGTCCCGATAAGCATTTCCCATCGGTTTGGTGTGTTCAACGACAAACAACTTACGCAGCGTTAGGGCTCTGCTGGAGCTCATATCTTCCTCGAACATATGCTGCAGCGCATCAATCAACAAATTAACGTCATCCATCGTAACACCGTTACGCTGTGCCATTGCACTGTTGATTTGAATGCTCATGTGATACAGCCCATATCTGATAATGCTTCGACGGCCTATCATGCGGTCTTTCGTCTTCTTTTCGGCTCCATCGTCGCTTTCGTCGATACTGACGCCCTTCTTGGCGCCTTTATCTTCGCCTTTGCGTTCAGCATCGGAAGCAACGCAGCAGCGAGTAATCGTCATCGGGATGATTTCGATAGGGTCATAGGACATCGGCATAGATACCTGGCAGGCACCCTTGATGCGGCTGAGAAGGCTGCAGTTGGAATAACTCGTATTCACAAGCCCAAACATGCGAGTATCATAGTAGTACCGGCACAGCTCCTTATAAGCCTCCAGCTGCTGGTCATCGGGGATGCCTTTGGTTTTTTTGCCGATGATAGGCTCCAGGCACTCTTTAACGCTGCGCTCAATGGAAAAAGTATCGGGGCTGCAATATAGTGCATGGCTGTTCTTTTCCAGACCGTCAAACAAGACCTTGTCACGGATGTAGCTGCGAATCTTATATTTGATGCTTTCGGACGACATGTACCCGATTCCATCCTCAAACTGACGCGGGTTGTTGTCGTTGTCGGGGTCCCCATTGGGATTACAGTTCTGCGCATCAAACGCTAGAACAATGGTGATAGGATTCTTAACGAGTTCAGACATTGTTGCTTCTCCTTTTGTGTTGCAACGGTTGTCGCAGTATCCGTATTATTAGTTTCAATTTTGGCGGCTTTCCGGTTTTTCTTCTCCTCGGCATCCTTGATGTTTGCGCTTCGCTGCTGATAGTATCCGACGAGATATTCACCTTTTTGCTTTTCGGATAGATGGTCGGGATAGTTGCCATCCAGCATATCGGGCAACTCTTGATACGCTGGATGTAATGATATACGCTTGCCTGCCATTCCGTGCCACAAGCAGAGCATTTCCACCATACAACAATATTGCTTCCTTGTGTCAGCATACTGACATCTACGTCCTTATTTTTTGCAAAGTCATAGTCTTGCATAGCTTCTGCATTATCTACAAGCATTTTCGAAGCTTCGGTAATGTGTTTGCAACAACCGCAAGACTTCACTTTTCCCCGCAGCAAAGAAGAGCGATAAGCAACAAACTCTTTTCCGCAGCTACACATACAGTTATAACGAATGTTTCTATGCCCCGTGCTTCCAATCGCATCTTCTGCCAAAGAAATAACTTTGATACCGTTGTGTTCTTCGCCAACCAAATCCTGGTATGTACGTTTACGGTCTTTACCTCGGCAGTCTTTACACTTTAACCCTTTCAAGAGCGCGTCGATACCAATTATCATTGTGTTTCCGCAGCAGTTACATTTCACCAAATAGGTATCTGCTTTTGAATTAGAGCCGGGGATAGTTTCGAAAACTGTTAAATCTCCGTATGTTTTGCCTGTTCTATTTATTTTCGCCGCCATATTGAATTTCCCTCTTTAATAAAAAATCCTATGCAGAATCTCTCTGCATAGGATGCCTTTTTACTTATTTGAATAAGGCTGTTTATTTCTTCCGTCTGAATCTATTATGTCACGGGCTGGTCCCCACAAAAAAATGAGCGTTAAATGTGCGGAAACGCACAAAAAACGCACGCACACATTTTTTGAATGATGCGTGCGTTTATGATAGCTTTTATTTAATGAAATGAGAGAATATATAGTGGCACTTCAGAGTAGGGCTTTCTGCTTTCCCCTGTACCCTGTCGTTGATGGATGCTTTTCATTTGCGCCCGCACTTGGTGCAGACCCAGTAAACAGCATTTGTGCCGGAAGCTGTTACCTGCATCGGGTCGATGCGGGTGTTGAGCTTACGGTTCCAGTTGTCGCGCAGTTCCGGATGAAATTTAGAAAACACAAAAAGAAGCCGCAGAAACCTATCCTCTGCGGCTACACTTATTTATCTTATATTTCCTATCATATCCAATTCGCACGGATGCACAAGGCAAAATTGTGGCAAAACCGTAGCAAAACAGTGGCAAAGACAAGGTACATGGGACTTGTTCCGTTGCTGAACAGGAAATGCCAAAAAACAACTGCTTTGCTCAAATATGTCATCTCGTGTATTTTCTTGTCATGTATTGTAAATTCGCGCTTGCTTTTTGGTGCGGGATGTGCTATTATAATTACATAAGATGACAGCATTGTACAGCTAACGACATATTTGAAAGGAGTACACCATGATTTATGTTAACCTCGCCATGCCCGTGATTTTCTATAAGCAGCTGCCCGGCATCGCTAAGAAGCTGGATGTGGATGCTGATTTTTTGAAAGGCTTTCTCACCAACGCCAGGTGTTATGTCGAGGATGCCGGAAAAGGTGAAGTGCTTGAGCTGGACAACTCGGCCGACACGATAACGAAAGTTGTCGCAACCCATGAGAAGCGCTTTTACGGTGCGGAGGCCATGGTGGAATTCGCCAAGAGCAAAGGCGTGGATATTCCTGCACTGAACCATTTTGAACTTGGTGCAGATATCTCTGCCCATGCAACGGAAGACCAAGTTGCCAACATCACTGCATTGGCCGCACGAGTCGAGCGCCTCAATAGTCGGTACAAGAGTCTTGCCCGGCTTGAAGCCCCGGACGTCATCCTGATGAACGAAGCAAGGATGGTGCGTGAGGCAGTAGAGCAGCTGGAAGATAACAGCGGTACATACTCCCCGGCTCTTGACCAGAACGGGGTTGCCTATCAATCCTTGAAGGATATTGGGTATTCTCTTGTCACCGGTTGGGACAAGTCGGTACTTGAAAAGAACAGCAATAAGGATACGGAGGCCACCTTTCCCAAAGAGCCCGACTTTCAAAGGCTGGCATCGCTGGTCAAAAAAGCCATCGGAACCCGCACACAGGGTAAGTTTGCGTTTCAAGCGGGGCTGACTCGTGGATATATCAGTAACCTTGCGAACGGCAACGCGAAAGCTCAGCCGACCGAGAATACCATCAAGAAAATTGCAAGCGCAACAGATGCTGTCACGGAGAACGAGCTTCGTATCGCCTGTGGGTATGAGCCCTTGCCTGACGACGGGAAAGACAAGCTCTCTATGCAGCGTGCAAGCATGTCTGATGACGCATGGCAGAAAGACAACGTGGATGCATTCCTCTCTTTTCTGAATGAAACGATTCCAATGTCCACTCCTCTTTCGTCCACTGAAATTCTTCAAGCTCTTTTCAAGGAAAAATACGGTGACAAGAACGACCAGATTCTGCTGGAAAAGGTCTCTGCCCCCGGCACCTATCGTGCGGAAGGTACGGCTGCTAATGTCATTCTACCCATTCGTCTTTGTTGGTTCAGCTTCAAGCGGATGCTGATGCAGACTCTCTATGTAGGACTTATCGGGCATTACAGCAAAAACGATGAGCTGTACATTACCGGATACATTTCTTCTGTGAAAGAGCTGCATGACGCGGTTCCGGCGCTGCGAGGCGGCATTGATGCGGCCTATGACGCGAGTCTGCCGGAGGGAATCGACATCATGAAGTTCCCGGTATTTTACACGGCTTCCAATGTTCAGGAAGCATACAAGCAGGTCCAGCAGAAAATCGTCTCCAAAATTGACGAGTCAGCCGCCGTAAGCTTGTGACTTCAGTCATGAGTTAGGCGACTTTTCTCTTGATTTGTAATCTCACATATGGTATAATAATTATGGTGATATTATGCAAATGTTCGTCAATAATAACCTGTCATATGGTAGAGGTTATGTTTACAATATTCAATATCATATTGTGTGGTGTACAAAGTACAGAAAACCAGTTTTGATAAACGAAACAGAACAATCGCTAAAAGAGTCTCTGCAGCAGACCGCCGAAACCATAAAAATCAATATTGTAGAAATGGAATGCATGCCTGACCATATTCACCTGTTGGTGGAGTGTTCACCGCAGCATTTTATCCCGGATATGATAAAAGTGCTTAAAGGCAACAGTGCAAGAGCTATTTTTATCGCCAATCCGGACTTGAAGAAGCAACTTTTGGGCGGGCATCTTTGGAACCCAAGCTACTTTATTGCAACCGTCAGTGATAACACGCGCAAACAAGTACAAGAATACATTGCATCTCAAAAAATAAGAAACTGATGAAAGGGGGGCTTCGCAGTGAAAATCACTTCCAGCTATGCTGTGGAAATCAAAAAGCAGAAAATGTTCGACAATACTATAAAGATTTATCGCGAAGCCGTTTCTTTCTTGATTGGTTGTTTTAACAAAGAATGGGATTCTATTCAAAAAGTAGAGGGTGCCAAATCTCGAAAGAGTTTTGCCGAGAAGTTAATTCATACTACAAAATACAGCACTGCTAAATATGATTTCGATGCCAAGTTTTATAAGTTCCCTAGTTACCTGCGCAGAGCGGCTATTCAAGCAGCACTCGGCTCTGTAAGCAGTTACCGTAGCAACTACAAGAACTGGGAAGCTAACGGCAAAGTTGGCAATGAGCCAAAACTCCAATGCGATAGATTCTGTTTCCCAACTTTCTATAAAACCGTTATGTTTTCTGAAAGCAACGAACCCAACCAGTGCTACTTAAAGCTGTACAGTAAAAACGATTGGGTTTGGGTTCCTATCGCAATGCGTGCCACCGATGTCAAATACATCACGAAATACTGGTCACATTGCGAAAAGAGTGCTCCTGCACTCGAAAAGAAGTACGGGAAGTATTTCCTACGCTTTGCCTTCGAGGAAGAGGTAAAACTCTCCGATACTAAAATTCAGGATAGGCGTATCTGCGCTGTAGACCTTGGCCTCAATACTGACGCTGTGTGTAGCATCATGACTGTTGATGGAACTGTCATTGCAAGAAAATTTATCAATTTTGCAAGTGAAAAAGACCATCTGTATCATGTGCTCAACCGTATTAAGCGTAAGCAAAGGGAGCACGGTTCCAACAGCGCCGTAGCTATGTGGCGTTACGCCAAAGCCTTGAATAACGATATAGCGAAAAAGGTTGCTGCTGCGATTACTGAATTTGCTGTGCTTTATTCTGTAGATGTGATTGTTTTTGAACATTTGTCATTTACAGGCAAAAAGCACGGCGGCAGTAAAGCACAAAAGCTGACAATGTGGAAACGTAATTCCATACAGGATTATGTGACACAGAAGGCACACCGCTGCGGTATCCGGATTTCGCGTATCTGCGCTTGGGGCACAAGCAAACTCGCCTTTGATGGCAGTGGTGCTCTTGAGCGTGATGAAACCAATCGTGCCCTTGCAACGTTTGCAAGCGGCAAACAATACAACTGCGACCTAAGTGCGAGCTACAATATTGGCGCTCGCTACTTTGTCAGAGAGTTGCTAAAACCCTTGCCAGCGATGGTAAGGTCTCAGCTTTCGGCTAATGTTCCGGATGTTGAGCGTAGAATCCAAGTTACACTTGCCACGCTTAAAGTTCTGTATCCTGAGCTCAAAAAACTCAGTACACAGGCAGCGTAAGATGTACAGATGCTAACTGAGTTATTAGTTTTCTTGCGGTGATGGCTCCCGTCTGGACGCCTGAGCTGAGGGATTACCGTATCTTTCGTTAGAACGCCGCTACCCATAAAAGGAGCGGGAAGCCCGCGACTTTAGTCGTGGGAGGATTCACTGTAAGGCTTCCGTTATCGCTTATGCGATGAACAATGAGACGATTCTCTGTGCAGGGCAGGACATCTTTGACGGGATGCTGGGCAGCAAAGAAACCGATGCAGAAAATTGCTCTTGCGTTTCTGTCTCTGACAAAGAGTTTGCCCGTCTGCATTCCAAGTATAATCTCAAGAAAGAGGACGTTCTGGAAGTCATCAAGGCATACGCGCAGGAGCTCGGTCTGGAGTACGGCCCCGTCAACTATTTCATGATGTGTGACCCGAAATACGCAAATGACCTTGGCGAAGTTGTTCAGTGAGTTGTTCTGAATGCGGCAAGGTGATTCGCTGCCATAATGGATGAGGTGTTTCCTATGACACAAACCGATACCAATACCCGTATTACCGGCCTTGGCTTTTACTTGGATGAAATCGAAAAGCCGATATTTTGCATTTTTCTTGAGAATCATCGTCAGACTATAGATGCCATGAGCGCATCTGCTTCTGTTCGTGCATTTCTTGACCGTATATGTCTCGATAACGGCCGCATTAACTACGATGAGGCGGATAGGCTTTTGGCGAAAGATGAGGATTGTGCTTTGCTCGGTAAATGTCTTGCCTCCGCCCTTAATCACGAATTTGGAGAAGAGTTGCTCTCCTGCCACTATAGCAGCTCAACTGATATTAACCGTCCGTGCCTTATCCTTTTACCTGAAAAAGTCAAGGATGAACCGGCCATAGCATGTGTGCAAAAGGCAGCAAATGAGCTGCTCGTCGATTTCGAGCATGTGTGCCACGACACCCACTAAACAAAAAAAGAAGGCTGCTACCCGTGATGGGCGGCAGCCTTTTGTCTTAAAAAAGGAAATGACTCGCAAATATTATTTACTCGTTTGTTTTTTTAGCTTGTCCCTCGTTTCCATCAGAATAATCCCAAGCCGGTTTTGACCTGGGATGTTCTGGCATTTCGGGCAGTGGCAGTTGCCCCAGTAATTGTCATGCCAGCTGGTCGTGTCTTCCTCAATAGGCTGCGTACCCGTTTCGAGGAGGCGCTGTTTGAGGTCCTCATTCTGCTCGAACTTGGCCATCACCACGCGGCGCATCACGTCGTCCCGAGCCTCACCCCAGTTTGCGGGGATAGCTACATTGCGGCCAAAGCGCTTGGCAGAAGCCGGTGGCATGTCCGCAAACTGTCTGCGCTCTTCCAGTGGGACCTTGTGACTCTGAAACGCTGCTTCAGCGTTCTTGTAGCGAATCCCATTCATCACAAATTCGCAAGGATAATAGTTGCTCATGAACCAACTACGGTGGTTCTCTTTCTTAACTCGAATCATGCAAATTCTCCTAATTTCTAACTCAGGCGGCACTTTTATCGCTGCCGTTCTTTTTTCTCTTCCGCTGCACTCAAAAGACCATCAAACAGCTCAACAGCCGTAGACACAAACAGCTGGTTCTGAATCGAGATTTTTCCCTGCTCCGGAGTCTGCCCTTTCATGTATGCAGCGGCACTATAAATTGCTGCCAAAACCTTGTGCTTCATCAAAGCAGATTCTTTGATATCCTCATTATCAGCAGTAAGGTAGTTGGCAAGGTTATAGGCCCGTCCAAGCATCAGCTCATCGTACAGCGGAGCATTGTGCTGGACCATGGTAGTGTAAACAGCAGGTTGTTCTCCGAAAGTGCTGAATCGGATGCCTCGGAATCCAGAATTCAGCTCATACAAAAGCGCGAGGCGTTCGGTCAGAAATACTGCCGTCTCAGCAGTCTTCTTTGCCGTTTTATCAGATAACGGAGCGGCATTATTCTGCTGTGCCGCGTGCAGAATTTTTTTGGCTAAAAGCCGTTTCGCATATTCCTGCACATCGTGGTCAAGCTCATAGTAAATATGGCTTGCCGTCTTGTTTGTACGCATCTTGTTACCTCCTGGTTCTTGCCGCCTTCTGTTGTTCGACCCACGCTTCGGCTTCCTCTACTGTGGCATACACTGCCGTCTCACCGCGCCGGGCAATCTGCTTTCGGGCATTCTGAGCTGCCTGCTCACTCTTGTAAGTTTCATAGCCAATGTAGGACCCATCCCATCGGGCAAGGCAGCAATAATATTCGTGGCTCTTAGCGGGAGCTGTCGGGACAAAGGGAGGAGGTACTGCGGGTGTTGCCTGAGTCGGCTGTGCGGCAGGAATCGGTGTTCCAGTCTTTCTGGCAATTAGATTCTGCTTTTCTGCCATCCAGGCATCAGCTTCCTTCGTATAATAGAAGTACTTTGCTTCGCAAGTATTGAACAGTGAATAATACAGATTCAACATTTCTTTTTCACTGTTGCAGACCTTCTTGCGAGCCAAATTGTAGCTTGCATCGTAGTAGCAGCAGATGAAAGCATCCCCACGCGGTGCTTTCTTCGTCTCATCTTCCTTGTAGTCTGGATACAGCTTGGCGAGGTCTTCTGCCGTATTCTTTTCCGGGTCCAGCGTGGATGCGTCGAACCCATTCGGAAGTTTCCAGTCATGAGAACTGATGATGTCCAAAAAGCCGCTTGCATACCGCAATGTCCAGCGCCCAACATGGACGAACCCAAAACTTTCAAGACACCGAATTTGTTTCGGGGTAGCCATTCCGCTGGCTCTGCGAGCAATGAGTCGTTTGAGAATTGCAGCGGCAAGGCCCTGAGATTTGATGGCATCCCCTTTTACGCCGTAGCACGAAATACTATCGATGATGTCATCGGAAGGCTCCTGCCTCTCACTCTCAAACATCGGCTGATAATCGTTGAGTTCCGGCGCTTCGATGCTGAAAATGTACTGCAGAGGGTCAACCAATCCTCTCGGCTTTTGACGTTGCGCCTGGAGTTTGCGCTGAATCGTATCCTGCTTTTCGAGCTCACACAGCGCTTTTCGCTTTTCTTCGTCCAGCTCAGTCTGTGCTTCCTCGATTGCCTCAATCAGCCCCAATTCAGGACTCCCGAAATTTTCCTGGCTATTCGAACCGGTGAGTGCCGCATCCGCCAGCATATCGGTGGTTTTTTGTGCCACTTCCTGGTCTTCACAGAAAATATCAGCAGGATGGCAAAGACTATGTTTCTTTGTCAGCCACAGGAAATCCAGGACAAGAAGGTTCTTTTTCCCTTCACACAGACGTGTTCCGCGTCCCACAATCTGCGCATACAGGCTACGACTCTTGGTAGGACGCAAGCAGATGATACAGTCAACGGTCGGGCAATCCCAGCCTTCCGTCAGAAGCATCGCGTTCGTGAGCGCCTTGTACTCGCCGTTGTCGAATCCTTTCAGAACGTCCTCGCGGTCCGCAGACGCGCCATTGACTTCTGCAGTCTTGAAGTTCCGCTTATTGAGGATATTGCATAGTCTTTTACTGATTCGTACCAGCGGCGTAAAGATGACAGTCTTTCGGTTCTGGCATTCTCGTACAATGGCATCCGCAATCGTGTCCAGATACAGGTCAAGGACATTGCCCAGGTCCTGCGCACTGAAATCACCGGCATTGATATGGACCTTGCTGATGTCTACCTCGACCGGAATTGTCTTCGTGTTGATTTTGCAGAGATAACCTTCCCGAATTGCATCCGGAAGCTTATATTCAAATGCAAGACTATCAAAGATATCAGATAGGGATTTCATGTCGCTTCGGTCGGGTGTTGCGGTCACGCCCAACACTTTGGCATCGATGAAATGCTCGAGAATCCCCTTGTAAGTTTTGGCTGCCGTGTGATGCGCTTCATCAATGATGATAGTCCCGAAATAATCACGCGGATACTTCATTAACCGATTCTGCTTAGAGAGAGTCTGAACACTGGCAACCACGACCATCTTGTCAGAATCGAGCGCCGAGTTTTGAGCCTTCTCCAATGCAGTCTCAAGTCCCGTCACCATCTTGAGCTTATCGCTTGCCTGCTGTAAAAGTTCTTCCCGGTGCGCAAGAATCAAAACATGTTCGCCCTCTGCCACCTGGTCGTTCACGATGCTTGCAAACACGATAGTCTTGCCGGTTCCGGTCGGCATCACAACCAGTGTTTTCTTATTCCCGGCATCCCACTCTCTGTGAATCGCAGCAGCAGCTTTCTGCTGATATGGCCGTGGGTCAATCTTCTTTGTTGTAATCATATTTCACCTAAAAAACAAGCAGGCCCGAAATGAGCCTGCCTTACATTTTCCCAATTTAGTTTATTGCCCGCTGCATCACAAATATGATGCCGGTTGCCAAAACCATAACGCCAATGTCTCTGACAACGGTTCCGACCCTTTTATCATTGGTAATGTCCTGATTCCATTCAAATCCCCAACCAATCATAGCGACACCAACCACAATCAAAATAACACCAACAATCGTTAAGCTTTCTTCTGATAAACCGTACATAGTGCATTTCCTTTCCGCAAACAAAAAGTCCCGCACAAACAACTCATGCGGGACAACGATAAGATATATTTTTGGTTTATATTTTTCATTGTACGCAATTCGCACAGATTGACAATAGAAAATTACAAAAAAATTCCCGCATGAGCGTCACTGCTCACACGGGAAAAAATTTCTTAATATTCAGTGCAGAGAACCGTCAAAAGGCTGGAGAAGTAGTACATTGCGATGGTCGTGATTTTCACAGCATCGCTTCCCTGCCCGTTTGCAAGGCGCGTAAAGGTGCCGCCATTCTTGAGTCGGGTCATGGTCAGGTACATGAGCATATAGGTGTTCACATAGACGTCTGTATATCGCTGACCGTCGTCCTCGTAGCGCTGCGGGATACATTCCTGACTCAACATTTCAATGAGCTGATACCAGGATTTCAGATACAGAGGGCTCTTCGGTTCATTCAGAGCATTCTGAGCCTGCTTCTGGTATTCTTTCAGAGTTTCATCAGTCAAGGGCATGAACTCGACGTTTGCAAATTTGTCACGATTGTAGTAGAGCCACAGCGTGGCATTGGACAGGTCCATGCAAATACCGGCAAGCTTCTCTGCTTTTTCGTCCTCCAGTTGAGTCACCGGAACGCTCGGGTCATCGATTTCGGCATCTTCGGAAGTCATGTCCACAATCCTGTAGCTGTTCTCTTCTGCCCGAATTTCAGAACTGACGAAGCGCTTGAAATCTTCAACGAGCTTCCGATAAGCTTCGAGCTGAGCATTTTCTTTCTGTTCACTCATAATGTGTATCTCCCTTTTGGATTTCTTATTATATGGATATTGCACTTTTTTGCAAGGGCTTTTAACCCAAGCACCTTTTGCGCCGTTTGTCAATGGCCACAAAATATCAAAGTACTGGTAAAATTAAGGTGGGAAGACGTTCTGGAACCATGAAACACAGGGCCCTGCTTCTTGCTTATGGCTGCTGACTTTTTTCAGCCTGCGTTCTGGCTGTTCTTCTTGACATCGGCTGCAACCTTCAAGCGGCGTATGTACTCTTCGAGCTCTTCCAGCGTATAGGTTTCTTCCGTCTCAATCGGCTCTTTGGCATCTTTGGGCAGATAGCTTTTCGTACAGACAAACTCAGGGCTCGTTACAGGGCAGTCCAGGACAGTTTCATCGTACAACTCTTTCTCGATGTTGTGGTAGAGAAAGAACGGGATATGCCGCCCGCAATCGTCATCCGATTCTGTCCAATCCGGGAGTTCCTGGATTTCGCGGCCGTATGTTTCATACAATACCGTGTTTGCCCAAGCATTGCCAAGAAGAGTGTTGAACAGCTTAAAGTTTTCTCTCACTTCGCGGCGGAAGAATTTCGGGAGCGAGAACTCCTCGTATTCCAGCTTCGTATCAGAACGTAGATAGTAGCGGTACTGCGCCTCGACCGGCATGAATTCAGTCGTGTTGTTCAGCTCTTTCAAAGCGTTGAGTCGTTCACTCGTTTTTTTGACATTATGTCTTGCAAAGCCCAGATACGCTGAAACCAGAATCATCAGAAGAAGAGCTGCAAGGATAATGACAATGAGCCATTCCTCGCCTTCGATATGCGGCAGGTGTTTCAGAATACTATCCTGGATAGCATAAGGAAGGTCATCGAACCATTCATAGAACCCAATCGGGTCCTGATAAGTATGGGGAGCCATGATTCACCCTCATCGCCATCAGTAAATAAACTTGCATTCCCGGCGTTCCCGGCCATTGCCGCACCAGTAATGCCGCCAGCGGGGGGTTTTGCCTTCCCCATTCTTTTTGTATTCTTTGGCCGCATTCTCACCAACGGTATATGTCTTGACGTTGATTCGCTGTGCCTTTCCCTGAAACACGAATACCGGGCGGTCACGCTTTTTGGAAGTTTCCAAGCAGACATCAGGGTTCTTGCTGGCAAGATAGTTGGCGCACAGGATTGCCAGCCGGACATAAGGTGTGCCGCCGTCAAAGACCGAAGGGACTGCTTCCATCACAGCCGGTACGCTGATACCATTTACTTGCCGCTGCCCTGCTGCCTTTTCCAGGTATTCTTTCGTGCTCCGAGTTGCTTCCGTCAAACTCTGATTTTCCTTGGCCCAGGCAGGCAGAGTCAGGAACGTGAAATCATCGTGGCTGCCCTTAGTGGGGCCGACAAGAACGATACCGAAAGCTGTGGTTTTCTCTTTTTCGTCGAATTCCACATGCACGAACATACCGTTGTAGTCGTAGCTGTCATACACCGGGATAAAGAAATCACGAACCGGGAGTCGCTGCAGGATATCCTGATGAATTGCCACGTCATCCGTATCCATCAGCATTTTCTGAAACTCGTAGTCAAAATCATAGACCGTCTTCGTCTGATTCCAGCAGCCAATGGTAAAGCAGGGAAAAATCTGCGCAGCCAAAACACGCTCAAAACCCGGCGTGTTCATTCTCTGCGCCGCTGTCATGCAGCACAGCATCGCGGACTTGTTGTATTCTTCCAGCGTTTTTCCACACGGGTCACTGAATCCAAAATGGTTTCGGGTTTGTTTGGTAACGGCATTCGCCGTCAATGCGATTCTCAGCTGTTCATTGGTCATTTGTTATCCTCCAAATTATTTTTGATTTTTGCCATATGCAAACAGCGCTGGACCATCCCAATGGTGAATTTGCGAGTCGTCAGTACTGTCATGAGCTTGCCTTCATTACCCTTGATAGTTCGTTCCAAAATGTTCCAGGATTCGCTTTCGGGCTTGACATTGGTATATAAGTCCAGCGGAACATACAGCCACGCGATTTCACTGTCCTGCATCACGGCATAGGATTGTAGGATTTTATCAATTGCCTCCACGCCGACCTTCCAGCTGGTGATTATGGTCCGGCTGATATCGTATACAATCAGGTGCGGTGCTTCATTTGCTTCCGTATCAACTTCAATGACATGAGCAATATACGGTTTCCCGTCCACCAGCTTATACCGATAAATGATGGACGGGATTTTCTCTCGAATCAATCTGTCATGTTCAAGCGCCAAGTCCGCGTACTCGCCCGTTGCATCAATGATGATGACTCGTCCCTGACAGGTCCTCAGTGTCGCTCTAATTTGCTTGCGGCACCAGGCAGAGCTGCTCTCTTTGTACTCCGTCGAGACAAGAAAGAAATTCCTGCCCGGTGTGATAATGGGTTCATAGCTCATTGTTTATCCTCTGTAGCTTTTGTAATTCATTCACTTTTAATTGTCTGCAATTCGCACAGTTTCGCAACATGATATTGTCTGTGAATACCAGTTATCGGAGTCATAGTCCTTTGACAAAATTCGGGTCGTAGTGGGACAGGACTTCCTCGTTCAAGCTGTATTCGCAGTTGATAGTCGTTGCGTCATCCACATACATGCCTCGGTTTGCGTAGTATATTCCATCAATATAAATGGCGAACATGACGGACGGCATCAGTGCCTTTTCATTCACTGCGTAAATCAGGTATTCATCCAGATTATCCTTGACCACCGCGCTCTTATTGATTTGGGCGATTTGCTGTCCGCCAAGAAATACAGGGCAGCATACTCCTTCTTTTCCAAAACCAATTTTGTAGCTCTGGTATTCCTCGCCATACAGCTGCATGGCGATAGAATTGTATCCTTGGAGGAATCCGGTTTTTGTATGGATGACGGAAATCTCGCCTACCGTGCAGTTGTTCTCACGGATAGCAAAAGGGTGTCTCAGAATATCTTTTGTGTTGATGCCGCGCATGTACGCCCTTGCGTCAGCAGCTGGCATGTATTGCAGCAGGAACTTGGAATCATTCAGCCGGATGCCATAACCCTGCCGTAGCAATTTCGGGATATAGTGTGCCTGCCCGATAACGGCCTTGCCTTTCACGATATCGAAGGTGAACTCATATCCTTTCGATTTGGTTTGCTTCACAATCCATTGCAAGACTCATCGCCTCCTTTTGCCTTCTCACTCGCTGGATAACCTTGTAAATACCAGGAACCGAGAGCTGATATTTTTCGGATAGTTTCTGCACCGGCACGCCACTCTCGTATTCTCGAAAGATATTCTCATTGCGGGGTTTTTGCCGAATTTTGATGCGCTCATTTCTACGGTTTTCAGTCAGGCCCGCATCGTTGGCAACCATGCTGCAATATCCTTCTGCCACGTTAAATTTCGCAATCATTTCCTTGAGAGGGACACTGTTCTTGTATGCCGCAAGAATTTCGGCCTTTCTAGCATCCTCTACCTGCGCCAACTGAATTCTGGCCTCCTGTTTCGCGTCGTCTAACGCTCGATAGCATGTACGGACGCTCAACCTGTATTTTGCGGCAAGCTCCTCAATGGAATAGCCGTTGCCGTAGTCTTTCATGATATTGCAATTTCGCTCAATCAACTTTTTGCTTGCAAATTTTGAGATGGTACTCAGCTCCTTTGCTTTACGCTTTATTTCTGATTGTCTGCAATTCGCACAAATGGGCAACTATTTTTGCGAAATAAGAAGGCAGGCTCCGAAAAGAACCTGCCATGCATATTAGAGGTTAAAGATGCCCAGCCAGCGCCGAAACTTGATGCCGAACAATTCCTGTGCCTGCTCGTAGTTCATGATAAGCTGGTTGCCGCCAGAAATCTCTGCTTCGAGGGAGTTCGGCAGCTCATCTGCAATGTATTTCAGTTCGTACCACGGTCCATCCGGCGGATAGGAGTAAATGAGCCTGTTCTGCTTCTTATCAACCCGGAACTTGCTCGGGTCAGCCTGCCATGCCAGTTCGATTTTCTCAATTGCAGCACGACCAATGCTCTCATCACCCATATAGTCGTTATAGTACAGGATACGCACATAGTCCGGCAAATCGATTCCGCATGCCTCGAAGATATCTGCAATGACACTAGACGAAGCGTGGAAGATATCCGGGAAGTATTCCTTGCCATTCGCATTTTCACGCATTTCCGTCGTCATCTCATCGATGCAAACAAGCATTCGGCGGACATATTCGCCATAGAACGCGGTTGTCAGCTCCGACATACTCTCATTCACACGCTTTGAGTTCTTGGCACCGCGCTCGTTGTCGATTTTAGCACCAATTCGACAGATGATAGCGCGTTTCGAGAGGTCTTTTGTCAGCGAGGTAATTTTATTCGATGTGATAGATACAGCAGGATAGTTCACGAGCCTGTCAGAGATACCCCATTCATCGTTCTTGATTACCCGTTCTGAATGGTTCTGAAACTGGGTCTTGGCGAGGTCGTCGATGTTCAGCGGCAGTCCCTCACAAACTCGTTTGAGGCCGTCGATTCTTGTGGCTGTGAAATCCTCCGTCGTGTTCATCTTAACGGTCTCACCGCACATGAGTTTGACAAGAAATTTTATAAATGTCGTCTTGCCGCCGTTTGAGTCGCCGTATATAACGCCGTACATCGGGAACAGCTTCGTATCGTAGTTGTTCCTCGATGCGAAATACCGCAGATACGCCATGAACGGAGTAGCCAGATACCAGGTCATGTACTTGAAGTAGTCCTTCTTGGCCTGTTCGACATCGCCGTAAAAGTAGTCCATGCCTGAGAAGAACTTCTGGATGCTCTTGATGTTCTTTGCCACCTCGCTGAGATTCGGATTGAGGTCGATATTCTCGTCGTTGAAGGTCATGGTCCCGGCATCATAGTCGATATGTAATTTTGGGAGCTGCTTAACTGCCTCAGCTGCCACACGCCGAACCTCGGTATATCGTTTCCCGAAAACGCGCATCGGTTCCGCTGCCACTACAATACGATTCGCCTGTACCGGCATCTTAGGCATGATTGGCTTGACGAGTTCCTGCATTTTCTTGACATCGGCAACTATCTCGTATTCGACCTCATCCTCAGGCTGTGCCTGTTCCAGAAAAATAAGCTTCTGCTTTTCGATAGACTGGAAGACGGGCACTTCCTTGATGTTTTCTTTGAGGTAGTCTTCCTGATTCATAGTGTTCACGACTGCCTTATAGGAGACATTGTCGGAGCAGGTCTCCTTGAAGGTCTCGAACAGGACCTTATAATGCGAAAATTCCGCCTCGTCATCGAAGCAAACGATATTCTCTCGCTGGATGCCGCAAAACGCCGATGCTGACATATTCGCACTGCCGGTGATGACTCGGACACGCTTATGGTCAGCGCTCTCCAAAATGAAGATTTTCTCGTGCGATTTCGTGTCCCGCGATACATACAGCTGCAAAGACCCGTCATTGAGGCGGTTCGCAAGGTTCCCTGCCGACTTAGACTTAGCGAGCCGCTGCACGCTGTCGATTTGCACCGACATGATGGCAGCGATGTCGTTGGCGATGATTTTCTCGCAGCCGAACACGACTTCCGCATACGAGAACTTGTTGATGACCTTATTCACGAACTCGATACCGGACGAAAAAGTGATAGCATAGAGTCTGTCGAACCCGTCAAACAACTCTTCCCAATTCGTTTCTACCGTATCAGCATATACCGCCTTCACAACACTCAACGCCTGCGTGGAGATGCTCACCTTTGTCTTCGTGGTCTTGTTCGCCACGAGTTTGAAGGGCTTATCCGTCTGCCCTTCACTGTCCCCCATGTCCTCGCCGGGGTCCAAGAGTTCTTCCGGGCCTTCTTCGGTATATTCGGGGCTTTCCGATGCCATCATGTCCATCAGCGACATCTGATTTTCCAAGTCGTTTGCTTTTCTTCTTGCCATTTTGTACCTATCCTTCCTAAACAGATTTGGGTCATTTGTTGGTTTGGGTATAAAAGCCTCCTTTCAATATTTAGATGATTTGTATCCATGCTCCCGCATGGCAAACAACTT
>ERZ772851.1886-NODE-1886-length-17914-cov-3.164903_pt1 | contig 17914 bp, 16 predicted proteins | sample MGYA00512137_ERZ772851 | MGnify/ENA primary metagenome ERZ772851 (study PRJEB29015, sample SAMEA2737663) | human gut metagenome | biome: human gut; feature: human-associated habitat; material: faeces | place: China | collected 2012 ... | reverse complement strand
CGTCGGGCACGGGAAAGACGTTCAGGTCGTTGATGGCCTGCTTCTGGGCCGTGATGACGGCTGCGCCGTGGAGCACCATCCGCTTGAACAGTGCGCCGGTGATTTGTTCGTTCATCTGTCTCGTTCCTCCCTCACAGGGTCATGGAATCCACGCACACGTCCACGTCCTTGACGGTGACGCCGGTGTTCCGGGTGACGACATAGCGCACTTCATTCATGATGGAGCGGCAGACCGCGGGGAGATTGACGCCGTTTTCCACGATGATGTGGAGCTCGATGGAGATGGAGTTGTCGTCGTGATAAGTGATGCTGACGCCCTTGCTCATGGCCTCCCGGCGCAACAGATGCACCAGGCCGTCCGTCATGGAGCGGTAGGCCATGCCCTTGACGCCGAAGCAGTTGGTGGCCGCCATGCCGGTGATGTTGGAGAAGACGGCGCTGCTGACGGTGATATCGCCGTGGTCAGACTTGAATTGAATCATGAGAACGTCCTTTCTTTCCCAGGAGTTTGGCACGAAGGGCGGCGGGCCGCCTGCTCTGGACAGCGGCTGTCCACAGCCTGTACTTTGAGAACCTTATTATATACGATTCCCCGTGAAAGTACAAGTCTAAAAAAGACCCGGCTCCGGCGCGGAAAGCTATTGAAATCTTCCGCGGCTTGCCGTAAAATAGACAAATCACGGGATTTTTCAGAAACTGAAGGCCACAGAGGTGAAGGCTGGAGGGGAAAGGAGAGCGACCCAATGAAAAACAAGGGCCCGCTGTATGTGCTGACCTGCTATGTCATCTGGGGCCTGCTGCCCATCTTCTGGAAGCTGCTGGCCCAGGTGGATTCCCTGTATGTGCTGGCCAGCCGCATCGTGTGGTCCATGGTGCTCACCGGAGGCATCCTGCTGCTGCGGCGGGACCGGCTGGCCGGTGTGCGGGCCGCGTTCCGGGACCGGAGGGAGTGGGGGCTGCTGGCCGCTGCGGGCTGCGTGGTCTGCGTCAACTGGGGCGTCTACATCTGGGCGGTGGCCAACGGGCACATGATCGACTCCAGCCTCGCCTACTATATGAATCCCATCCTGGCGATCCTGTTGGGGACGGTCCTGTTCCGGGAGCGGCTGACAAAGCTCCAGTGGCTGGCGGTGGCGGTGACCTTCGCGGGACTGGTAATCACTGTCATTCGCTACCGGCAGATTCCCTGGATCGCCCTGGTGATCGGCGGCAGCTTTGCTGTTTACGGGGCGCTGAAGAAGCAGGTCCGTTCCGACGCGGCGGTCTCCACCTTTGTGGAGACGCTGACCCTGGCGCCCTTTGCCCTGGTGCTGATCTTCTGGATGGAGGCCCACGGCACCGGCGCCGCCGGGGTCCTCTCTGGTTGGCAGTGGCTGCTGCTGCCAGTGTCCGGCGTGGTGACCACTGTGCCGCTGATGTTCTTCGCCGCCGGCATGAAGACCACGCCAATGACCCTCTCCGGCATTCTGATGTATATCAACCCCACCATGCAGCTGCTGCTGTCCGTGGCGCTGTATGGAGAGGCATTCACCGCCACCCACGCCATTTTGTTCGGCTTCGTCTGGACGGGGCTGATCCTGTACCTGATCTCCGGCGCCCGCGAGAACCGGAGGCACCGAGAGGAGGAAAAACCATGCGTGTGATTACCGGCACTGCCCGCGGCCGCCGGCTGAAGGAGCTGGAAGGGACGGAGACCCGCCCCACCACCGACCGGGTGAAGGAGGGGCTCTTCAGCGCCCTGCAGTTCGACATCGAGGGGCGCCGGGTGCTGGACCTGTTCGCCGGAACCGGCCAGCTGGGCATCGAGTGCCTCAGCCGGGGTGCCGCCTCTGCCGTGTTCGTGGACCGGCGGGCCGACGCCGTGAAGCTGATTCGGGAGAATTTGAAGCTGACGGAGCTCCAGGACCGGGCCCGGGTAGTGGCGGGGGACTCCATGGAGTTTCTGCGGTCACTGCGGGAGCGGTTTGACATCGTGTTTCTGGACCCTCCCTATGAGGCGGGGCTGCTGGAGCCCGCCGTCGCCCATCTGACAGCGTTTGACATTCTCAATCCCCATGGTATAATTGTGGCAGAACACCCGGCGGACCGGAGCCTTCCGGCGCCTGCGGCGCCCTACCGGGTGCGCCGCACCTACCGTTACGGCAGGATCGCCCTGACGCTGATCCGCCGGGGCGGAGACCGAGAAAACGAGGAATGACCCCCATGAGAACAGCGATTTGCTCCGGCTCTTTCGACCCCATCACCCTGGGGCATTTGGATATCATCCGGCGGGCGGCTGCCTGCTTTGACCGGGTCTGTGTCTGTGTCAGCCCCAACGCTGAAAAGCGAAACCAGATGTTCACACCGGAGCAGAAGCTCCAGCTGGTGCGGACGGCGGTGGCGGACCTGCCCAATGTGGAGGCGGAGCTGTGGCCGGGCCTGCTGGCGGATTTCGCGGTGCGGCACCATGCCTCCGCCATCGTCCGGGGCGTGCGCAACACCACGGACTTTGACGTGGAATATCAGATGGCTCTCATCAACCGGGGGATCCATCCGGAGCTGGAAACGCTGCTGCTGCCTGCCAGCGCGGCATATCAGCACTTCAGCTCCTCCATGGCTCGGGAGATGATCCGCTATCACCAGCCGCTTGAAAACTATTTGCCCGCGTCCATCGTGCCTCTGGTGCGGGAGATGACGGAAAAGAAGGAAGGATGAGTCCCATGGCAAATGATGTGAACCGTTTGATCGATATGCTGTACGAGCGGATCGAGGACGCCAAGTCCCCGGCCCTGAAACCCAATATGAGCATGGTGGACCGGGACGAGATTCTGGATCTGCTGGACGAGCTGCGGGCCCAGCTGCCGGTGGAGATCAAGCGCGCCCAGGAGCTGCTCTCCGCCCGGGACAAGTTTGTGGAGGATGCCAAGCGGGACGTGGACCGGATGATGCGTCAGGCGGAGCTGGATGCCAAGACCAAGGTGTCCGACAGCGAGGTACTCTATGCGGCCAAGGAGAAGGCCCGCCAGATGGTGGCCCGGGCGGAGGAGCGCTGCCGCCAGTTGTACCAGGTGACCAATGAGTATGCCGAGGACGCCCTGGCCCGCACGGAGGAGGCGGTGCAGATGGCGCTGGATGAGGTGAAGCAGCAGCGGGTGCGGTTCCGCAGTGCCTCCGCTGCCAAAATGCAGGAGCAGCGGGACAAGCTGGACGGCAGGACCCCGCCCCAGGAGGATGGCGGCGAGGAGTGATGCCGCAGGTCAACCGTAATCTTAAAAATTTGTGAAAAACGCCAAAGGATTTGGCGAAACTTTTTTGGAATACTCTAGATGTTGCGGAGAAAATGAAAAAAAGCACCCCATGGCACAAGTTCTTGCGTCATGGGGTGTTTTTTATTTTACGTAAACTTGTCGAAGAGATGTCGAACATCTGTTTTAAAATGGCGATTTTGGCCGAAAAATGCCATAATTTGGCGTTCTTAGCGGCGGTTTTCCCGGAAAAAACTGCTTGCAATCCCGGCCAATTTCGCTTATACTCAGAGCATGTGGTGGGGAAAAGTGGGTAAAAGTAGAGACTAAGTGCCAAAGAGACCCCATCCAGACCCAAAAAACGCGGGAAAGGGGGGATCAACCGTGGCCAGGCTGTTGGGAAAATCCAACAACAGCATCGACTCCAAGGGCCGTCTGGTGATCCCCTCCGCCATGCGGGAGGCCCTGGGCGACACGTTCTACATTACCATCGGCGCGGAGCACTGCCTGACCATTTACCCTCAGGCCAAGTGGGACCAGATGTCCGAGGAGATGGACGACCTCTCCTATACAGAGGCCCGGGCGCTGACGCTGCTATACGCCAACGCCGTCCAGTGTGAGCCGGACGCCCAGGGGCGGGTGCTGATCCCTGCCAGCCTTCGGGCCCACGCGGGACTGAAAAAGACCGCCACCATCGTGGGATTGAATTCCTTCGCCGAGATCTGGGACGAGAAGACCTGGACGGAGCGGGAGCAGCGGATGCTGGAGAGCGACGATATGGCCGCGGCCATGGACGCCCTGGCCCGTGTCCGGCGCAGCCGCGGGTGAGTGCCGATGGAATACACGCACAAGCCTGTTCTGCTGGACGCCTGCATCCAAGCACTGAACATCCGCCCCGATGGGATCTATGTGGACGGCACCCTGGGACGAGCCGGACACTCTCGGGAGATCGCCGGGCGGCTGACCACCGGGCGGCTCATCTGCATCGACCGGGACCAGGCCGCCATCGACGCGGCGCAGGACCGTCTGGCCCCCTGGCTGGCCCGGGTGACGCTGATCCACAGCAACTTTTCGGAATTGAAGGAGGTCCTGTCCCGGTGCGGTGTCAGCGGCGCCGACGGGATGCTCTTTGACTTGGGCGTGTCCTCTCCCCAGCTGGACGACGCCTCACGGGGCTTCTCCTATATGCAGGACGCCCCGCTGGACATGCGGATGGACACCTCCGCCCCCCTGAGCGCCGCGGACATCGTGAACACCTGGAGCCAGGAGGAGCTGCGGCGCATCCTGTTTGAATACGGCGAGGAGCGGTACGCCCCCGCCATCGCGAGAGCCATCGCCCGGGCGCGGGAGACCGCGCCTGTGAAGACCACCCTGGAGCTGGTGGAGATCATCAAGAGCGCCATGCCTCCCGCAGCTCTGCGGGAGAAGCAGCACCCGGCCAAGCGGAGCTTTCAGGCCATCCGGATCGCGGTCAACGGCGAACTGGATGCCCTGCCCCCCATGCTGCGGGCGGCGGTGGACGGGCTGAACCCCGGCGGTCGCCTGGCCGTCATCACCTTCCACTCTCTGGAGGACCGGATCGTCAAGCGGACGCTGGCGGAGCTGGCCCGGGGATGCGTCTGCCCGCCGGAGTTTCCGGTGTGCGTGTGCGGCAAAAAGCCCCAGGTGCGGCTGGTGACCCGCAAGCCCGTCACGGCGGGCGGCGCGGGGCTGGAGGAGAATCCAAGGGCCCGCAGCGCCAAGCTGCGGGTGGCGGAAAAGTGCGGCTTTGACCTTTGACCACACCGGGACCATCCGGTGTTAATGTGTGTGAGAACGGCTCCGTGCCGGTATGGCGGAGCAAAAGGAGGGACCTTCTTTGGCAGCAGCGCGGGAACTGCGGTACAACAGCCGCAGCGCGGTATATGGGGACTTGGCGTACGACCTGGACCGGGAAGTCCGGGAGCGCGCTCTTCGGCACGCCGGAGAGGCTCCCCGTCACCAGACGGCGGTAGAGGCCGTCCCCAAGGCGAAGCCCCGGGTGCGGAGCCTCTCCAAGGCGCAGGTGCGCCAGCGGCAGAAGGTGTCCGTCCTCTCCGTTTTGGGCGTGGGCGCGGCCATCGGCCTTGCAGTGATGGTGCTGATGGGCTACATCCAGCTGACGATCATCTCCGACGAGGTGGTGTCCCTCCAGAACCAGCTGGAGGAGCTGCAGACGGAGAACGTCACACTCACCGCCCAGCACGAGCAGATGTTCGACCTGGCCACCGTGAAAGAGGTGGCGGAGGCGGCGGGCATGAGCAAGCCCAGCAGCAGCCAGATCTATTACATCGATCTGTCGGAGGGCGACAGTGCCGTGGTCTATCAGCAGGAGGAGTCCAATCTGCTCAGCCGTTTGCTGACCTCGCTGAACCACGGGATCTACGCCGTGGTGGAATATTTCGAGTGACGGCCGCACTATAATGAAGCGAACGGTGGGGAGTAAGAAGGGGGCCTTCTTACTCCTTGCTTTGGTATTGCGTATGGACGGGGGAAGCGGCCCCGGCGTTCCGAAAGGAGAACAGACATGACGGACAGACCCAGAAGAAAGAGCGACGCCGCCCGCCGGGCGAACCAGGTAATCCGGGGCAGGACGATGCTCATCATGCTGCTGTTGGGTGTGGCCTCCTTCACAGTGCTGTTTTGGAAGCTGTACGATCTGCAGATCAACCGGCACGACGAACTGAAGGCCGAGGCGGTGGGCCAGCAGACCGACAGCATGGTCATCAGCGCCTCCCGGGGGACGATCTACGACAAAAACGGCGAGATCATGGCCATCTCCTACTCCACGGAGACAGTCTTGCTGGATCCCGGTGGCGTCCAGGACTTTGTAGAGTCCCAGGAGCAGAAGATCCAGGATGCGGCCGAGGAGGCTGCCGAGAAGGGAGCGCCTTACACGGCGCCGGAGGTGCTGGACCAGGCGTATATCGCCCGGGGCCTCAGCCGCATTCTGGATGTGGAGGAGGAGACCATCCTGGAGCACCTGGAGAACACCGCCAAACGATACTGGGAGGTCAAAAAGAAGGTAGACCAGGACGTGGCCGACGAGGTCCGCCGGTTCATCAACGGAGAGATCGACGATGAGGGGAACCAGCTTACCACGGTGGACGAGGACGGCAACACCGTTCTCATCTCTACCGGCGGGCGGCCCACCCGGCTCCAAGGCATCTCCCTGACGCCGGACACCAAGCGGCTGTATCCCTTCGGCTCTCTGGCAGGCAATGTGATAGGGTTCGTCAATGCCAACAATATGGGCGCCTACGGGCTGGAGGCGTCCTATGATGACGTGCTCAGCGGCAGCACTGGACTGACCATCACGCCTACCAACGTAAACGGCACGCCGTTGTTGTTCAGCGGCGGCGAGCAGATGTTTGATGCGGAGAATGGCAGCAGCTTGGTGCTGACTCTGGACACCAACGTCCAGTACGCCCTGGAAAAGGGCCTGGAGAGTATGCTGGATAAGTACGACGCGGCCAACGGCGGCACCGGCATCGTCATGGACGTGAACACCGGCGGCATTGTGGCCATGGCCTCCTATCCCAACTATGATCCGGGAGACTTTTCCACCATCTATACTGAGGGGCTTCAGGCGGAATTGGATGCCGCTCTGGCGGAGATCCAGCAGAACCGCAGCACCTACGAGACGGAGGAGGCGTACAATCAGGCGCTGGCGAATGCCCGGGCCACCATCCAGTTCAAGCAGTGGCGGAACAAGTGCTATCAGGACACCTACGAGCCCGGCTCCACCTTCAAGCCCATCACGCTGGCCACGGCCCTGGAGGAGGGCGTGGTGAACATGAACACCACCTTCACCTGCACCGGCTCCATCCACGTGGAGGGCTGGGGAAAGCCCATCAACTGCTCCAAGCGGGCCGGCCACGGCACCCAGACCCTGAAGGTGGCTACCGGCAACCCGGCCTTCGTCACCATGGGCCTGAAGATCGGCACGGAGGCATACTACCGCTATCTGAAGTCCTTCGGCCTCATGGAGACCACCGGTATCGACCTGCCTGCGGAGGCGGAAGGCATCTTTGCCAATGAGGACAGCTTCAACTCCAACGTGGTTTCCCTGGCGGCCTACTCCTTCGGACAGACCTTCAACGTCACGCCCCTGGAGCTGATCCGGGCCCAGGCAGCCACCATCAACGGCGGCTATCTGTACACCCCCTATCTGGTAGAACAGGTGCTGGACGACGAGGGCAACATCCTCAGTCAGCACGAGACCACAGCGGTGCGGCAGGTCATCAGTGAGGAGACCTCCGCCAAGGTGCGGGAGTGCCTGGAGTGGGTGGTGTCCGACGGCGGCGGCCGCAACGGACAGGTGACGGGCTACCGCATCGGCGGCAAGACCGGCACCGCGGATAAGACCGGCACTAAGGACGTGGTGGTGTCCTTTATGTGCTTCGCCCCGGCGGACGACCCACAGTACATCATGCTGCTGACCATGGACACCCCCAGCCGCACGACCGGCACTGCCGTGTTCGGCGGCACCATGGTGGCCCCGGTGGCCAGCCAGATCATGAGCGAGATCCTGCCTCTGCTGGGCGTTGAGCCGGATTACACCGCCGAGGAGCTGGTGGGCGCTGACACCACGGTTCCCAATGTGGTGGGACAGACCAGGGAGGCCGCTGAAGATCGGCTGGCTGACCTGGGCTTCACCTTCCGCACTGTGGGGGACGGGGACACGGTCACCGACCAGACCCCCGCCGGCGGCGCCATCGTGCCGGGAAATGCCTCCATCATCCTCTACCTGGGGCAGGAGAAGCCGGACACCCCCTGCACCGTGCCCAATGTGGTGGGGAAGAGCGCCTCAGAGGCCAACAAGGCCATCACCAACGCCGGACTTATCATGAAGGTCACCGGTACCACCACAGCCAGCTCCGGCAATGTCTACGCCATTACCCAGTCTCTCCCTGCGGGCACGGAGGTGGCGGCGGGCACGGTGGTGACCGTCCAGTTCGGCGACAACTCTGTCCTGGATTGAGAAAGCAGGTTCTGCATGGTTTTTGGCACCTTCCTCCGTATACTTTGCAAATCCCCTTGTTTATAATGAGGGACGGCAAACTGCTGCCAGACTGAACAAAAGGGGTGTGCATACAATGCATTTGAAAACGCTGCTGGCAGGGCTCTCCCTGCGGTCCGCCACCGCGGACATGGAGATGGAGATCACCCGTATCAGCTATGATTCCCGGACCACGGCACCCGGGGACGTCTTCGTGGCCATGACCGGCTTTGCCACCGACGGCCACGCCTATATCGGAAAGGCCGTGGCGGCGGGAGCCGCCGCGGTGGTGTGTGAGCGACCGCCGGAGGACAGCTCCGTGCCCTATGTCCTGGTGGAGAACTCCCGCCGGGCCCTGGCGGTGATGGCCGCCAACTATTACGGCCATCCGGCAGACAGCATGACCATGGTGGCCGTCACCGGCACCAACGGCAAGACCACCACCACCTATCTGCTCAAGGCCATCCTGGAACAGGAGCTGGGGGCCAAGGTGGGCCTGATCGGCACCAACCAGGATCTGATCGGCGATGAGGTGGTGCCCACTGAGCGCACCACGCCGGAGTCCCTGGAGCTCCAGGAGCTGTTTGCCCGGATGCGCTCCGCTGGCTGCACCCATGTGGTGATGGAGGCATCCTCCCACGCTCTGGCGCTGGACCGGGTGTACGGTATCCACTACGCGGTGGGCATTTTCACCAACCTGACCCAGGACCACCTGGATTTCCACAAGACCATGGAAGCCTACTGCGACGCCAAGGCCATCCTGTTCCAGAACTGCGACGTGGGCGTCTGCAACGCCGACGATCCCTGGACAGAGCGGCTGCTGCAAAACGCCGCATGTCGGCAGTACTTCTATGCAGAGCACGCCGCGGCAGACCTGCGGGCGGAGCATATCACCCTTGCGGCGGACCACATCGCCTTCGATGCGGTGACAAAGGATAGCCGCACGCCCATCAAAGTTGGCATTCCCGGCGGGTTTATGGTATATAATACGCTGGATGTGCTGGGTGCGGCTCTGGCTCTGGGCGTTCCTCTGGAAAAGAGCGCCCGGGTGCTGGCTGCAGTTCCCCATGTGAAGGGGCGGGTGGAAGTGGTCCCCACACCGGGAAAGGACTACACGGTCCTGATCGACTACTCCCACACGCCGGATAGTCTGGAGAATATTCTTCGCACCGTGAAGGGCTTTGCCAAGGGACGCACCGTGGCCCTGTTCGGCTGCGGCGGCGACCGGGACCGGACCAAGCGGCCTATTATGGGCAGCGTGGCGGCGGAGCTGGCGGACTTTGTGGTGGTGACCTCCGACAACCCCCGGACCGAGGACCCGGAGGCCATCATCGCCGACATCCTGCCGGGCCTGGAGGGCAGCGGCACCCCCTACCAGGTGATCTGCGACCGGGTGGAGGCCATCCACTGGGCGATGGACCACGCGCAGCCCGGCGATGTGATCGCCCTGTGCGGCAAGGGCCACGAGACCTACCAGGAAGTGAACCACGAGAAGCACCACATGGACGAACGGGAGATCGTGGCGGAGCACTTGACGGGGAAGTAACCGCCGGACGTCCGGCGTCAAGCGGTTTGCCGCAGGCAAACCCTTGAAATCGGCTGAATTCACTTCGGGCGGTCCGCGTGAAATGCGGCGGTCAGCCGTGGGCGGCGCCGCATGGACAATGGGATACGGCGGGACATCCGGCGGAGGATCGGCCGCCGGAGAACCGCTGGAATCAGGAACGTACCAAAGGGCCGGGGCTGTGCCCGGCGAAGGAGAGGGAGACGGATATATGACACTTTCTTTGATCGCGGCGGCCGTCAGCTTTGTGCTGACGCTGCTCATCGGCAGATTTCTCATCCCGGAGCTGCGCAAGCTGAAGGCCGGCCAGGAGATCCGGGAGGACGGACCCACGTGGCACAAGTCCAAGGCCGGCACGCCCACCATGGGCGGCATCATGTTCATCCTGGGTGCGGGCGTCACCGTGTTCATCCTGGGTTGGAGCTTCATGCTGGAGGGGGTGTTCTGGCACCTCTACGTGTATCTCTTCGCCCTGATCTTCGGCCTGATCGGCTTTGTGGACGACTACCGCAAGGTCCGCCAGCACCAGAACGAGGGACTGACGGCCCGGCAGAAGTTCATCCTTCAGCTGGCGGCGGCGGTGGTGTTCCTGGTGCTGATGCGGTACGAGGGCCTGCTGACAAACGACCTGTATATCCCCTTCCTGAACATGAGCTTTACCATCAACTGGATCGTGTATCTGATCTTCGCGGCCTTCGTTATTGTGGGCTGCGTCAACGCTGTGAACCTGACCGACGGCATCGACGGGCTGGCTGCCAGCGTCACCTTTGTGGTGATGGCGTTCTTCACCGTAGCCGGCGTCCTCTGGAGCACCTACGGCATCCAGGCTCTGTTCCCGGCGGCTATGGCGGGAGGGCTGGCGGCCTTCTTCGTCTATAACCACCACCCCGCCAAGGTGTTCATGGGGGACACCGGCAGCCTGTTTCTGGGCGGCGCGGTGGCGGCCCTGGCCTTTGTGTTCGATATGCCCCTGGTGTTGATCCCCGTAGGCATCATCTACATTCTGGAGACGCTGTCCGATATTATCCAGGTGGGTTACTTCAAGCTGACCCACGGCAAGCGATTCTTCAAAATGGCCCCCCTGCACCACCACCTGGAGCTCTCCGGCTGGAGTGAGGCAAAGCTGGTGGCGGTATTCTCCCTGGTGACGCTGGCGGGCTGCGTCCTGGCCTATCTGGGCGTCCAGGGACGATTCTGAGCACTCTGCGCCGGCCCGCTGCGGAGCGCGGCAAGATCCACAGACCCCGAGAGGAGGGAAGCAGTATGGTACGGCAGAAAAAAGCCCCGGCGGCCCGCCGGCGACCCATGAGTCGGGAAGAGGCCCTGGCCCGGCAGGAGCGCCAGCAGCGCCGGCGGGAGCTGGAGCAGGAGAGCCGGGAATTGGCCAAGGGGCCCATTGACCTGCCCTTCTTCATCCTGGTGATGCTGTTGACCGGCGTGGGCCTGGTGATGCTGCTGTCCGCCAGCTTCCCCTCCGCCTATTACGAGACGGACGGCCAGAACCCCATGTCCTACTTTATCCGCCAGGGCGTGTTCGCCATCATGGGCGTGGCGGCCATGCTCTTCATTGGCAAGATCAACTATCAGCGGTTCCGCGGTCTTGCAAAGCCGCTGCTGTATCTGGCCGTCATTCTGCTGATCCTGGTGATTGTTCCGGGCAACCCCTTGGCCATTACCCGGAACAACGCCACCCGCTGGCTGGGCATTCCAGGTACTTCGCTGCAGTTCCAGCCCTCGGAGATCGCAAAGCTGGCGGTGGTGATCTATTTTGCCGACAGCATCTCCAAGAAAAAGGACCGTATGCAGACGTTCCGCTACGGCATCGCCCCCTATGCGGTGCTGCTGATTGTCTTGGCAGCCCTGGTGGGCATCGAGCCCCACCTCTCCGGCGCCATCCTCATCATGGGCGCCGGCGCGGTGATGATGCTGGTGGGCGGCATCCACTGGAGATGGGTGGGGCTGGCTATGGGTGCAGCCGGACTGCTGCTGTATCTGGTGCTGGGCGTGATCGGCTACAACGCCTCCCGCATCGAGATGTGGCACAACCCCTGGCTGGATCCCCAGGGAGCCGGTTACCAGCTGCGCCAGAGCCTCATCACCATCGGCTCCGGCGGGCTGTGGGGCGTGGGCCTGGGGAAGAGCCGCCAGAAGTTTCTCTATCTGCCGGAGGAGCACAACGATTTCATCTTCGCCATCGTCTGCGAGGAGCTGGGCCTGATTGGCGCCACCGTTATCATGCTGCTGTTCGCGGCGCTGATTCTCCGGGGCTTCTGGATCGCCCTCCATGCCCGGGACCGGTTCGGCAGCCTAATGGTGGTGGGCGTCATGACCCTGGTGGGCCTTCAGACCTTTTTGAACATCGGCGTGGTGACGGGCCTGCTGCCCACCACCGGCATCTCCCTGCCGTTTTTCAGCTATGGCGGCACGGCGCTGTCCATCCAGCTGGCGGAGATGGGCATCGTCCTGTCGGTATCCCGGCAGATGAAGCCTACAAAGGCGGGGTAGTACGACCCAGAGGAGTTAAGAGATAAAAGATAAGAGATAAAGGCGGAATCTCAAAATGTCCGGCTGTGCCGGACACCGAATCTCTTCTCCCTTCACTTTTATCTCATATCTTTCGATTGGAGTGCAGCAAAGTGGAAGCATCATTGAAGAAGGTGATCTTCACCTGCGGCGGCACGGCCGGGCACGTGAACCCGGCTATCGCGCTGGCCCAGCTGATGCGCGAAAAGGACCCGGAGACAGAATTTTTGTTCGTGGGAGCGGAGCGGGGACTGGAGAAGGACCTGATCCCCAAGGCGGGATACGACTTCCGCACCGTCCACATCTCCAGCTTCCACCGGTCCTTCAAGCCCCGGGAGATCCGGCACAACCTGGTCTCTGTGGGGAACCTCCTTCGGGCGCCCGGAGAGGCCCGGGCCATTCTGCGGCAGTTCCGGCCGGACGTGGTCATCGGAACGGGGGGATACGCCAGCTTCCCTATGGTGAAGGCCGCTGCCAAGGCGGGGATCCCCACGGCCGTTCACGAGTCCAACATGGTGCCCGGCCTCACCACGGAGATGCTGGAGCCCTTCGCGGACCGGATCATGGTGGGGTTTGAGGCCTGCCGGGAGCACTACCGCCACCCGGAGAAGGTGATCGTCACCGGTACGCCGGTGCGGCGGGACTTCTTCCATCTGACGAAGGCAGAGGCCAAGCGCCGCCTGGGCGTGGAAGACGGCCGGCCCCTGCTTGTTTCCTTCTGGGGGTCCCTGGGGGCCTCGGGCATGAACCGGCAGATGGCGGACTTCCTGGCGCTGGAGGCGGCCAAGGAACCTTTCCACCACATCCACGGCGCCGGAAAGGATGGCTATCCGGTGTTGCTGAAGCTGCTGCAGGAGAAGGGGGTGGACCTGGCGGACCACCCGGCGCTGCAGGTGCGGGAGTACATCTATGATATGGCCGCCGTCATGCGGGCGGCGGATCTGGTGCTCTGCCGGGCGGGGGCCTCCACCATCAGCGAGCTGACGGCACTGGGGGTCCCGGCGCTGATCGTGCCGTCCCCCTATGTCACCAACAACCACCAGGAAAAAAACGCGAGGGTCCTGGAAAACGCCGGCGGTGCCGCGGTGCTGCTGGAGAAGGACTGCTCCGGTCAGGCGCTGTTCCAGGCGGCCTGCGGCATCCTTCATGACGGAGCGCGCCGGGCCTCCATGGAGCGGGCCATGTCCGCCCTGGGAATCCGGGACGCCACAGAGCGAATTTATCAAACCGTGCTGGAAATCTGCCAGTAACCACGAAACCCCGCCGGCCATAGGATGGACTGTTGAACCATTCTGGATTCGGAGGGGAACGGATATGAGCCAGCTTTTGTCGGTGCGAGGCGGCCGCCGCCTGGAGGGAGAGGTCACGATCCAGGGGGCCAAGAACAGCGTCCTGCCCATTCTGGCGGCCACGCTGTTGGCAAGGGGGCAGGTGGCGCTGCTGGGCTGCCCCCGGCTGCGGGATGTGGACGCCTCCATCCGCATCCTGCGGCATCTGGGCTGCGACGCCCATTGGGAGGCGGATGCCCTGGCGGTGGACACCACCGCCCTGCGCCGCTGTGAGATTTCGGATGTACTCATGCGGGAGATGCGCTCCTCCGCCATTTTCCTGGGGGCGATCCTGGCCCGGTGCGGGCAGGCGGACCTGAGCTACCCCGGCGGGTGCGAGCTGGGCCCCCGGCCTATCGACCTCCACCTTGCGGGCCTGCGGGACCTGGGGGCGGAGATCCGGGAGGAGGGCGGCTTCCTCCACTGCCGGGCGGACCGGCTGCGGGGCCGGGAAGTGGTGCTGCGGATGCCATCCGTGGGGGCCACGGAGAATCTGATGCTGGCCGCCTGCGGGGCGGAGGGCGTCACGGTGATCTCCAACGCCGCCCGGGAGCCGGAGGTGGTGGACCTGCAGAACTTCCTGAACGCCTGCGGGGCTCGGGTGTCCGGGGCGGGGAGCTCCGCCGTGTCCATAGAGGGCGGGCAGGACCTCCACGGCTGTACGTACCGGGTCATGCCGGATCGGATCGCGGCGGCTACTTACCTCTGCGCGGCGGCCTCTGCCGGCGGGGACATCTATCTCCGGGGCGCGGAGGAGGGGCACCTGTCCACAGTCACCGCCGCCCTGCGGGAGGCGGGCTGCACGGTCACGGCAGACAGCGGAGGCATCCGGGCTCTGTGCCGGGAGCGGCTGCGGGCCGTGGGGCCGGTGCAGACGGCGCCCTACCCCGGCTTTCCAACGGACGCGCAGGCGGTGCTGATGGCGGCACTACTGCGCAGCCGGGGCGCCACGGTATTTGAGGAGAACATCTTTGAAAACCGCTATCGCCATGTGGACGAACTGATCCGCATGGGGGCCAGCATCCGGGTATCCGGCCGGGTGGCGGTGGTCACGGGTGTGGAGCGGCTTCACAGCGCGCCAGTGCGGTGTACGGATCTGCGGGGCGGGGCGGCCCTGTGCGTGGCGGCTTTGGCGGCGGAGGGGGAGACCCGTGTCTCCCAGATCTGCCACATCGACCGGGGCTACGAAGACCTGGCCCGGGACCTGCGGGCTCTGGGGGCGGACGCGGTGCGCGTGGAAGAGACAGAAAACGGGTAGGAGAGACGACATGGCCAGACGCAGACATTCCAACCGGCGGCGCAGGAGGGGAAACTTCGGCTTCCTCTATAAGCTGCTGTCCGTGCTGGTGATCTGCGCGGCCGTGGTGATGGCCCTGACGCTGTTCTTCCGGGTGGACACCATCGAGGTCACGGGGACTGAGCGGTACACCGAAAAGGACGTGATCGAGGCCAGCGGTATCCAGCTGGGCGACAACCTCTTTCTGCTGAACAAGTACGAGGCCGCCCGCAGCATCGCGGAGCAGCTGCCCTACATCGACATTGAGGACATCCGCATCCGGCGGGAGCTGCCGGACACTCTGCTGATCGATGTGGCGGAGTGCGGTACACCCCTGGCGGTGATCCAGGACGGCAGCGCCTGGCTGCTGAGTCCCAAGGGCAAGATCGTGGAGCAGCTGCCGGCGTCTCAGGCTGGGGACTATGCGGTGATCGACGGCTGTGAGCTGCTGGCCCCCTCGGTGGGCACGGACATCGCCCTGTCCACAGAGTTCGCCAATCAGCAGACCAGTCTGCTGGCGCTGCTGGCGGCGCTGGACGCCGCGGGCCTGACGGACCGGGTGGATGCCATCCACCTGGACGATCTGTCCCGGCTGACTATGGACTACGCCGGCCGCTTTTCTGTGGAGATGGAGTACAACGCGGACTATGACCGGATGCTGCAGATCCTGGAGGCGGGAATCAGCAAGCTGGAGAGTAACCAGACGGGCAGCATCCGCCTGGACCTGAATCCGCCGATCCTCACGCTGGACTGAGAGTGGCGGATTTGGCAGAAGATTGCCGAGACAGGGGGGACGGACCGCCGCCCCTCCTTTTTCCGGACAAAAATCTGAGGGAAAAGCCCGATGGACTCTTGACCAGAGGGCGAAAGTGTCATACAATAAACTAAATGTTATGAGATACAGGATATTGTGAATCCAAAGGGACGATCCTCCCTTTTTACACAAACGATAGTAGGAGGCACCACTATATGGCATTTGGATTGGAGACCGGTCCCGATACCGTTGTCAATATCAAGGTCATCGGCGTGGGCGGCGGCGGCAACAATGTGGTCAACCGCATGGTCCGCAGCGGCACCAAGGGCGTGGACTTTGTGGCGGTCAATACCGACAAGCAGGCGCTGAACGTATCCAGCGCCACCTATAAGATCCAGATCGGCGAAAAGCTGACCCACGGTCAGGGCGCCGGATCCGACCCCGAGGTGGGCCGCAAGAGCGCGGAGGAGAGCCGCAACCAGATCGCCAAGGCGCTGGAGGACACGGACATGGTGTTCATCACCGCGGGCATGGGCGGCGGCACCGGCACCGGCGGCGCCCCCATCGTGGCGGAGATCGCCAAGGAGATGGATATCCTCACCGTGGCGGTGGTCACCAAGCCCTTCGGATTTGAGGGCCGCCGGCGGATGCAGCAGGCAGAGGCCGGCATCGCGGAGCTGAAGGACAAGGTGGACTCCCTGGTCATCATCCCCAACGAGCGGCTGAAGCACGCCACGGACCAGAAGATCACCTTTGCAAACGCCTTCGAGATCGCGGACGACGTGCTGCGCCAGGCGGTGCAGTCCATCTCCGACCTGATCCGGGATACCGGCTTCATCAACCTGGACTTCGCGGACGTCACCGCCATCATGAAGAACGCCGGCATGGCCCACATGGGCGTGGGTCGGGCCGCCGGCAAGGGCAAGGCCGAGGAGGCCGCCAAGATGGCCATTTCCAGCCCCCTGCTGGAGACCTCCATCGAGGGGGCCAAGGGCGTGCTCATCAATGTCACCGGCTCCATGGACATCGGTCTGGAGGAGGTGGAGCAGGCCGCCACGCTGGTGCAGCAGGCGGTACATCCCGATGCCCTGACCATCTTCGGCGCCACCTTCGACGAGGAGCTGGACGACGAGATCCGTGTCACCGTCATCGCCACCGGCTTCGAGAGCAATGACCAGCAGGAAGCCCCTGCTGCCCCCGACGCTGCCGATACGCAGCAGCCCACGCAGGATGATGCCGCTGCCCCCGCTGCCCCCCAGCCTCTGGACGAGACCGAGGGCGAGAAGGCAGAGGAGAGCGATGTGGATCGTTCCTTCGACGAGATTTTGAAGATCTTCAGCCGTGGCGATAAGTTCTGATGTTAAAAAGGACCGCAGAAAGCTCTGCGGTCCTTTTTATGCTTTCTCATGGAGAGAACTCCCACAAGCTGATTGCTTCGGATTTTGGCAAGGTAACTAATTCTTAATTGACATATTGCATATATTATACAAAATCATTGCACTATATTGACAAATGATGAGGGGCTTGATATATTGAAATTGTCAGTAGCCATCCATCCGTGGAATAGAGAGGAGATGACGATTTGTCTGAGATTTCTAAAAAGGATCGTTTTACGGTGCCGGCGGTCATCTGCCTGATTTGCAATGTGCTGCTGTTCATCCATCTCTGCGGTGCAGGGGCTTACGCTGGCGGCAATCTTCATTATGAGGCGGCCAACACGCAGATGGAACGGAATGAGGAATTTTTCCATCAGTTTTTCCTGTCGAATCATCTGATGGGGATTGCCGAAACCCTTGCCATGGTGGCTGCGCTCATTGCCTTGCTGATGGTCATCCATGTTTGGTGGAAAAGTGCCGTGGAGCGCCGGACAAAGCTGCGGGATCTCTGCATTTTCAGTGGGATCATCCTTCTGATTTCCGTCTATGAACTGGTGGCTCACGGCGGACTCACCGCCTACCGGGATGAAATGCCGCTGCACTATTTCGGTGGGTCTCCGGCCACGACCCTGCTGATTTGGCTGCCGTGTCTGGTACTGACTCTCATCCCCATGATCGTTTACTTCCGCACGAAGCGAATCACCCCGGCGGATTAAGAAATAAAAACCAGCCCCATCGTATCCATACGATGGGGCTGGTTTTTGCAGAGTGCAGCAAGCAATTTTCGTTACGTCGGAGCGCCGCCGCTCATCAGCCCCAGCTGATAAAAGGCCACGGCGCTGGCGGCGG
>ERZ772851.1848-NODE-1848-length-18259-cov-4.759558_pt1 | contig 18259 bp, 17 predicted proteins | sample MGYA00512137_ERZ772851 | MGnify/ENA primary metagenome ERZ772851 (study PRJEB29015, sample SAMEA2737663) | human gut metagenome | biome: human gut; feature: human-associated habitat; material: faeces | place: China | collected 2012 ... | reverse complement strand
CCTTTGAAAATTAAGTCTCTAAAGGCCATTGGGAAGAATCAAGCATTTTACAGAGTTTCCTAAACAGTCACGCTACGATTCTAACTATTACTTAGTAGATAGAGCTATCCAAACAAGCTCGAACTCTACAACAGGCGATTTGATGGTAAACGGTAAATCTTTGCGTAACAATGACGTCGAAATAAACCACAACCTCGTGGTCCACAACGGCTTGGAAGCAGGTGACGGAATTCTTTCAGCCACTCAAAACGCAGTCGAAGTAAAGTTAAAGCCTGCTGCATCGACGGAGTCTAAAGATATTCCTTCCAAGACACACGGAATCGTTGCTTCCAATGACGGCTACGCCGCAGTTGGATATGCCGGAAACCAAGTTGGTTTTAACTCTGAAAAGGCCGAGATTCTATCCGCTTCAGGACAGAGCAGAGTGACTGTCGCTCACGATACAGTGTCTGTGCACGCAGCTAAAGAGACAACTCTTACCGCCGGAAAAACAACTGTTCGAATCAATGATGACGGAGTGACATTAAATAACGCACGTATTCACGGAGTTGCACCGGGCGTTGCTGAAACGGATGCCGTCAACGTCGGTCAGCTTCGTTCATTAAGACACCACGTTAATACCGTAGATAAAGATTTGAGGGCCGGTATCGCTATGTCAATGGCTGCAGCTTCCATTCCTCAATCTTATGTTCCCGGCAAAAGTCTTGCAGCTTTAGGTGCTGCTACATACCGAGGAGAGAGCGGATTTGCAGTCGGAGTTTCAACTATCACTGACAACGGTAAGTGGGTTTTCAAAGTGAACGGAACCGGTGACACAAGAGGCAACTTCGGCGCCGGTATCGGTGCAGGCTACTTATTCTAAAAAAGATAATCTTAGAGGCTAATTCATGAATCAGAAAGCAATCGTTTTCTCCTGGCTTTTATTTTTAGCGCCATTGGCGGTTTTTGCAGCTGAGCAAACCCCGATTGCAGCGGAATCGTCAGCAGTTCAGAACAAGCAGCCTGCAGGAGAAATGAAACATCAAGTGCAGCCGCTCCAATCTAGAACAGACCAAAAGAAAAATTTAGCCGAAAGCAAGCAGGTGCAAGAATATCCGGTTCAAGTCGAACCTTTCTTGCCTCGTATGAAACCGATGGGCAAGTTCTCTGCCGGAGTTCCGAATGCCGGCATTTATAAGTTGTTTGATGAAACCGACAACACCGTTTGCTATGTTTTGATGCCGAACTCTTTAGAAACTAAGAGGGAAAACGGCGGAGAGTTGACTTATAACAGCAATACTATCGGATCGATCAGCTGTGTGCGTATCGATGTTCAGCAACCGAAAGCCAAGAGCAGGCGCTAGTAAAAATAAGAATTTTCAGAAGGGCTTCCATTGTCGGAAGCTCTTTTTGTCTAGGCTGATCTCAAAGGCAATCCAAAAATCAGCCGCGTTTGACGACGGTCGGTTCAATACCTTGCCTTTTGTAGGCAACGTAGCGATGCCGGCCTTCCGTTAATTCAGGGTCGTCTCTACCGACAATGTCAATGATTTTGGGAAAACGCTCCATTAGAGCCTTAGTATCGATAGGAGCGCCGTGCGTTAAAAGAACTAAAAGTTCCGCATCAGGAAGTTCTGCGGCGTGTGTGGAGAGGGCAACACCGCCTCTCTGCATGTCAGGCGTATTGGGACGTCCATGAGGAATAAAAGAGGTGGGCTCGAATGCCCAAAGCATATTGTCAAACCGACGAAGTTCATCATCCGTTTCTAAAAGCACGCATGCAGATATGTTCAGCCGCTGCGCTTTTCGCATGGCTAGGCAAGCGTATTTGAAACGGTTTTCAACACCGGTATGGAATGCTAAATCTGACATGACTGAAATCTTGTCATATTCAATGCTTTGAATCAAGCGAGTGGGCAAACTTGCTGCCCAAAAACAAAAGGCCGGACGAACCGACCTCTTGTTCAAAACAAAACAGCCTTAGTACATGAACTGATAATTCAGAGTGACATTCTGGCCGAAACTGCCGTGGGCGCCTGCAGCTGCACCGTACATCAAGCCGAAAGAATGTTGTCCCTTCGCCAGCTGGAGGCCGACTTTACCGCGATAGGTAACGGAGTTTGCAAATCTACCGGATCCTTCATCTCCGAAATAAGTCTTGCGTTTACCGGCCGTCGGTATGACGGCTAAATCGATCATCGTGCGAGACTTCCAGCCCGCAGCGCCGGTATATTCAAAACCGGCGTTCACACCAACTGGGAATTGCCAGATGTTGGAGTCAGACATATGGATAGAAACAGGTTCCGGAGTTTCGTTGGGATCTAAATTGTCTGTGCCGTCAGATTTCAAAACGCCGTTGGAAAGATGTGTGAAACGGACACCGTAGTAAGGCACGAAAGAAATTCCGCCGGCGACAAAACTGGTTTCAAAGCGGATACCGGCATTGATTGCGTGGGAGTTGCGGTCCTCGATATCGTGCTTTCCGTCATCTTTCTGATGGGTGTAGCCCAAGTTGGCGATGACGTTAACTTTTTTGCCCGTCCAAGTTCCGTAAAGGTTGACACCGTACCAATGAGAGTCAAGCTTTAAATCATCACCTTCGCCTTCTTCGTCATACCATTTCAGCTTGCCGGCGCCCCCGTTCAAAGCAAGACCCAGACGGAAATTATCGGCAATGACGTGGTCGTAGCCGAAGACTCCGCCGGCGCCTTTGTTTTTGAACTTGCCGAAGTCACCGGTGCGGTTGATGCGATGCGTCATTCCATAGGCTTCAACCCAAGGATCGCCTTGTTTGAAGGTGCGGTCCCAGCCGTTAAAGAGCGGACCGGACATAGACAGTCTGGAATCGATCACGTCTTGGTTGATATTGTTCACGTCATAAAGATTGGCCGTAAACATATCAGCGCTGGCGGCAGCGGAAAACACGGCCAGAGCGAGGGGAGCAAATCGAATTAGTTTCATTTTCTTCTCACCTTGGATAGATTAAGCCTGAGGAAGCTTAGCAAGCTGTTTTTTGTTCGAGGCCAGCAATTGCTCATTGTTGGCCAGACGGCTTCTTTCTTGTTCAATCACTTTAGCTGGAGCCTTCTTCACAAAGTTCTCGTTGGAAAGCTTGTTATTAGCCTTAGCAATTTCGTTTTCTAAGCGGGCAATTTCCTTGCTCAGACGTTCACGTTCAGCAGCAACGTCAACCTTGATGATGAGCATCAGGCTGAAGTCATCAACCACGGCAACGGGAGCGGCAGAGCCGACCGGACGAACAGTTTCTAGGTCATCGGTGAAAATAACTTCTTCAAGACGGCCGAGCGTCTGGAGATACGGTGTGAGCTTCTCGGCTCTGGCGCGTGCTTCTCCGTCGCGGCTGCTGACGGCCAAAGGAACTTTCTTAGAAGGAGGCACGAGCATGCCGCTTCTCAAGTTGCGGATGGCGTCAACCATAGCCTTGAGTTCGTTGACCGTTATATCAGCCTGAGTGTTGAGCTTAGCCGGGTCGTAAACCGGATAAGACTGGACCATCAAAGAATCAACGGAATCTTCACTGCGGACGCCGGCAACAACGGAAACCTTCTGCCAGAGTTCTTCCGTGATGAACGGAATAATCGGGTGAGCCAGACGTAATGTCTGTTCAAGAACTGTGACCAATGTGTGGCGGGTAGCTCTCTGAACGGCTTCATTGCCTTGGTTCAACTGAACCTTAGAAAGTTCAAGGTACCAGTCGCAGTATTGGTTCCAAATGAAGGAGTAGATCGCGTTGGCGGCGTTATCCAGGCGGTAATCTTCAAAGGCCTTGCGGACTTCCTGAACGGTACGTTCGAACTCAGACCAAATCCACTGGTCCGGAGCAGAGTATTCCATCGGAGCATTCGGATCAAGACCACAGTCTTTACCTTCAACATTCATCAGAACGAAGCGTGTGGCGTTCCAAAGCTTATTGCAGAAGTTGCGGTAGCCGTCCGCGCGTTTGACGTCGAAGTTGACGTTGCGGCCGAGGGTTGCGTATGCGGCCATCGTAAAGCGAAGAGCGTCGGCACCGATTTCGTTGATGCCTTCCGGATAATGCTTGCGCAGTTTCTTTTCTACGATCGGGGCTTTTTCGGGCTGACGAAGTCCGGTCGTGTTCTTCTTGACTAAGGATTCAAGATCAACACCTTGGATGATATCGAGCGGGTCCAAAGTATTGCCTTCTGACTTAGACATCTTGTTCCCTTCAGCATCACGGACCAGACCGTGAATGTAGACATTCTTGAAGGGCACGCGTCCTGTGAAGAAGCGAGTCATCATGACCATACGAGCCACCCAGAAGAAGAGGATGTCGTAGCCGGTCACGAGAACAGAAGAAGGAAGATAAATATCAAAAGCCTTCGGATCATTGATCAATGTAGAAAAAGGTACGAGGGCAGAAGAGAACCAGGTGTCGAGCACGTCTTCATCGCGATGAAGCTTAACGCCGGCGCCTGCCTTCTGCTGGGCTTCTTCTTCGCTATGAGCAACATAAACATTGCCTTTGTCGTCATACCAAGCCGGGATCTGATGTCCCCACCAAAGCTGACGGGACAAGCACCAATCCTGAATGTTAGAGAGCCAGTCTTTGTAAACCTTCTGCCACTGTTCGGGGAAGATATTGACTAAGTTTTCCTGAACAGCTTCCAAACCGAGGTCGGACAGAGACTTGCCGGGATAACGGCTGCCTTCCGGAGCGGGCTGGCTCATGGCCAGGAACCACTGCTCGGAAATCATCGGCTCAACCACTTCACCGGTTCTCGGCACCAACGGAACCATGTGTTTATGCGGCTTGATACCGACGAGCAGGCCCTGAGCCTTCAAGTCTTCGATGACGGCCTTACGAGCTTCATAACGATCCATGCCGCGGTACTTTTCGGGCACGTTGTCATTCAGATGAGCCGTCTTGGTCATAATATTGACCTGTTCGAGGTTGTGGCGTTTGCCGACTTCAAAGTCGTTGAAGTCGTGGGCCGGCGTAATCTTCACGCAGCCGGAGCCGAACTCTTTATCCACATAATCGTCTGCAATGACCGGAATTTCACGGTCGGTCAGAGGCAGTTTCAGTTTCTTGCCGACCAAGCCTTTGTAGCGTTCGTCTTCGGGATTGACCGCTACTGCCTGGTCACCGAACATGGTTTCAGGACGGGTCGTTGCAACAACGACACCTTCGGAGCCGTCAGCAGCAGGGTAACGGATTTCCCAGAGATGTCCGTCCATTTCCTTCGGTTCCACCTCGAGGTCGGAAACCGAGGTCTGAAGTTTCGGGTCCCAGTTCACAAGACGGCGGCCTCTGTAGATCAAGCCTTTTTCGTACAGGTCGACAAAGCAGTCAACCACGACCTTGGCGAGGTCGTCATTCATTGTGAAATAGAGGCGGTCCCAGTCAAGGGTATCGCCCAAACGGCGCATCTGATTAAGGATGTTGCCGCCGGAGTAGTCCTTCCACTTCCAGATTTCTTTGACGAATTCGTCGCGCGGCATATCGCGGCGATTCTTGCCTTGAGCTTCCAGCTTACGTTCAACAACGATCTGAGTTGCGATACCGGCGTGGTCGGTTCCCGGCAGCCACATCGTGTTGTAGCCGTTCATGCGGTAGAAGCGGGTCAAGGAGTCCATCACACTGTGGTTGAAGGCGTGACCCATATGAAGGATACCGGTAATGTTCGGCGGAGGCAGCTGGATAGAGAAAGAGGGCTTGCCTTCTGCAAGGCCGGCCTTGAAATAACCTTGTTTTTCCCAGAAGGGATACCACTTGGCTTCAATCGAAGCCGGATCGTAACTCTTAGCGAGTTCTTTGTTCTGTGTTTCGCTCATGGTGCTTAATTGTGAATATGCGAATCAAAAATAGAATTTGTTATTTTCTCACGTATTGAGGCTTTCCGCGAAAAACCGAGAAAACTTGAGAAAAATAAGTCAGTTAGAAGTAATAAAAGCTAGTGTCTCATCCACAACGATCAAGACACAAGCTTTCAAAAGGCCGATATCGGTCTATTTGAAAGAGCGTCTGTAAATTTCTTCACAGTCTTCAACAGTAAGATCCATCGGATCACAATCGAAAGCCAAAGGAAGAGAGGTTCTGACCTCTTTTGCAAAGCCGGGAAGCTCATCTTCTTTAATTCCGAACTGGCTCATTGTTATTTCGGCAACACCGCATTCCTGCAGCAAGTACTCCAATGCAATAAGAAAATCTTTAGGTTCATTAACCTCCTTAAGCCCAAGAGCCTTTGCCATCTTTACGAATTTCTCAGAACACAGGCCTCTTTCAATAAAAAAGCCAAAGTAAGCACGGCAAATCAGAACGAGTCCTGCGCCGTGCGGAAGGTTAGGATGGTATGCACTCAAAATATGTTCCAAAGAATGCTGACTGAGCAGCTTTCCTGTGGACATTACAAAGCCGCCAAGAGTGTTGGCAAAAGCCACATTTTCCCTTGCCTCTAAATCTTTTCCGTCCTTTACGGCACGACCCAAATAAGAGCCGATCTTTTCGATGCCTGTAATCGAAAACATTTCGTTGAAAGGATTAGCCTTTTTAGACAAATAACCTTCAGCCAAATGGAAGAAAGTGTCCAGTCCTTGGTATGCAGTAAGTTTCGGAGGAACGGAAACCATCAATTCCGGATCAACGATGGAAAGGACAGGAAAGAGGCTTTGAAAGCCGATACCTAATTTTTCTTTCGTGACTGAATTGGTCACCATACCGCTGTTGTCAGCTTCCGATCCTGTGCCCGCTGTAGTGGAGATGCACACTACAGGCAAAGGTGTGTTCTCAGGCTGCTTTCTGCCGCCGGTACCTTTCTGACAGTAATCCCAAATGTTCCCTGGATTCGTTGCTGCCAGGGCGATGAGCTTTGCGGAATCCATAGGAGATCCGCCTCCAAACCCAATAACAAAGTCACAGTTTGTTTCTTTAGCCTTAGCTGCGGCAGCCATGATGTTATCGGTGATTGGGTTGGGTTCGATTCCGTCAAAAACCTCGAAAGAAACGTCGGACTTTTCCAGCTGTTTCTCTAATTCATTCAGGTAGCCAAGTCTTTTGACAGAGCCTCCGTTCGTTGTGACGATCAAAGCTTTCTTTCCGGGCATGCGGTATTGATAAAGCTTCTTAAACGATCCGGAACCAAAAACGAACTCTGTAGGAATGCAAAAAGAAAACATAAGAACCTTTTGAAATGAAAAACAGTTTTTGAAACTTTTATTACTGAGACTCTTGAATTCTAGTTCTTTCGGTTTTCTTCGGAAGTTCGAAAACGGAAAAGCGGCCCAAGAAAAAAGAAAACCGCGGCAGCCTTTTCAAATAGACGACTGTCGCGGCTTTCCAGCCTTCTAACTTATTCGGGAAATTTTCCGATAAGTTTTAGCTCCTCAACTTAAATTAGAGAACCATCTTAGAGATCAAGAAACCAAAAGGAACTGCTGCAACCAGACCGACGATGCCGGGAAGGAAGAAGGGGTGGTTGATAACCCAGGAACCGTTCCATTTTCTGTCCATGAACGAACCGGTGTCCTCACAGGCAATTGCAAAAGCTGTCGTCGGATAAATATTGGTGATATAGAGGGCCGAGCAAGCGACGAAGCTGGCAAGAATCGTGCTGACATCCACGCCCAAGCTGGCAGCAACCGGAACCAGCAAAGCGGCTGTAGCGCCCTGGCTAAAGAGAAGTGCGGACACACAGAAGAATGCGACAGCGAGGAGGGCAGGATATTGCTCCAGTAAAGCCGTCGCCTGTGTCTTAATTTCCGGAATATGCGCACCGATGATAGTAGAACTCATCCAAACGATACCGAGAACGACTACCAAGCTTTCCATGCCGCCGCCAAAGATCGGGGTGTTCTTAATTCTATCGAGCGAGATATCTCAGAACCAATACATCACAAGACCGGCCATAAGCATGGAGATAATGATGATGTCGCGGCTGCCGAGAGTGTGGCCGATATAAGGCTTGAAGAGAAGCAGCGCAACAATGAAGACCACGGCAAGTAGGAAGATGGCAACGGAAACTTTTGCTTTGCAAGTTGTCGGCTTTTCAGCTTCTTTCTTAGTCTTCATCGAGACTAAACCTTCTTTGAGTCTCTTTTGGAAGATGGGGGCTTTGTCCAGATCGACCCCCTGCATACTGGAAATAATGGCTGTAACAATGGCACCGAAAACTGCGGAAGGAACGATAACAGCTAAAGCCTGACCGAAAGAGCCCCCCATTTTTTCCACAACAACATACATAGCGGCGGTCGCGGCAGAGATAGGAGATGCAGTAATAGCAATCTGGCTTGCAATTACAGCACTTGTCAGAGGCTGAGAGGGACGGACATGATTTTCTTTGGCAACTTCCTGAATGACGTTCAGAACGCTCATAGCGGTATAGCCGGTTCCTCCGAGAACGGTAAGAACAAAGGTCACAGCCGGGGCCAGGATATTGATGTACTTCGGATTGCTCCTCAGCAGTTTGCTGGCTAATTTAACCATGTAGTCCATGCCGCCTGCTAACTGCATGCAGCTGATGGCGAAAATCACCGACAGGATGATCAGGATCACGTCGATAGGAATCGCACCGGGCTTAAGTCCAAGAACGGAAACAGCGATTGCCATTCCTAATCCGCCGGCCATGCCGACTCCTATACCGCCGAGCTTTGCCGCATAAATAATGCAGCCGAACAATAGAATTATTTCTAGAAAGATCATGAGAATCTCCTTGGTAGATTGAAGAAATATGCTCATCAGCCTGTAGGAAGCGGAACTATTGAAGAACCGCAAGGCGTGACGCCATTATTCGAGAGACCCCACATTTACCGTTAATACATTCAGAAATACAATAGATCCGATTTCAAAAATATTAATTCGAAATGTTTACGCCTGAACTTGATCTGCGAGCGATTCAAATCTTTTTGGCTGTTGCCGAAGGCAAGTCAGTCAAAAAAGCTTCAGAGAAACTCAAAATTTCGTCCCCGGCAATTTCACAGGCCTTAAGACTGCTGGAAGAAGATCTCGGAACCGAGCTTTTTTGCCGTGATGTTCGCCCTTTACGATTAACAGCGAGCGGTCGAAAGCTTCAGACGGAAGGCAACAACCTTCTAGAGGCAGCTCGTTCGCTGCGAAACAAGATTTGCTCAAACGAATATGTGTTTCAATCGCTGAGACTCGGTATAGGAGAAAGTGCGACATCAACGATCGGTCCGTACCTTCTGGCTTTATTAAGGGATAGGGTTTCGGAAATTTCGATGGAAAGCCTTCTTACCGCCCCTTTAGTTGAGAAGCTCTTAAAGGATGAGATTGACGTTTTAATCAGCGTTGATCCCATGTTCAACGACGACCGCTGGGTTCGAAGAGAAATCTACCGAGAGTCTTTCTTAGTTTTATCGAAAGACAAGATCGGAAAACCCTGCGCTATCGAAGACCTTCAGAGGCTTTCGATTACTCGACCCTACATATCCTACGGCGCCGGCAGTCAGGACAAGATCGTTTGCGATCGTTTCTTGAGAAGTTTGAATGTCCGTCCTCTTGAAACCGTCCCTGCCTCATCCAGTTATGTGATTACCGGTTTGGTGCATGAACTCAACGGCTGGGCGTTGCTCACGCCTACCAACGCCCTGAGCGGCAAGACTTTTCTGGATAATTTGCAGTGGGCGCCGTTAACGGAAGGCAAACAATTATTGCGAAGCACTTGGGTCGTCGGAGACCGCTTTAATCGTGAGCGGCAGGTGGATCTCGTCTGCAAATTAGCGCAGGAAGCCCTTAAAGATAAATTTGCACCTCATATAAAGAACTTTGCACCGGGACTTGCCAATTACATAGAAATCGTCAGTCAAGATTAGCCTTCGTTAAATAGATTAAGTAAAACGGAATCTGTTCTTCAATTATTCTTTGCCGGATTGTCTCGAAAGAAGATGTCATTAAAAAATGATGAAACATACTCTTCAAGGAGAAATGTATGCAAACAGCACTGGAAAAGATCGCTTCTTTCGCGGTGCATACAGATTATGAAAAGATTCCGGACGACGTGCTCGAAGCGGCCAAACTCGGCCTTACAGACTTTTTTTGCCTGTTCTCTTGCCGGGATCAACGCACCGGTCAGCAAAAACATCCTTAATTATTTAAAAAAGAAGGGCTGAAAGAGGGGCCTTGCCGGCTTTTCGGAACTTCTTATTCATCGAGTTTGAAAGAAGCCTCTTTATTTAACGGCGTGAGCTCTCATTGCATGGACTTTGACGACGTTTCCTGGGCAACGATCGGACATCCGAGCGTCAGCGTTGCGCCAAGCGTATTTGCCTGTGCACAAAAAGGGAAGTGGAACGGAAAGCAGACATTATTGGCTTACGTTCTTGCCGTTGAATCGATGCACCAGATTGCTCGTTTAACCATGCCGCAGCTCTCTGAAAGAGGCTGGCATACGACTTTGGCTTATGGTGTCTTCGGCGCAGCGGTTCCTGCCGTCAGACTCTTAGGACTTAATGAAGATGAGTGTGCGAATGCCTTGGGTATCGCTGTCAGTCGTGCCGGCGGCGTTCGCGCCAATTTCGGAACACAAACTAAAGCTCTGCACGCCGGGTTATCTAACAGGATCGGCATTGACTGTGCAGAAATGGCTGCCTGCGGGATTAACGCAAGCCACAATGCCGTCGAAGGCGCAGATGGATTTGCTTTGTGCTTTACGGGAGAGACAATAAAAGGCGAGGTCGATATCGGCGAGTTCTGGGACCTTCACGAAAACGGCCTCGTCATCAAGCGTTATCCATGCTGCTCCGGTACGCATCCCACAAACGATGTTTGGGATGAGTTCCTTTCCGCTCATCCGCTTAAAGCAGAGGACATTGATCATATTGAAGCCGGTGTCAGTTTATTAGGTCCGAAAGAAATGACTTGCCATTTGCCTCAGAATGCCGTCCAGGCAAAGTTCTCGCTTGAATTCGCTTTAGCCTATAGGCTGATTTTCGGGAAGCTGTCCCTTTCATCTTTCACGGATCAAAACGTTCTCGCTCCGGAAATCCAAGCCATGATGAAGAAAATCAAGATGGAAGTTTCTCCGGAGTTGGCAAAACTCGGATTTATCGGGACGGCTCCGATTCGCCTAAAGGTTTATCTCAAGGACGGGATGGCCATTACTTTGAGCAATGATTTGGCTGTCGGAAATCCGGAGAAACCACTCCCCGAACAAGTGGTTAAAGAAAAATTTATGGACTGCTCTAAAGGCGCAGCTGATCAGGAAAAGGCAGAGAAGTGGTACGAAATTTTGAAGAATTTGGAAAACGCCACACAAGAGGAAATACTTTCACTAGGCAATCCGTAATAAAAATCTGAGTTTCTAAGAGCAACCTCTGACTGATTTCAAATAGGCAAACGGGATTTTTTACCAGTAATTGAATTCGTTAACTGTCCCCCAAGCTGCCTGTTGTAATTTTTTGCCCGTTTCCGGCGTCACAACTAAATCATCAAAACGCCCGTAGAAATCGCAGTCGGTCGGTGCGATTCCTGTTAATGACGCAAAAAATACCGCTGCCTCTAAATAGGTTCCGGCGACAGTCGGATGTCGGTTATCTGAACGTATAAGTTCAATCTCAGGAAAATCTCGTTGCGATCTTTCAAAGGCCAGACCGCAGGGAATAACGGAGGCAGAATTTTCGTTGGCGACTTCGATGGTTGCGTCTGCTAAAAGTCGCGTCATCTCAGGCTTGTCTTTGTAAGCCCAAGTCATCATGAAAAACGGTCTGGCGCCGGCAGCCCGAATGTCCTGACAATGCTTTCTAGCCGATTCTCGGAAAAGCTCCTTCAGCTCAGGATGTATCGGTCCTTGGCTTGAATCCTCTAAGACAACGGCGTCAAAGATCTTTCCGTCCGGATACTTTAAGAAGGTTACTTTGTTTGTGCCGTCACTTGCGATCTTGTAGCTCCTCAGAGCGTTCGGTCGCAAATAACTTTTGACGTCATGCCAATACAGGCTGGCTCCCCCAATTCCGACAATCGTTATGACCAGATCGCGGTGCTTTGCTTTCGCAAAGCCATTCATCATTCCATTGACGCCGCAGTTGTAAAACATGAAGGAATTGCCGACCAAAAGAATATTCTTCAAGCCGTCGGGTTTGTCGGTAACGATTGGTTTTATGTAGCTCATTGGACACAAAGAAAATGAATCAATTATGGGAAATACTTTTGAAACTCTTTACTTTTTAACCGCAGTTCTGCAGCGTTTAGCCGGAAGATTCTTCATGAATCTAAAGTAGAGGATCGTTAAGCAGACAGAGGTCACGAGCCAGCTCAGCGGATAAACCATCATCAAAATTTCATAGGTCGGTTTCGCAGCAAAAACCGAATACACCCAAACGATTCGAATGGTACAAATGACAACGACCGTAATAATGGCAGGCGGAAGAGAGTAGCCATACCCGCGCATAGAGTCGGATAAAACTTCCATGACGGAATTCAAAGGTTCGGGGATCACAACCCAAAGCAGTCGAATCATACCGAGAGAAATAATGTCTTCGGACTGCGTAAAAAATCCCAGCAAATATCGGCCGAAACCGTAAATCAAAACGCTCAGAACCACAGTAATACCGATGTTGAGCGCCATGTTGACCCGAGTAACGCGTTTGCAGCGTTCCAGATTGCCGGCGCCGTAGTTCTGACTAATAAACGTCGTTGCAGCCAAACCGAAACCGTTTATCACGCAGTAGCAGTTAATCTCGATCGTAAAGGCAGCAACCGAAGCGGCCATCACATCTGCGCCCAGGGAGTTGATGGCACTTTGAATAATCAAGTTAGATAAAGAGAAGACGGAGCTTTGCAAACCGGCAGGCCAGCCGATTTTAATCATGGAGCGCAGGGCCTTCTTATCCATCTTGAAGAGGCGCTTCGGATAAAGACGGAGCGGCCCGTCTGTGCGCATGAGTCTATAAACGAGGATGCCGGATGCCAACAGGTTCGCTAAAGCGGTCATTAAAGCAACGCCGCCGATACCCCAATCCGCTATAGTGACAACGAACAAATCTCCCAACGCATTAAAGACACTCGCAATACAAAGAGCCCAAAGAGGCGTTTGCGTATCGCCCTGACTTCTCAGTACGGCCGATAGGAAGTTATAGATGGAAATGAAGGGCATGCCCATCAAGTACATCTGAAGATAAATCTCCGAATGGCGAACAACGCTCGGAGGCACTTGCATCCATCTCATCAAAATCGATGCACAAAGCTCTCCGATCGCCATTGCGATGACGCCGAAGATGACCGCCGTTGCGAAGGCCGTGTGCACAGCTCTGGAAGCGTCATCGTATTTACGCATACCCAAGTACCTGGCCACCACAACGTTTGCACCGATGGAGAGGCCGATACAGAATGCGACAATCAGACCGACGATCGGTACGTTGGTACCGACGGCCGCAACGGCCTCGTTAGAAACAAAATGTCCGAGAACAGCAACGTCTGCAAGGTTGTAAAGTTGCTGGAGAACACCGGTCAGGGCTAGGGGAATTGCAAAGACAACCATCTTGTCCCAGATAGTTCCGTTGAGCATGTCGATATTCTTGCTGAAGATAGCCATGACCGATCCTTATTTTTATAGTTGGTTCGAGTTTTCAAAAGTAAAAATACTCCTAGAAATGCAAAGCCTGCGCGGTTTTGGTAAGGCGCAGGCTCGTAAGTCTCTAATCAAGAAAATCGGACAAAGATTGTCAGGATTTAGGCTGAGAAACGGTTTTTTCTCTAATCGTGACGGTAGGCAGATCACCTTCGAATTTTTCTACTTCGACAAGACCTGAGGAGGCCACGTTTCCGCAGGCGAGCTTGGAAGTCGGAACATCCATCGTCAAGCTGTTAGCGTTGCCGTGGACATCAAGCGTTGATCCGTCTTCTTGTTTTTGCGGCTCAAACCACCCGCCGTGACGAAGAAGAACCACGTCTTTTCTAACTTTATCGGTCACAAAAGCGCCGGCGAGAGCGCTTCCTCGATCGTTGCGGACAAGAACGACGTCACCGGTTTTAATTCCTCTCTCGGCGGCGTTATCCGGATGAATCCATATCGGCTCTCGATCACCGATGTTATGAGAGGCCGTGTGAGATGTCCCGTCTAATTGGCTGTGCAGCCTGTGCGCGCTTTTGCCGGACATGTATGCCAGCGGATACTTCTTCTTATTGTTTAAGGACTCGCTCGGCTCAAAATAGCTTGGATATCCGCGGCAGTCGTCATAACCGTAACTTGCGATCTTCGGACTAAAGATCTGAATTTTGCCGCTTTCTGTGCGAAGCGGATGGCCTGCAGGATCCTTCCTGAATTCTTCAAAGGCAATGAATTTCTTACTTGACTCGTCCTCCGTATAAAAAACGATGCCCTTTGACCAGAACTCTTCGAAGCTAGGAAGTTGGATTCCGGAGCTTAACCCTCGATTCTTTGCGTCTTGGTAGATGGCTCGAATCCATTCCATCTCATCCAGACCAAGTGTAAATTCGTGCTCAACACCCATACGGCGAGCCAATTCGGAATAAATCTGATAATCGGAGCGAGATTCACCAATCGGGGCGATCATGGCGTGATTCGCTGCAATTCCGTCATTCGTATAGGTTCCGATCGGGCAGATGTCGCTGTGTTCGAACACGGTTTGCGCCGGAAGCACGATGTCTGCATGACGTGCGGTAGCCGTCATAAAACAATCGGTGACGACGATGGTCTCCGGTTTCTTCCACGCAGAGAGAAGCCGATTCGTTTCTGGCTGATGGGCAAAAGGATTCCCGCCCGTCCACATCACCATACGAATATCAGGATAAGTGAGTCTTTTACCGTTATGTTCGATCGTCTTTCCGGGGTTCAGAAAACAATCCGCAAACCGCATAACCGGGATATAGGCGCTTCCTTTCCAGGGTTTTAATCTGGGAAGAACCGGTTCTACTCGAGGCGCCAAACCTCCGATCATCGGGCCGACATGGAAAGGGCAGCCGCCGGAAGAATAGTGGTAGTTCGTGCCCACGCCTCCGCCGGGCAAACCGATTTGGCCCAACACACTTGCCAGCGTAAACGCCATCCAATGCGGTTGCTCGCCGTACTGAATTCTTTGGATGCCCCAGCCCATCATGATCATGGTGCGGTTATCCGCTAATTCATGAGTCAGGAGGCGGATTTTGTCGGCCGTGATACCGGTAATTTCAGAAGCCCATTCAGGCGATTTAGGAATTCCGTCAGACTTCCCGAGAAGGTAGTCGCGGAAGACCTCAAATCCGGAAGTACAGTTTTTAAGGAAATTCTTATCTGATTTGCCCGAGCTTTCCAGCTCGTACATCATGCCTAACATCAAGGCGCAATCCGTTCCGGGCTTAGGTGCGATCCATTCGCTGCTTAAAAACTCCCCGGTTTCTGTTCTGACCGGATTGATATCGATCGTTTTAATGCCTGATGTTTTGAGTTTTTCCAGGTAAGGGAAGTAGTTGTGAAGCGTCGTTGACCAGTCGATGTCATTCGTGACAATCGGATCCGCGCCCCAAAGAACAACACGCTCGCTGTTTTTAAGAACAACATTCCAATCCGTGGACTGAGGATCGCCTGTCCCGACGACATAGGGCAGTATGGTTCCGATTGCAGCAGTTGAATAAGAATTGACGCCGGAAACATAACCACCGCTAAGACTCAGCAATCTTCTCTGAAGCGTACTGGCCGAATTCACAGTACCCGGTGACTTCCAGCCATACGACTGACCGAAAATCGCACTCGGGCCGTACTCCGAATAGACACGTTTAAGTTCGGAGGCAATCAGATCAAGGGCCTCCTCCCAGGAAACCCGTATCCATTTATCTTCGCCGCGGCGATCCCTAGAGGCAATCCCTTCTTTAAGATAACTTTCGCGCACCATCGGATAACGAATCCGAGAAGGGGCATAAGGCAGTTCCGCCAGAGCTTTTAAATTCGGAGAAGGGCGCCGGTCCTCCGGAATCGGTTCGATTTTAGAAATCTTTCCGTCTACAACGGTCGTCTTCACAACTCCCCAATGGGTGACGGAAGTTCCTTCTCGGAAGTCTGGGCTCGGTTTTTTAGAGATGCTTTCGGTCATACAAAGGTGCTTTCTGTCAGTCGAATAATCGTATTGTGCTTTGAATGCCTGAATGTTTGCTGATTAGTCGAAGAAATAACATTCTGAAACTTTTTCAAATGCAACTCATTCTCAACTTTTAATAAATTTTTAAGCGACCCATCCTAAGCTCAACCGACTGATTCTGTATTTCTCCTTGTATCTTGGTGGGTGTCAGATGTTTGAATACGAACTTAAAAAGTTAAATCTCAGCGAAAAACGCGAACAGCAGCTCAAGCTTCCTTATATCGCAAAGGATGTTGAGACGATTCGCATCATGACCGAGATTTACTGCCATGCTCATCACAACACCAAAGAAGGGTTATGCCCGGAGTGCGAGGAGTTCTATTTATATTCCGTAAAAAGACTCGCTTGCTGTCCCTTCGGAGAGAAGAAACCCGTCTGCGCAAAATGCAAAATTCATTGCTATGGGAAAGGATACAAGGAGAGGGCTAAAGAAATTATGGCTTTTTCCGGTCCGAAGCTGCTGCTCAAGCACCCCATTCTTTCGATGAGACATATCATGGCGCTCTTCCGCGAACCTCCGGAAAAACCTACCGCAGCCAAACCGCGTCCATTGGCAAAAGAAAACAATTAAGCTGCCGGAGTTTTTCTACGGCAGCCCTCTAATTATTAATAGCTAATATTATTTTTTAGCGTCTTTTATCACGGTTTCTCCGGCTAATTTGCCGTTGACCAAGCAGTCCATCACTGCGTTTGCACCAATTCTGACCGCACCGTGGATGCCGCCCGTGCATTCACCGGCCGCATAAAGTCCCGGGATCGGTTTGTCGTCAACAACTGACAAGACACGGGTCGAAGTATCCGTTGCGATACCGCCCATCGTGTGGTGGATCTTCGGGCTCGTTTCGGAAACGTAGTAGGGCGCATGAGTCAAAGGCTTGATGTCCTTATCCAGCTTGCGTCCGAATTCCGTATCTTTTCCGCTTTCGATAGCTTTGTTGAAATCGGCAAAGGTCTGTTTGAGTGCTTCCGGATTCATGCCATATGCCTGAGCTAGAGCATCGAGACTTGCATATTCCTTAACCGCACCGTTCTTTCTTAAGATGTCCATGGCGCCTGGACGCACTTTGTTGAAAGAGGCAACGCCGACGGAGTCGGTCACGGAGATTGTCTTTCCTCCGGCATCCAGCACTTTGAAGATCGCATCGGTCGTCGTTTTGCGATCACCGAATTCATCGGTGAAACGCTTGCCGGTCTTGGTGTTAATCCACAGACCGTACAGAGAGCCGCCGACGCTGGCAAAATGCGAGCCCATCCCCATGCCTTCTTCGTCCGGTGAAGTGTTCGGTAGGAACTGAATCCAGTCGGCCTGGATGATGTTGGCTCCGATTCGGCTGGCTTCGCGCATGAGTTCAGCGGTAGCGCCGGGTTGGTTCGTCGTTTTAAGATTACCGGTTAACTTCGGATCGAGGCGAGTTCTATAGCCAACGTCAGCCGAGAAGCCGCCGAAGGCGAGGATCACACCGTCTTTGGCCTTGATTTCAACAGGTTTACCGGAACCTTCTTTGCCGAACTTGTAGCCTTCCAGAGCTGTAACACCAATGACACGACCGTTTTTGTTTTTATCTAAACAAATGACTTTCACACCGGTAACAACAGGAACGCCGAGTTCTTTGAGCTTTTTCATGAACGGAATCAAGATGCCTTGTCCGGTTCCTTCTTCGGTAATCAGGCAGCGGCGTGCAGAGTGTCCGCCTTTACCAGTCAAGTCAGTACGCCAAACGACGCCTTGTTTCTTGGTCCACTCAAATGTGGGAGCAGCAAGCTCGGTCACGACTTTGATGTGCTCAGGGTCCCCAAGGTCTAAACCGATGCGTTTCATATCGGCTGCAAGTTTGCCGGAGAGTCCTCAATGCCTTGTTCTTTCTGGACGGAAGAGCCGGGAATAGCCATCATGCCCCCGGAACGGGAAGAGTTACCGCCGGCAACCTGCATTTTTTCCAGAACAATAACTTTGGCACCTTTTTCAGCTGCTGAGATTGCGGCTGCAAGACCGGCAAATCCGGAACCGATCACGATGACATCGTATTCAGAGGCTAACTTTTGCGTCTGAGCAAAGGCGAGGGAAGGGAGGGTGGAGCAAATCGCTCCTGACACGATTACTTGAAGCATGCTTCTGCGAAAAAGCTGCATTTTTTTCTCCTTTTTGGTGATTTTTATTAATAAGGAACCTCTGCACAAAAGGTGGGTGATATGCTATAATTAGCACACTACCGAA
>ERZ772851.1825-NODE-1825-length-18487-cov-42.442600_pt1 | contig 18487 bp, 17 predicted proteins | sample MGYA00512137_ERZ772851 | MGnify/ENA primary metagenome ERZ772851 (study PRJEB29015, sample SAMEA2737663) | human gut metagenome | biome: human gut; feature: human-associated habitat; material: faeces | place: China | collected 2012 ... | reverse complement strand
CACTTTGCTTCCACACTTCCACCCACCTCCTGCATCCCCCTATCCATCGGCATTTGAGCTGCTGTGGAAGCAACCAAAAAAGGTGGAAGCAAAATCTGCTTCCACCTACTCAAAACGCTATAGTTTTACCGTAACCTACTCGTCTCTACCATAATACCCCGTGCAAGGTACATAAATCGGTTGGTTGAGTTTTCCTGCATTCTCGAGTTTGCCTTCGCTGCGAAGCAGGCGAATATGAAGCTGTGCCGTAGAGCGCATCATTCCGCAGAGGCTCTGAAAATCACTGCGCGTAAGGAACTGATGCGTAGAGAAGTAGCTCGTCAGCCGCCTGTCAATCTCCTTGTCACTCAGTTTTTGGGAATGCTCATTCAGCCCCAGTGGTTTAGCTTTGATAGCGCCTATCTCATTCTTCAGTACCTGGTCGGCACGAAACTTGATGCCCTTCAGCTTAATCTTGGTGGTTTTACGTTTGGTCGCAGCGGTCACCGGCTCCGTGCTAGTCAGTACGGGATGAAAGTAACCGATACCGTCCAGATGCACCTGCCGCCCCTCGGCAAGGTCTTCCCCCATGACGTGCGACAAGGCATCCAGCACCGCCGAAACATCAGTCTTCGTCAACGAACAGCGTTCCTGAATCCGACGTCTCAGTTCGGCAGTACTGGTAGAGCCGTTCAAGCGGATGCGCGGATGAAGTATCTTTTCTTCCCGCTGTTTGTCTTTAGGTTCCGGGAGCTCATACCAATCGAATAAAATTGCCATAGTTCAATGTCTTTTAAGTTGTTGTACAATACGTTCGCGCCCTATGCGGAATAGGTGCGGGTTACGTACTTCATCCGTAAAAGCTTTGGGGATAGAAACGCCTAACGACCATGAACAGCTCTGCTTACGGTCGTCAAGCGATTGCTTCATGGCCGTAAGCAGAGCTGTTCATGGTCGTTAGGCGTCATCTATTCCCTATACAAAAGTAGACAAACAAAGGGAGAAAAACAAAGGAATGCCTATGTTTTAAAAAAGAAATCCAAAGGTTTCCGATACCACGCTGTATAGTTTGTGGAAGCAGGGATTTATTTAATAATTATTCTACTGAATACTTGTTTTCCGCCTTCTGATATCGTATCTTTACGAGAATTATATTTACTTAAACAAGCTGACAAACAGAATGAAAATTACCTTGATCAGAGCAGAAAAAGAGAGCGGAAAGGAAGCCCTCAGCACCCTGGAAGCGGATGCACTGATTAAAAAACTGAAAACCGAAACCAAAGCCGGACATGTATCGACCCTCCGGGCCATCCTTCCTCAACTGGAGGGTACTTGCGCCCAATACGAACATATAGACAAACTGCCACGCATCTACCCTGCCGTGGAATATAGCCGTACGCAAGAGGGAGAACGGCAGATGAAGAACTATAACGGACTCGTACAACTGGAAGTAAACCGTCTGTCGGGCATTGCCGAAGCGGAATATGTAAAGCGACAAGCCGCCCTGCTGCCACAGACCTTTGCCGCTTTCTGCGGTTCCAGCGGACGGAGTGCCAAGATATGGGTATTGTTTGTCCTGCCCGACGGCACAACGCCGAAGCGGGAGAGCGATGCCGCCTTGTTTCATGCCCACGCCTACCGTATGGCGGTGAAGTGCTACCAGCCCTTACTGCCGTTTGCCATTACATTGAAAGAACCTTCCCTTACACAGAGTTGCCGCATGACTCTGGATGGATATCCTTACTACAATCCTGCCGCTGTGCCTTTCTGCTTGGAACAACCCCTCGGCATGCCCGAGGAAGAGAACTTCCGGCAACGAAAACTCGCAGAAAAGAACCCGCTGTTGCGGCTGCATCCGGACAGTAAAGCCTCGGACACCTTCGCCATACTCTTCGAATCGGCCCTTGACCGTGCATTTCGCGAATTGGACGGCTGGAAACGGGAGGGGGATTTACGGATACTGCTGGTGCCTCTGGCCGAACATTGTTTCAAGGCAGGCATCCCCGAAGAGGAAGTAGTCCGCCAGACATTGATGCACTATTACCGGGAAGCGGATGAATTCATTGTTCGTCAAACGATTCATAACCTATATCAAGAGCTTAAAGGCTTCGGGAAAAAGAGCAGTCTGACGCAAGAGCAGGAGAGCGTTTTCCGGCTGGAAGAGTTTATGGACCGCCGGTATGAGTTTCGCTACAACACCGTTCTGGATGATTTGGAATACCGTCAGCGCGACTCCGTCCATTTCTATTTCAAGCCTGCTGACCAGCGTGCCCGCAGTACGGTCTCCATGAATGCCCTGAAGGAGGGTATCCGCGTATGGGACCGCGACATCAACCGTTTCCTTACTTCAGACTACGTGCCACTCTATAATCCCGTCGAAGAATACCTTTACGACACCGGCCGCTGGGATGGGAAAGACCGCATCCGGGCATTGGCCGACCTCGTCCCGTGCCACAATCCTCATTGGCGGGAGCTGTTCTACCGCTGGTTCCTGGGCATGGTGGCACACTGGCGTGGAATGGACCGGCAACACGGAAACAATACTTCTCCTCTGCTTGTCGGTTCTCAAGGGTTCCGGAAATCCACCTTTTGCCGCATTTTGCTGCCACCGGAGCTGCGTTTCGGCTATACGGACAGCATCGACTTCAAGAGCAGGCAGGAAGCAGAACGCAGTCTGGGACGCTTTCTGCTCGTCAACATTGACGAGTTCGACCAAATCAACATCAACCAGCAGGGCTTTCTGAAGCATCTGCTGCAGAAACCGGTTGCCAACCTGCGCAAACCCTACGGCAGCACCATCCGGGAGATGCGGCGGTATGCCTCCTTCATCGGCACCAGCAACCAGAAGGACTTGTTGTCAGACCCCAGTGGCAGCCGCCGTTTCATCTGCATTGAGGTCACCGGCCCCATTGATACGAATGTCACCATCAACTACCGCCAGCTCTATGCACAAGCTCTGAATGCCGTAGCCAAAGGTGAGCGCTACTGGCTGGATGATGCCGATGAAGCCATCTTGAAGCGGACGAACCGGGAATTTGAACAGCTCACCCCACTGGAACAACTCTTCCACAGCCATTTCCGCGCGGCAGAAGAGGATGAGGAGGGGCAATGGATGATGCCCATGCAGATTCTTTCCGCCTTGCAGACAAAGACGCGGGACCGTCTGGCAATCAACAAGGTTGCCGTATTCGGGCGGACGCTCAAGAAGCTTGAAATACCGAACAAGAAGTCACGGCAGGGGACACTGTATCATGTAATGCCGCTGGATTAAATGCTCTGCAGTAACCCGGCACAAGCATCCTCCAGAATGTCCAGCACATACTCAAAACCTTCGGAACCGCCGTAGTAGGGGTCCGGTACATGGTCGGCATGGGTAAACTTTGTACAGTATTCCGTCATGCGGTGTATCTTGCTCCATTCGGCGGTTGAAGGGGCGCGGTCTTTCAGGTCGTCGATGTTGCGGTCGTCCATACCGATAATCAGGTCGAAGTTGTAAAAATCCTCGGTACGTACGGGGCGCGAAAGATGCGTCAGATTGTATCCACGGCGGGCAGCATGGGCACGCATCCGGCTGTCCGGCAGTTCGCCCTGGTGATAAGACAGAATGCCTGCAGAATCGATTAAAAACTCATCCGCACGTCCGGCTTCTTCTACCAGATGCTTCATGACTCCCTCTGCCGAGGAGGAACGGCAAATGTTGCCAAGGCAGACAAAAAGTATTCTTTTCATATAATTAATAATCAGTATATTATATTCTATTTAAAAATATCAGTTTACTATATGGTTTACATTCTATGACACAACAAATATGGCTTTATCTAAAACATACGTATTGCAACATAGAATAAACACATACACGACAATAGCCATAGAAACATCGTTAAATATTGTTTTAAACACAAATAACACAGCCCTAATCTGTCTCTTTTTGTTAATACAACATACTTGCTAAGACCACATTTTAACAAAACAAATCGTGCAAAGATAAGCGGAAGAATAGCCTATCTAAAAGTTTTTTAGGAAAATAAGAGATTTTATTCCTGATTTTTAACATCACAGCAACGTATCAACTTTAAAACATCTGTATTCAAACAATACAGAAATGTTCAACATATTGACTATCAAGAATATACCGAATTTATAATTTGCAGATTAGATTATATGACGGAAAATATACTTTAGAGTGTTACCTCTACCCAAAAGAGAGATTACTCCCCCTTTTAACATGATGCAAATATAAACTTTATTTCCAAGATACACAAGCATTAAATATTGTTTGATTTAAATTTTATTATGTTCACGTTAAAGCCATTATGATTTTTGGATTTCAAATAAATCTTTCCGTACATTTGCAACGTCAAACGATTGAAATACAGATTATTTCTTATCAATCAATCTGATTAAATCACGAAAGTAAGAATGTTATCAATATTTAATTTAAAACATAAAACAATGGAAAATTTGAAAAACCTCGTACTGGCAGCAAGCCAAAAAGTAGAAATGAATGGTGTTACTGATATTAAAAAGTTATACCCTGATTCAATTGTATTTGATTCTATCGAAGAATTTGAACAGCATGTCATTGATAGAGCAGTTGAATATATAGTTTGCAATTATCCCTATGAAGAAGATTATACATCAGGAACTTGGATGTTCTCAACAGCTTGTGATTGTGAAGGCGATTGGATATTCTTGATTGATGGTGACTACCGTCTTATGGACTACTGTAATGTTAGCGACACTAATGTAAGCAATGTAAAACATGCTATTTGGGAAAATAATATTGAAAAATTTAATGATAGGCTTTCAGAAGAACTTGAAATTAAAACGAATGTTGATACATCAACACATATCATTGAAGGCAAAGAAGTGACTATCTCAACAATTGAAGTTCTCAGCAAAGAAAGCGAATAACATTATTTCGAATATACATTAAGATGGATTTATTGTTAAAAGTGAATATAATTTTATCAATAAATCCATCCCACTATCATAAAATATTAACAATCAATATATTATAGTAAATTTCAATATTCACTTTCAAGATTAGTGAATATAAAGTAGGAAACTAACACAATACCTATTTTTAATTTCTTAATGGTGCATCAGGTAAGAAGTCTTTAGGAGAGCAACTAAAAACTTTAGCCAACTCGTTTAAATGGTTGAGGTTATATTTCGCTCTTCGTTTGGGGTTTTCAATATCCGCAATAAAACTTGGGGAAAGATTCATGTAGTCTGCCAATTCTACTTGTGACCACTTTCTTTCCATCCTCATTGCTTTTACCTTTTGTATTACAAATTCTTCTATATTAGTCATATATGCTAATTATTTAAATTTGTAAAGGAAAGATTATTGCGGAAATATTTTGAGCGTACATGTACGTGTATTATCTTTGCAATCTCAATTATACAAGAAACGTTTAACTAAAAAAAAGAAAAATGAAAAAGAAAACTATTTTTTTATTGACCATTCTACTAATGGCAATTTCCGTAACAAGCTGTTCAAGCGATGATGATAATGAAAAAACAGAATTCACATCAACACTAACAGTAAATGGTAGTTCTGTCAAAATTACAAATCTCGAAGGTAAAGTATCAGCGGGGTTTGAATTTTGGATAAATGATGCAACATCCGATTTCTATATTCAAGGTAATACTGACCACCGTGCAGAGCTGGCAACGGGAAAAGACGTAACTAAAGATTGCAAAATATTGATTGGGTTAGTAAAACTTGAAGAATGGTATTCCTCTGAAAAAGAGTATGTTTCTGGTACTATTACAATTGAAAAATGGGATTTAGAAAATTTTAGAGTTACACTTGTATTTAAGGATTATAAATGCAAATCGGGTTCAAAAAGTATTGTTTTGAACGGTAGTGTTACCTTTCCAACATCTATAAATATTTAATCAACAAAATAGACAACTTTAAATTGAGTAGTTACGATTAAATGAGACTTCATTATTCCTATGAATAAAATTGCACTTACACTTATTTTATTAATATTACCATTCTCTTTAGTCCACACATCACCACGAAAAAAGGTAGGTATCGTTTTAAGTGGCGGCGGGGCTAAAGGGGTTGCGCACATTGGAGTAATAAAGGCTCTTGAAGAATTAAATATACCTATTGATTATATTGCAGGAACAAGTATCGGAGCTATTATTGGCGGATTATATTCTATAGGTTATACATCCGAACAATTAGAAATAATAGTGAAACAAACAGACTGGATAGACTTACTTACCGATAAAGTTTCACGCAAAGAAATTCCTTTTCCGTTTAAATCCGATAATAGTAAATACCTTATATCATTTCCTATTAACAATAATGGAAAGAATGGAGGTATAATAAAAGGGAAGAACATATCACAGTTATTACATCAACTTACAGAAGGCTATCAAAATGTAACCAATTTCGATAGCCTTCCAATTCCCTTTGCATGTATTGCCACAGATATGGTAAGAAATCAAAAAGAAGTCATTCGCTTTGGTAAACTTTCAGAGGCAATGCGTGCAAGTATGGCTGTTCCCGTTGTTTTTTCGCCGATATATTCAGGAAAAAAAGTTTTAATTGACGGAGGATTTAAAGACAATCTGCCAATTGATGTTGTCAAAGCTATGGGAGCAGATATTATTATTGGTATTGATGTACAATCTGAATTATCAGATGCGGACAATTTGCATTCCATTGCAGGGATAGCCAATCAGCTTATGTTAATGATTTGTCAATCATCGCTTGATGAAAGTACTAAGGATATAGATGCTTATATAAAAGTTGATGTAGAAAACTATAATGCTGCAAGTTTCACAAAAGCCGCAATAGACACTCTCATTATAAGAGGAAAAAATGCCGCAAAAGCCAATTACAACGCATTATTATCAATCAAGAATAAGGCAGGCATAGTAAATAACGAAAAAAACAATAAAGCCAAATTACCCTTGTTTTACCCACAATATACTCCAAGCGATGAAAATCAACTAAGAATTGGACTAAGATTCGATAGCGAGGATATTGCAGCCGTAATTCTTAATATCAATTTGAATAAACAAAAATTTGGGAAAGCCGAAATTGCGGCAAGAGGAGGAAAACAATCTTTCCTCAGAACCCAATATCATCTTCCTATATCAAAGCCACAATGGATAACATTTTCAAATCAAATTGGTTACAATGATATATTTTTATACAATCATGGACACAAAGTATCAAATCCAACTTTTATACGAAATACTAGCAGTCTAACTTACTCTGTTATACCTTCAAAAAATCTTCAAATGGAAGTTGGAGCTTCATTAGATTATCATCGATATTATAGAACATTGGCGAGTGAGGATGTAACACCAATGAAGCGAAAGAATTTATTTCTTAATTATCACACAAGATTGGAATACGAAACTTTTAACAAAAAATATTTTCCTACCAAAGGTCTAAAAACCAATATTTCTTATACAATATATACCAATTTGCAAACTAATACTGCATACTCTTCATTTGCCACCCAAGTTACCAAGATATTTCCAATCACACTAAATACATTTATTATACCGACAATATACGGAAGATTTATTTTCAATGATGACATTCCGTTTATATATAGCAATGTTATCGGTGGAGAAGGGTATAATCTACATTACGAGCAACAAATACCTTTTTCAGGGCTGATTCATACAGAATTCACCTTGAAATTATTGGGAAATGCACAAATCCAAGTAAGACATAAATTTCATGAAAAGCAATACCTTACCTTATCAGGAAATTATGCTATTCATAAAAATCAATTTTCCAATTTCCTTCAAGGCAAAAAAATATATGGAACAAGTATTGGATATGGCTACGATAGTTTATTAGGTCCGATAGAAGGTTTTATATGCTATTCAAATAGAAGTAACCAATTAGGGTTCTTCCTTAATGTCGGATTTAATTTTTGATTATCAAAAAAATCAGTGCAAAACTAAAAGTTTACAAAATCTAAATTAAACCAGCAAGACTTTCTCCCCATATTTATACCATCCCCAAAACTACTTAATCATTTTATTTTCTATCATTTACTAGGATATTTCAATATGAATAACTTTATTTGCATAAACAACATCATTTTACAATGAAATGATTCTTATTTATGACAGATATTTTCTCAAAGGACAAGAGAAGGAAGATTATGTCCAAAATCAGGGCCAAAAATACAAAGCCCGAACTAATAGTTCGCAAATATCTATTCAGCAAAGGTTATAGATATCGGTTAAATGTAAAATCACTACCAGGTTCTCCCGACATTGTTTTAAAAAAAATCAGAACTGTCATTTTTATTAATGGATGTTTTTGGCATGGCCACACACCTTGTAACCTATATAAAGTACCTAAAACGAATACAGAATGGTGGAAAGAAAAAATAGAAAGGAATAAGGCAAGAGACTATAAAAAAAGTATGGAATTACGCCAAATGGGATGGCATGTAATAACAATATGGGAATGTCAATTAAGAACTCACACACGAATACAAACCTTATATGCCTTAGATTTGGCACTAAGTAATATCCTACTATCAACATACTCTACTTCCTTGAAGGAAACGCCCTATAGCAATTTCTCAAAACAAAAATAGATAGCTATTTGGTCCATTCGATTTTAATCACTAGCTTTAGCGCAATTATAAACAACTTAAGATATGGAATGTCTAGCTTTCACTTGTAAAATAAAGAGGAATAAAACTTTTGCCAAAGAAATTAGGCTTAAAAAAGAGGCCTTAGTAAATGAGGCTATATCATGGGCAGGAAATACCCAAAAAGGAAAACTTATTTATCATGACTTATGGGAATCTTCAAACAAAAGGTTTAAGGTTTCATTGGGTAAGTATGGAAAAGAATATTATTTGAATACGGTTCAATGGAAAAATGGGAATAAAGGGAATAATCCTAACGACATGAAACCCACTGTTTACATCGATGGAAACGAATACATTTTTGACGGGAGTTTCGACCATGTATTCCATTACTTTCAAGAAGTTTATAAATATAATGAAAAGGCCTTGGAAATATTGGGTTGTCTTATGTTTCGTAATGCGTTTTTAGTTGACCATATCAATGCAAATGACCACTTTACCTATGTTCCACCCACTGAAGCAATACTATACCTACAGAACAACCTTCCACCTATAGAAGGTATAGAAATAGAAACATATCTGCATTATCTCGATGCAATAGCCTGGAATGAAGACACAAAGTATTACACACTTGGATATGATATCCATTCAGGAATAGGGCGAAAAAACAATATGTTAACATATGCACATATCATCGCTGTTCTACTTGGTAAGGCTTCACTGGCTAAACTTTGTAGTAGTTTTTCGCGTCCACCTATAGGGGTATCAGCTATTTCTTTTGACACAGCCTCTACTGCATTTCCATCACTTAAAATACAATAATTATGGGTTCTTATAGAAAAAGAGATATGGATGTTGAAAGGGAAATTGCCAAATTTCTAGACAAGTACCTTTATAGCAATCCCATATTTACAAAAAAGACTAGAACAGACGATACCGAGTCGCAATTAAATGGTTCGGATATAATACTATCCATACCAAGTAAAAATCTCCACGATATTGTTGTAGACGAAAAAGCTGCAACTCAATACATCAATAAAGGATTACCAACATTTGCTTTAGAATTGTCTTTTGTCGTTGGAGGCAAGGTTGTCGATGGTTGGTTTGTAGATGATAATAAAGATACAGAATACTACGAATTTCAATGGATTAAAGCAGATACAAATGACACCTGGAATCTTAAAGAAAAAGATATAACCGAGGTTGAATATATGTTGGTAAGCAAGCAAGCTATTAGAGATTATCTATCCCAACAAGGCTATTCTGTTGAAAAGTTGAAAGAAAAAGCCAAGGATATAAGAGAGATAGGAAAAGATGGACAAGCAGAAAAAGAGATAGGGAAATCATATTGGTTCTTCAATTCGACTAGGTTGGCAGAAAAACCTATCAATTTAATTCTACATAAGAAGGAACTGGAAAAGTTAGCCTCAATACATGAAGTCATAAAAAGACCATAATTTTTAAAGGTGGGGTTATATTTCCCCACCTTTCATTCTGTTAACGAGCTCTTTCCCGATATTGGTTATAATACCACAGACCAAGGCATTCCCCATAAAAAAAGCCCGTTTAGTATCATTCTCTCCTAAGGTATGATTGTCGGGAAACATGTTCAATCGTTCAAGTTCGATAGGTAATAGCCTTCTCAATCTTCCATCAACAGGGTCCTTTATTACGTGTTTAAATCTTGATGCTGTCGCTCCCCCTTCTGATGTGATAATCGTCCTAGACGCTTTATCTAATGCGTCAGGAAAGCACATTCCACCTTCATTATAATAAAATATCTCACCATTGCTTTTTTTCCTGGGTTCATGTTTCGCTCCCTTTAAATAGTTCCATTTAGGCAAATCTTCTTCAGAAACATAAAAATCATCAGTCAAATATTTCCTATCTTCACCTTTTACTAAAACATCTCCTAATGTAACATATTTTCCATTATAATTAGGTACAGACTTGTATGTCCAATAAGCACCTTCCATCATAATTCCTGCATTCTCAAATGGCTTCAACTTATTATTCTTATTAAATTCCTCACTTAAATCAGCCAAATCCATCTCTGAATAAGATTTTAGTTTATTCATACAAAGAGGAAAAGTTTCATTATAATCGTGAATGGGAAAAGCCTTTGCAAAAACCCCTTCATCAAAAAGCCACTCTGTAGGGTCCTTCATACTTCCCCCTAATATGGACTCCTTACTATATGCTAGAATATACGTTCTTCTCCTTCTTTGTGGCATTCCATAATCTGCGGCATTTATCACTCTCCACTCAGCAACATATCCTAAGTCCGATAAAGATTGTAATATTATAGCGAAATCGCGTCCTCTTTGTTTTGCAGGTGACAAAAGAAGTCTATCAACATTTTCGAGGAAAAGGATTTTAGGTTTGCTGCTTCCCTTATCTTTAATAATTCTATAAATTTGCCACCACAAAACGCCCTTTTTCCCTTCTAATCCAGCAGCCTGACTCAATACTCTAGCTACAGAATAATCCTGACAAGGAAATCCACCTACCAGCATGTCATGAATCGGTATATCTTGAGATTTCACTAGAGCTATATCCTCATTAATATGATTATCTGTTCCAAATCTCTTGACGTAGACTCTTGACGCATGTTGTACCTTAGTAGCAGGTTCAAATTGATTACTCCATATTGTTTTGAAAACATCAGCATCAGCTCTTTCCAGACCGATTCTAAAACCGCCAACACCTGCAAACAACTCGACTATTCTTATCTCCATATTCAGATTATACTTTATTATTTAGTGCAAATATACAATTAAAAAGCCAACAAATCATAGGTTTCCATGAGTTCTTCTAATCTCAAACCCAAATAGCGTCTTGTCGTCATTGTATCCGAATGATTAAACATTTCAGACAATTTGATAAGTGCGAATTCTGAATTTGCACCTGACGCTTCAACCACTTTACGCCCAAATGTCTTTCTCATAGAGTGAGTGGAAAAGTGCTCCACTCTCAATCCATATCTTATTTTTATTGATTTAAACAACACATTAATTCTTTGTACACTATACACTGTCTTTTTACGACTAATAAAGCACTTTTCATTTTTATCTATTGTAAGATTTACCATAACCATAATATTAAATTGTTCGTACTTTTTTTGATTACGATACAAATTTAGTGATTATATTTTAAATAGAATAATATACAATGCAAACTATTGTTAATATTATGATTATATTTGAAATCAAATAATATTAATTAGTATTTTTGCTTGAAAATAAGAATAAATATGGAAAAAGCAGAGTTCAGAACCGTAATCCATCTACAAATTGGTGAGACACATGAATACTACGGCTCACCATCTTCATTGTACGACAAGCATACTGCCGATGAATTGGGAATTGCCCAAGCATCCCTTAACAACTATTTTTATAAACTTCCTGACGATGCCGAACCTATTTATACAAATAATAAATGTACCATCAGGAAAGGGATTTTATATGTGAAACCTACCACAAGAGGAAGAAAAAAAACAGAATAGTCAGAAAAAAGTTATACCTAACTGCTTCATTTCTAAAAAATAGCGGTTTTTAAGACACCTATAAAATAACACAATACATTGTATATCAGCAAATTAAATTACTAAAACATCTTATATGTTATTATTTACCATACTTGCGTAAAAAGGGTATTTTCATACCCTTTTATTACTGCAAACTATCTGACTTTGGAAGTGATTGCCAATATTTTTTCAATGCATCACTGATTTTTTGTTTTGTACTATCATCCCGTTTTTTACCATAATTGGGGTTATTTGTACCTTGTTTGGCTAAACTCTGTTTGAATTTCGTTGCATCACTTGCTTCTCTGCTTACTCTTTTTGCCATATTGATTTGATTTATATTGAATTATTTAGAACTTTGTTGATATTTACTAATAAATAGTTTTTAGAATGGCAAAATCAACTAAAAAACAAAATATTTTTTCTTTAAAGGACATCAGCATTGACAATGTGGTGGAAAAGCATATTGCACTTTTGGAAGAACGTGCCAAGCCTCAGCGAGTTATCACAAATTTTCAGGATGTAACTTGCGATAGTACATTCATGGCTCAATATGAAACCGTTCAGGGAAAAAGTAAAGCCATTCCAAGAAAATTGATACTGCACGAAAAATATACTTTCCTGATACATAAATTAATAAAAAGGTGCAGAAACAATAAAGAAGGAGATTTTACTCGCTTCAGCACTAAGGTACTCCAAGCAACATTAGGGGCTGTCTATAAAGATATGCTGAACACTTTGGTGGCAATGAATATAATACGCATAGCCAACGAATATATTCCCACAATCCAAGCCCGATTGATAGAGTTCAATTCCAATCTATCCGTCACTTCTGAAATGCGTTATAATGTAGCCGTTGATAAATATAACAAGAAGATGGAGCAAGAGCTAAAGAAATACGAAAAGGAACAGTTAGAAGAAATAAGGTCGGAAATGGGAAACGAATTATACGATAACTTCATTAAGTCTTTAAATCTGCTTCATCTGACACATGAAACCGAGGCAAAGGACTATCTGAACCGACATAAGTTTATGTCAGCAAAATCAAAGGAATATTTTTCCTATATATTGGAAGAATATAAGAAGAAAGATTTCAAAATACTATCAGTAGATAGAAACCTCCGCATATACTCTATACTAACCCAATCACCAAGAATATTCAAGAATTTCACAAATATAAAATTTACATGCGACATTCATAACTCACACCCATTATTATTTAATAAAATCATAATAGACAAACACAATATAGATAATAATATTTTACACATATTATATAATAACATTAATAACATAGATAATTCTCTCTATTCTGTTGGTAAACAACTCCGTAAGTTGTTAATAAACAACAATATACAAGAATGTAAAATTGAAAATATCCCCAATGATATTTGGGAGTATATTTACAAGACTTCAAAGGGAGTGTTTTGGGACGATTTTACTGATTTAAACGAATTTAAAAGGTTGTTACGTTCCGATATTAAAGTAACATTGTTTCGTGAGGTTTTCTACTCCAAGACGTTGACGACAAAAGGAAAGGACTTCGCAAAAGTTTTTAAGAAGAAATATCCGAGCGTCTATAAGTTGATAAAAGAGAGTAAAAAGAATGACCGCACTTTCTTAGCCAATCAAATGATGCGTATTGAAAGTGACATATTCAGGAGTATATTGACTAAACTATATGCAAAAAAGTTTAGAGTATTGACAATACATGATGCAGTAATAGTATTGGATGTAAAAGCAAATACCAAATGTAACCCTAAACTCGTGCAGTCAATCATAGGAAAAGAGTATCAACGTATCGGCTTATTTCCTAATTCGTCAGTTGATTACTATTCAACAGAAAATGTTGCAAAAGAACTGCAACAAGAGGAACAAGACTTGAAACTGATAAATGAACTGATAGAGAATTTCAAAGTTATAGCCAACGATGAAGCCCACCCCAAATACCAAAGCTCAAAAGAAATCATTGAAGAATTGGAAAAGGGGACGGCTGAAATTTATATAAATCATCGGACTAATCAATTTGTGTGGCATCCTCTTTTTTAGAAATCTCCAAAATCTGGACCAAAATTTTTTAAAGAACCGTCGAAGATTAAGACGGTTCTTTGCAGTTCAATTCAAAAAACTGAGTGTCGGGTTACCCAACTCCCATGTCTTAAGGTTCATCTATTTTGGGGAAATTAGGGTCCTTGAGTTTCCATATAACCTCATTCGCATCAATTATTTTTTGAACATCAAATTCTTTTAGATAAGTTTCTATATTAGCTACATCACGTCCCATATTTTGGGCTATCAAACTCATTGACACACCATTATGATATAACATAGAAGCGTATGTATGGCGGGCTGCATAAAAAGTTATATCTTCACTTATACTTATCTTTTTAGCAACCCTTTTCAGATTTACATTCACCAAATAAATCATATATCTCATACGACTAAATTTTATTTTTTCATCTTCACAATCCTTTTCATATATTCCAAATATATAATTATTTTCATCATATTCATCCACAGCAGGCAGAAAAGGAGCAATTGTTGTAAAAAGTACTACTCCATCCACAATAACCCGAGTTGGCTTGGATGTCTTAGAGCGAAGTATCTCAATCTCATAATACAGATTTGAAACCTTCTCCATCTCTGCATTATGATACCCTCCAAATAATACTTTTCGATAATAATCGTTAGAATCCATTCGATTCAAAGGTTTTATATCTTTCCATCTCAACTTAGCCAAATCAACCAATGCCATCCCCTGCAAAAAATAAGATGCAAAAAACAGAGATAAAGCCAAACCTTCACTATTCATAGTCGGATGTATCTTATTGCATCCACGTCTCTTAAAATAAGCATTCCAATATTTCCTAACATCCTTATCATCATCACTATCAAAAGGTTGAACGGACAAAGGTAATGCAATACCATGAACAGACATTTTTATATCATCAACAGATGCGAAAGAATATTTCATTCTAAAATACATCAATAACTTGTATAATTCACCATAAGTTAATGCTCTTTTTTTAGTACGCCTATCCAAATGTTGTTCAAATCCAATAAACGGGTTATTATCACGTGCCAAATACCCTTTTTCTATTGCATAGTTTATCGCAGCTTTTAAGCAACAAAAATGTTTATATATACTTGTATCTCTTTTATTGGTAGCCCGAAGATAATCCTCAAACTCCTTTAACCACATTTTGTTCAATTCAAACAATTCTACATCCCGTTGAGGCGAAAAACCTTGTATCAGATTATATAATGTACGATACCCCGTTCCCGTATTATACTCACCCTTTTCTTCCTTAAAATATCTCACCCTATCATCTATCAATTCCAATAAAGTTTTTGTGGAAGGTAAAGGCTTAGAGATTTCATTTGCCAAAATTTTGGCAGAATATGGTTCTCCACGTCTCTCATAGTCTAATACTAAATTCTTCAATTTTGACAATTCATTTATTATTATAGAATTCATATTTACACTATAAGGATGTTTAGACCTCACCTCACCACGTTCTTCATTCCATAATTTAGGAGAACAAGACATCTTCAAACTTTTATAAACACGTTTTCCATTATAACATATCCGCAACATGATTGGATGTTCATCATTTGCCAACGTCTTAGACTTATACAATATAACACTAGCAGTCGCTTTCATATAATATTTAGTTTACTCTATGGTTTACACACTTGGAGCAAAAAGCCTCAACAGTTTACATTACAAATATAAACAAAATATTATATATATCTATATATTAAGCATTTAAAATAAAATATTATTTTTCTATTTATTTCCAAGGCAAACGAAAAGTATCTTCTTCATATTTCTATAGTTACGAGTTATTTACATCGGGTCTACATCATAATACACTATCAGCGACTTGAAGCGGTCTTCCGCTACCATCTCCTTTTGCACCTGGACGAGCAGTTCGCGGGCACGGGCCATCGGGGCATTGGTTTCTATCTTCAAGACAATCTTTCGGATGAACAGGGTCTGTACGCGTGCTACGGGCGGCTTGTCCGGTCCCAGTACCCGGTTGCCAAAGACGGTGCGGAGCTTGGCGGCCATAGTCTGTGCCATGAGGTCGAGCAGGGTCTCGTTCCGGTTCTTCAGGTAGACATACACCAGGCGGTAGTAGGGCGGGTAGTGGAACATCTGGCGTTCGGCAAGCTGCCCGCCTACCATGGCTTCGTAGTCGTTGGCAATGACTTGCGGGATGATGGGATGGTCGATGCTTTTGGTTTGTAGCACCACCCTGCCGCGCTTGTTCTTCCGTCCGGCGCGTCCGGCAACCTGCGCCATGAGCTGGAAGGCGCGCTCGTAGGCGCGGAAGTCGGGATAGTTCAGCATAGTGTCGGCATTGAGTATGCCCACAATGCTGACGTGGTCGAAGTCCAGACCCTTGGACACCATTTGTGTGCCTATCAGGATGTCCGTCTTGCCTTGCTGGAAATCGGAGATGATGCGCTCGTAAGCGGTACGGGTGCGGGTGGTGTCCAAGTCCATACGGGCTACTCGAGCGTCGGGGAAAAGGGCTTTGATGTCATCTTCTATTTTCTCCGTGCCGAAGCCGCGGTTGCGCAGGTCAGTGCCCTCGCAGGCGGGGCAGATGCGGGGCAGTTGGTAGGTGTAGCCACAGTAGTGGCAGGTCAGTTGGTTCAGCCCCTTGTGGTAGGTGAGGCTGACGTCGCAGTTCTTGCACTTGGGTACCCAGCCGCAGGTGTTGCACTCTATCATGGGGGCGAAGCCGCGGCGGTTCTGAAAGAGGATGACTTGTTCTTTCTGTTCCAGCGCTTCGCGGATGTATTGCAGGAGCAGTGGAGAGAACGGACCTTTCATCATCTTCTTGCGGTGCAGTTCCTTAATGTCTACGGGGATAATCTCCGGCAGTTGTATCTCTTTATAGCGTTCTTTCAGTTCCACGAGGCCATACTTACCGGATGTGGCATTGTGCCAAGTCTCTACAGAAGGGGTTGCCGTACCCAACAGAGTTTTGGCGCCGTACATGGAGGCGAGTACAATGGCTGCATTGCGAGCATGATAGCGAGGGGCGGGGTCTTGCTGCTTGTAGGTGTTTTCGTGCTCCTCGTCCACAATCACGAGACCGAGGTTGCGGAAAGGAAGGAAGACGGAGGAGCGGACGCCGAGAATAATGTCATAGTCTGCTTCCGACAGCTGCTTCTGCCAGATTTCCACCCGTTCGGCATCGGGGAACTTGGAGTGATAGATGCCCAGTCGGGAGCCGAATACGCGTTGCAGGCGCTCTGTGATTTGTGCAGTGAGAGCTATTTCGGGCAGGAGATAGAGCACTTGCTTTCCTTGCCGGATGGTTTCTTCTATCAGATGAATATAGACTTCGGTCTTGCCGCTTGCCGTGACGCCATGCAGCAGGCAGACGTTCTTGCTTTGAAAATTCTCTAAGATGGAGTGATAAGCGCGTTGCTGGTGCTCGTTCAGCGGGTTGACGGGGATGACTTCTTTGAGGAGTGTTTTGTCTATGCGGCCTATTTCCTGCTGGTAGACTTCGAATACACCACGGTCCACAAGACCGTTGAATACGGCAGGGGTGGCGGAGGTGCGTTGCAGCAGTTCGGCTTTGGAGACTTCTTTTATATCTCGTCCGCTGAGGTAGCCGGAGAGTTCCAGGTACTTCATCAGCAGGTCCAGTTGCTTGGGGGCACGGCGCTGCAACTCGTCGAAGAAGATGTGCAGGCGGTGTTCGTTGCGGGCGGCAGTGGTAAGGCGCACTCGGTTTTCGGTCTTAGGCTTATAGGTACGGCGCAATTCTTCCTTTACGAAGATGGCCTCTTTGTCGAGCAGTGACTTGATGACAGAAAGTATGTTCTTGATGCCGGTCTCTTTCTCCAGTTTCGTCACGCATTGCTCCGGGTCGGCAGAGAGCATATCCAGTATCTTCTGTTCCTTCTCCGGCAGGCGGACGTCGGACTCGAAATCGGGGTTGTACTCTACGATTGTTTCGCTTTCCAGCTTCAGGCCGGAGGGTAGGGCGGCTTTGTAGACGTCTCCTTGTGTGCAGAGGTAGTAGTCGGAGAGCCATTCCCAGAACTTGAACTGCCGCGGGAGCAGTATGGGGCGGGCATCCAGCAAGGCGGACACTTCCTTTACTTCGTATTCGGTGGGGGCACAATAGTGCACGTTGCGCACGATGGCTGTATAGTATTTCTTCCGTCCGAATGGCACTACCACCCGGCAACCGGTCTGCACTTCATCCGCCCACTCGTCGGGCAGGGAGTAGGTGAAGCAGCTGTGCAAAGGCAAAGGCAATATGACGTCGGCAAACTTTTTCATCGCGGGGACAAAGATAGTGGAAAGTGGAGGGAGAATGAAATGAACGGGGGCATTTTTTATGCTGAGGAG
>ERZ772851.1815-NODE-1815-length-18562-cov-4.049333_pt1 | contig 18562 bp, 29 predicted proteins | sample MGYA00512137_ERZ772851 | MGnify/ENA primary metagenome ERZ772851 (study PRJEB29015, sample SAMEA2737663) | human gut metagenome | biome: human gut; feature: human-associated habitat; material: faeces | place: China | collected 2012 ... | reverse complement strand
CGGTGGCATCCAGCACGCCGCCGGTGATCATCAGCTTGACAAGATCCACCTTCTGTCCGCTGGCCTTTTTGAGCTGAGCAAGTGCTTCGGCATTGTTATGGGCCGCAACTGCCACCGAGCCCGCCATGTGTCCCCCGGGCACCGAAATGCCTTCGTTGGCAGCAAGGATGCGCGGTGCCAGCAGTCTGCCTGCAGCGGCATCGTCCCGGCAGCGGGTGTCAAAATCTGCAATGCCGCCCACGGTGCGGATGGTAGTCACGCCACCCAGCAGTTCCAGCTTCGCGTAGCTGCATACCAGCCTGTAGGCCACCGCACGGGTCAGGCCGTTGCTCAGAATTTTGCGCACCAGCGCAGCATTATCCCGCGGCTTTGCGCTGGGCTTGCCGTTGCCTGCCAGATGCACATGCAGGTTGATCAGGCCCGGGCACAGATAGCCTCCGTGCAGATCGATCACCTCATAACCGTCCAGATCCACGCCCTCATCGACAATGGCAATGATCTTATCATCCTCGGTCAGCAGGATCTTGTGCGCTTCCGGCTGCATCTGCTCGGTGCCATCCAGCAGGATCCCGTTCGTATAGGCACGTTTCATTGGGAACATCCTCTCTTTTTCAGGTTTTTTCGGACAGGAGTTGTTTTATTTCAGTATAGCACGTTCCGGCAGATGGTGCAATGCAAAAACGGGCAGGAAAGGTTCAGCCCTCTCCTGCCCGCTCGGTGTTTTTATTTACTGTGCGGCTGCGCTGGAAGCCACTTCGGAAGCAGCAGCCTCAGAAGATGCGGCTTCCGAAGAAGCAGCTTCGCTGGATGCGTCATCTGCGCCGCCGGTCACGCCGCCCTCAACGACCAGCTCATCCTCATAGTCAAGGCCGTAGGTATCCACCAGAGTCTCCTCATAGTCCTTGTGGAAGAAGTTCTCCTCGCCCAGAGCCTTGATCTCCTCGTTCAGCCAATCCAGAACGGTGGTGTTGCCCTGGCTCACAGCGGGAGCAATGGTGTCCTGACTGCCCAGAGAGGGAATGCCGACCGTGTAGCCGGTGTTCTGCTTTGCAAATGCAATGACCTCGGTGTTATCGTTGGCCCATGCCACGCCGTTGCCGTTCTCCAGTGCGTTCTTGGCCGTTGCATAGGAATCGTACTTCTGCAGCGGAATGTCGGGGTACTCCTTGGTCAGGTAGGTCTCGGCGGTGGTGCCGGAAATGACGATCATCTGGTCGTCAGCGTTCCAGTTGTCCAGAGTGGTGATAACGTTGCTGTCCGGAGAAATGACACCCAGAGCCACGTTCATGTAAGGCAGAGCAAAGTCCACTTCCTCTGCGCGCTCCGGGGTCACGGTGAAGTTTGCCAGGATCACATCCGCCTTGCCGGTCTGCAGGTACTCGATGCGGTTTGCAGCCTCGGTGGAAACGAAGTTGATCTCTACGCCCAGATCCTCGCCCAGACGGCGGGCAAAGTAGACATCATAGCCCTGATATTCGCCGTTCTCGTCCACATAGCCGAACGGGTTCTTATCGGAGAACACGCCGATGTTGATGGTACCGGACTCCTTGATCTGATCCAGAGTGCGGTAGACCACGCTGCTGCCGGATGCTGCAGTTGCAGTAGAAGCAGAAGAAGAGCCGCCGCATGCGGTCAGAACAGCGGCAGCGGAAACTGCGCCCAGACCCAGCAAGAAGGAACGACGAGAGATCTTAGACTGTTTCATAATGATTACTCCTTTACAAAATCTTTCCCATTTGGCTGCGGAACACCCGCAGCCTTTATCTTGATCTGTGACTCATTTCACAGCATCAAACGTGAAGGTGCGCAGGAAACGTTGCGCGCGCTCGGTCTTGGGCCGGTCAAAGAACTCGGCCGGTGCAGCTTCTTCCACGATCTTGCCGCCATCCAGAAAGATGACACGGTTGGCAATGGCGCGGGCAAACTGCATTTCGTGGGTGACGATGATCATGGTCTTGCCCTGCTTGGCAAGGTCCAGCATAACGTCCAGCACCTCGCGCACCATTTCCGGATCAAGGGCAGCGGTCACTTCGTCAAACAGAAGGATCTCCGGGTGCATACACAGTGCACGCACGATGGCAACGCGCTGCTTCTGGCCGCCGGAAAGCTCCCGCGGGTAGCTGTTTTTCTTGGCAAGCAGGCCCACACGGTCCAGCAGAGCTTCGGCCTCCTGCTGCACTTCCGCTTTGGGGCGCTTCTGCACCTTGGTGGGTGCCAGAAGCACATTGTCCAGCACCGTCATGTGCGGGAACAGCTCGTAGCTCTGGAACACCATGCCGATGCGCTGGCGCAACTGGGTCAGATTTTTACCGCCGTAGGCAACGGTCTCATTGCCCAGCCGCACCCGGCCGCTCTGGGTGGGCTCCAGACCATTCAGACAGCGCAGCAGGGTGCTTTTGCCGCAGCCCGAAGGGCCGACCACCACGATGACCTCGCCGGGCTTGACAGCAAAGCTGATATCATCCAGCACGGGGGTCTCGCCATAGGCCTTGATCAGATGTTCAACAGTCAAAATAGGTTCTGCCATGTACGGTCACTTCCATTTCTTTTCGAGATAGGATGCCAGCAGACTGATGGGCCAGCATACGAAGAAATATAACACGAAAACCGTGAGATAAATGCCAAACGCTGCGTTGGGGCTGGCGGTGCGGTTGGCCTCGATGATCTGTTGTGCTACCTTGATCACTTCCACCACACCGATCATCAGCACAAGGCTGGTGGTCTTGATCATGCGGGTAATCAGGTTGATGGACAGCGGGATCAGGCGGCGCACCGTCTGCGGAATGATGATGTACCAGTAGGTCTGCGCACGGCTCATGCCAAGGGCCTCGGCGCTCTCATACTGGTGCTTCGGAATGGCGATCAGCGCACCGCGCACAAGGTCGCTCATTTCTGCGGTGCCCCACAGCACAAACACGATGATGGATGCCGTCTCGCCGGAAAGGTTCCACCCAAAGGCACGGGTGGTGCCGAAGTAAACGAGGAACAGCAGCACCATCTGCGGCATGATGCGGACGAACTCCAGATAAAGCCGCAGAACCGCCTTGATAACGGGGTTGCGGGAGGTCATGAGCACGCCCAGCAGGATGCCCAGCGGCAGGCTGATGATCACCGAGACGGCGCTGATCTTGAGTGCAACGCCAAGGCCGCCCAGCAGGCGGGCCATGTTTTTGCCCTTGAACAGGACATCAAGACCCAAATCCAGCATAGCGCAGCCTCCTTTCGATCAGGCTGCCCACAATGGACACCGGCAGCAGAATGATAAGGTAGAACACCACCAGCAGAAACAGACATTCGATGGTTTTGGAGTACATGCCGATCAGGTCCTTTGCCGTGAACATCAGGTCCATCAGGCTGATGGCGCTGAACACGCTGGTCTCCTTGAGCAGGAAGATCACATTTGCCATGAAAGCCGGCATACTGGTGGACATGGCCTGCGGCAGAATGATGTAGCGCATGGTCTGCCAGCGGTTCATGCCAAGGCTGTAGGCACTCTCGGTCTGGATGGGCTCAATGGCTTCCAGACCGCTGCGGAACGCTTCGGCCATGTAGCTGCCGCCCAGAAACGCCAGACCGGCAATGCCGCAGATCTCGGCATTGGTGCGGATGCCCACCTTGGGCAGGCCATAATAAATGAAGAACAGCTGCACCAGCAGCGGTGTGTTGCGGGACAGCTGGATGTAAACACCCACGATCTGCCGCAGAACGGGCACCTTATCATACTGGATCACTGCGCAGGCAAGGCCAATGATGATGGCAAAAATGATGCCTGCAACGCCCAGCCGCACGGTAAGTACAGCGGCCTTCTGGTAGAGCGGCAAATATTGCTGGATCGCATTCCAGTCCATTGCCGGATTCCTCCCTTGTATCCTGATTTGCGGGTCAAAACAAAACGCCCGGAAGCTCCCTCTTCAAGTAAGCTCCCAGGCGGTCAGCGACAGATCCTTCTGCGTGTTCCCACACAGAATATGCAGATATGCTCACACGGCATACCATACTGCAGGGCGGCCGGTCCGGGAAGCGTTTGCGGTACAACAACACATTGCGCAACAACACATCATAGCCGTTTCCTCCCTGAATGATCTCAATTTTCGGATTTGCTCGACCCGATGCACGTAGTTTACACCCTATTACCCATTATGTCAATATGATTATGGGACTTCTTTCGATTCTTTGCTCATTCAGCCTAAAATCATATCATTCTATATGTAAATTTTATTCATTTTTCAACTTGACCGTATGCGTCGTGCGGACAGCAAAAAGCCCTCCCGTCGAGGGGAGGGCCGGGCCGGATAAAGATTTTTTCGGAAAGTTTAAGAAACAGCCGGTTTTGCTTTCTGCTGTCATATGCTCCCCTCCTGCCTTTTCTTTTATAAATAAGTATCATGATCTCCCGGGAAAAGTGCAATCAAAAGGCACCAGCTTGTGCAAAAAAGCCGGTGCCTTGGGGCAGGAATATTTTACAGGTTCAGCAGTACATTGGCCCGGAAAACGCTGCTGCCCGTTTCCACCGTCAGATTGCCGTGATACCTGTGCACGGCAGTTTCGACGGAAACAAGGCCGATGCCCTGTCCGTCATGCTTGGTAGAGTGCAGAACGCCGCCCTGCTTTTTCAGCACGCCATCGTAGCGGTTCTCCACCATCAGGCCCATCATGGCCGGGCTGAGCATCCGGGCCAGCACCTTGATCTGCCGTTCTTCCGGCGGCAGCTTCTGGCTGGCATGGAGCGCATTTTCCAGCAGGTTGCCAAGAATGGTGCACAGGTCGGCCTCCGGCAGGGGCAGGAGCTTGGGCAGTTCCAGCTTCCATTCGATCTGGATGCCCTGTTTCCGGGCCTCGTAGTCGTAGTGGCCGGCAAGCGCATCCACCGCAGCGTTGACGCACAAGGTGGGTCTGGCATCGCTGAGTTCGCTCTCGTACTGGCTCAGGTAGCTTTTCAGTTCATCCAGCCGCCCGGCCTCGGTCAGGCCGGAGATCACATGCAGGTGCTGGCGGAAATCGTGCCGCAGGTGGCGGGTCTGTTCCAGATAGCTGCGCAGCTCCATATAGCGGCGGGACTCCACGGCCAGCAGCTGGTTTTCGCGGTCCAGCTGGGAGCTGCGGGCATACTCCTTTGCCACGCGGTACATCTCGTACAGCAGCAGAAAGATGCCCAGCAGCGAGATGCTCACTGCCAGCACCGCGATGATGCGGATGCGGTTCATCAGGATGACGCCGATCTCCTTCGGCATACAGAACACCAGAAACGCCGCGTATAGTGCCGGCAGCGGCCATGCCGACTCCCAGAAGGCTTCGCCGTGGTACTCCTGCAGCAGCCACCGGCTCCAGCGCACTGCCGTAAAACGGAAGATGGCGCTGAGTATCACCGAGAGGGTCAGGCAGATGACCGAGGTGCTGGGCAGAAACACCGGCTGTGCATTGTCCAGCTCAGCTTCCGCGTTCAGCACAATGGCAAGCAGGGTGCACACAGACATCATCACTGCCGACACGGAGAACAGAAACATGGTCTGGCTGATCGATACTTCCCGGTCGGTGCGCCAGCGCAGCAGCCAGAAGCTGATGATGAGCAGCGGGATGAGCAGGAAATTCGTTTCCATGTCCAGCATGCAGCACACCGCTGCGCCAGCCAGACCCATCAGTGTGATCGCCGACGCACCGATGGCATAGGTTTTACGCGGTGCACGCAAGTGCTCCTGCAGCGAGGCAAGGCAGAGGTATTCTGCCGGATACATCATTGCAAATTCCAGAAAAAAACGTCCAAACAATGCAAAATTCACAAGCGCTCTCCTTTCCGGGTCAGAATTCCCGCTGCATACCACGGAACTGGTACTGCGTAAATTGGGCAAGCAGGCTGTTTTTGTCCTTCTGCCGCACCGGCAGATGGGTCCCATCCAGCATTTCAATGCAGTCGCCCTCAAACCGCAGCACCTTGGACATGTTGATGATCACGCCGCGGTTGCACACCAGAAATTCCGGCTGGGTCTGAAGCTGTTCCTGCACCTGTGCAAAATTTGCCGTGGCCCGGCACTCGCCGTCATCCGTGACCACACGCACATAATGGTTCTGTGCCGTAGCATAGTAGATCTTGGTCAGCGGCAGCCGCACGATCTGCCGGGCAATGCGCACCTCCAGCTCCGGCTGCTGGCGGCACAGCACCCGCCGCAGCTCCCCTGCCAGCTGCTCAAACTTTTCTTCCTTATAAGGCTTGAGCAGATAATCGAATGGATGTACCGGAAAGGCATCCCACACGTACTCTGGCGAGGATGTCACAAACACGATCAGCAGGTCCGGGTCGGCCGCACGCAGCCGCTGCGCCGTCTCAATGCCATTGGTGCCCTCCATGCAGATGTCCAGAAACACCACCTGATACCCTTCGCGCCAGCCGGCCCGCAAAAATTCATCTCCGCTGGCAAAACAGCTGCAGGATATGTTCTCATTTTCAAATGCCTTTTTCAGCAGCTGTTTCAACCGTTCGGCATCCGGCTTGCTGTCTTCCACGATCGCCGTCTGCAGGTTCATTGCTGCACCCCCTGTTCCTTCTGCTTCCCTGTTTTTTATATTATAGCACAAGTTCCGCCTTCCGTGGTCTGCCATTCGCGCACAAAACAGCCCGTTTCGCGCAGGTTGCGGCAGTGGGCAGAAATTTTTTTGTGTTTTCCTGCTGCAATGCAAAACAAAAAAGGCACCACACAATGTGTGATGCCTTTCTGATCTGGTGGAGCTATCAGGAGTCAAAACGAACATTTTAGCATCCGGTGACAGCCCGCCATCCGGCGGGTCTTCTCCGGTCTCCAAGGGAATCTCAACGCTGTTCTGGTCTCCCATGCAGGAGAAAACCAGCTTCATGCGGTTATCATCATAGACATAGACAGCCACAAGGAAGTTCTTGAACAATTCCATCTGGAAATCCCGGTCGTGGATGTCACCCTGCTGCAGCAGTTCCAGATAGGAGATGATTTGCTCCCGGTCGATTTTCACGACATCCTCTTTGGCCGCATTCAGCTGGACGCTCAGCCGGGATTGCTCAGTCTCAAGCTCGACCATCCGGGTGCGGGTGGCCTCTGTGATAATCCCCATCTCGATGGCTTTCAGCATATTCGAGGTGGCTTTTTTATTTTCCTCCAACTGCTGCTCCAGCGCCTCGATCTGGAGGTCATTGTCGTGCTTTTCCCAGTATTCGACCGTCCGATCTGCCATCCATTCAATGACATCGTCGGTCAGGCAGTACATTTTGATGGCTTGCGCTACGGCCGGTTCAATGACATCCCGGCGGATGTTCTTCTTGTCACAGGCGTGCTCGGTGCGCCGTTTCTGGCAGGTGTAGTAGTAATGCAGCTCTCCATTTCGGCTGGTTCCAGATACGCCCGTCATGTAGCTGCCACAGTGTCCGCAGCGCAGTTTCCCGGTCAGCAGATAATCTTCTGCCCCGACACGGTGCCGGGTTCCAACTGGGTTCTTTTTCATCCTCATGGCCTCCTGTACCCTGTACCACAAATCGTCACTCACTATGCGTGGAATGCCATCAACCACCCGGACATCCCCGTATATGTAGATGCCTCTGTACCGTTCATTCTGGCAAATGCTCTGGAAGCTGCCCTTGTTCCAGTTGGCTCCCTTGCTGGTCTTGATGCCCTGGGCATTGAGATCTCTCGCAATGTCCACGAACAGGTCACCGGCAGCCACACGGGTGAATATTTCCCGGACAACGGCCGCATTCGCATCATCCAGCACCACACGGCCGTCCTCACCCCGCTTGTAGCCCAAGGGCTGCCGACCGTTCGCCATGCACTTGCTGGCGTTATCATACAGCCCCCGGGTGATGTCCTCCGCCATGTTCTCGCTGTAGAATTGATTCACATTCATCATGTTCCTCAATGCGAAACGCCCGGCGGCTGTATCGTCAAAATCTTCCTCGGCGTAGAACACCTTCACGCCGCAGTCTTCCAGTTTGGCCTCGTTGACCATTGCCTGAAGCATATTGCGGCCAATGCGGTTTGACTTCCATGCCACAACCGCCTGAAATTTGCCTTTTTCAGCATCCCGCATCATTCGCTGGAAGTTGGGCCGCTTATCGGTCTTGCCGCTGATGGCCCTGTCCTCATAGGTTCCAACGACGTGCAGCCCCAGCTCGGCAGCGTGCTTCATGCACTCTCTGACCTGCTGCTCAATGCTGACCTCTCGCTGGTTGTGGGAGGAATAGCGGGCATAAATGACGGCATTCTGACCCGCAGCAATATTCTTTTTTCGGGCCATCAACCATCACCGCCCACATCAATATGGTAAATTCCATTATCATCTGCAAACGGAATTGGCTTTCCGTTCCACATTCCGAGTGCTTCCAGCTCTGGCATAAGCTCAAACCACTGCTGTTCTGAAATGACCGGAATATTTAGAGCTTTGGCCTGATCGATTTTCTTCTGCATTGGATTGCTGCACGCAACCAAAACACCAATCTTCTTCGACACACTCATATCCGCAGTCAAACCGTATGCTGAGAAAATATCGAGAAAATCTAATCGGCTTCGCAACATAACCGGAGTTCCAGCTACATACACCCGTTTATATTCTCTCAGTCGAAGCGCGATTTCTTTCAAATTCATAAAACGGCCTCCGCAACGTAATTCACAATATTATGCCGGAAACGCACAAATTTTTCCGATTTTCGGTATAATTCCACGATTCCATGAAAAGCGGGTGCGTATTTGATATAATTCAGTTGCTGCCGGTGGTTATTTTATCAAGAAAGGACTTGCAAACCCATGAATGATACTGAATTATGCACATCCATTCAAAAATCGCTGGCTTTACTGACTGTTGCTGAAAAAATCAAGTTGCTTCGGCTCCTCAGGACTGCGCAAGGTACTGAATATAGCTCAATGCCTGCTGCTTCTTCTCCGGAGTAAGACCTGAAATAATTTTCATAATCTCTGCATCCAGCTCGTCCTCAATTTCGGGGACGAGTTTTTTGCTGTCTGCATCATCAAGAATGAGTTCTACTGGCATATCGTCAACCTTGACCAGCAAATCAGTCAGGCTCATTCCCATTCCGGATGCAAGCTGCTTCAATTTAGGGAGAGTTGGCGTGACCGGGAGCTTAGTGTTGGGGTTCATTTCCTTTTCCAGCATCGAAATATAGCCATTAGACAACCCGCAAGCAGTAGCAAATTGCCGTTGAGACAGTCCGTGGTCATTCCGGTATTCAATGATCAAATCTTTCAAGGTCATGTTCAATCCCTCCGTTTTGTACAATCCATTATACAATTATAGTCGAGACGCTGTCAATGAGTTTTGTGTAATTTCTTAAACAAAATTTGTGTAATGAACTTGACAAAGGCCATGGGATGTTGTACTATGTGTGTGCAACCGATTAAACAAAATCCGTTGTGAACCGAAAAGATAGGAGGTGACAAGAATGGGCTTCAAAATTAAAGAGGTTCGCAAGTCTTTGAAAATGAGCCAGGAGGAACTTGCCGAAAAGAGCGGCATTAGCCGGGGCACTATCGTTGCGCTGGAAGCCGGTACTGAGCGAGTGACCACCACCAAGACGCTGGTTGCTCTGGCCGCAGCCATGAACGTGAGCATTGACCAGATTTTTTTTGCCGACGATGTTTAATCGGTTACACAGGAGGATCACATGGACACCACAATTCATATCAACGTGGCCGATATTCCCCCGGAAGTCGGTGAGAGCTTTGGCCGCGTGACGCTGGCGGGATTCAAAAAATTCATCGCCCAGCCCGGGAACCGTGAGAAGCTGGAAGCCCAAACGGCTGCCCGCAAGGCACGCAAAGAAAGGGAGTGTAAGGAATGACCCGGATTCTGATGATCGTGTACGGCATCACCGCCGAACAGGCAGCAGCTCGTGCCCCGGCGGCGCAGTTTGCTGTGACCTCTGTTATCGCAGCCCTGTTTGTCTGGCTGGACAGCATGGGGATGTTCGATGATGTAGGCCGCTGGATGGGGCGCAAGCTCCGGGAGGTGCTGGATGCTGTATCCGACTGACGAAGAAGCTGGCTACCCTGAGCCTCCTGTGTGCCCCCTCTGCCACCAGAGGTGCGATACCATCTACCGCACCGATGATGGCACAATCGTTGGCTGCGACCGCTGCTTAGAGGCCGCAGATGCATGGGAAGTCAACGAGTGCTTCCCGGAAAAGGAGTGATTTTTATGAAAGGATTGGTATTTGACACTGAGAATCGGATGCAGTTCAAGGACTTCGGCGAACCGCTGCTGGACAACCTCCAGAAAGAGGTCGGCGGTTGCATCGAGGTGGTTCATCCCAAGTATCTCCCGCAGGGCTTCTGCATGGTGGTGAATGACGAAGGGCTCCTGATGGGCCTCCCCCTCAACCGCTTCTGCAGCGTCCTCTATGGTACACCGGAACACGGCCAGCCCATTGTCGGCAACGGCGTGATTCTTAAAGAGGGCTTTGTCGACGGTGAACGCGACTTCGTGGAGATGACCGAAAAAGACCAGCTTACTCTGGTTGCTCTGATGGTCTCGTTCGGCAATGTCGTTCTCCGGCCGGAAAGTGAGGTCAGCTGATGGATTTACAGAAATTCTACTTCACCTACGGCAGCGATGATGATCAGCCGTACTGCGGAGGATGGACGGTGGTCTGGGCACCCAACTACCACATGGCGTGTCAGGCGTTCCGGGCAGTCCACCCTGATCGCATTCCCAATGTTCTCAACTGCGCCAGCGTGTATAGTGCAAAGGATTTCGAGAAAACCAAGATGTTCGGCTCGGAGGGCAACTTCGGCCGCCGCTGCCGGGAGACCATCACTCTGAACATCGCTGTCAACAAGACCGAGGAGGTGATTTTTTGAAAGTAAGAGGTAAAAAGCTGACCCGCCGCCAGAAAGAAGCTCTCTCTGCACAGGGATGGGATTTCCGCCTGTATCTCTGCGTCCGGGATGCTCCCGACTTCATGGAGCTGGTCAACCGCACCACCGGCAAGTACGTCATGTTCCGCAAGTAAACCCGCAAACTGAAAAGGAGTAAACATTATGATTCGCAATCCCAACGACATTCAGGACGGCGCAAAGAAGATTCGGATGCTCATTGCTGGCTACCCCGGCATCGGCAAGTCCACGCTGGCCCTGTCCGCCCCCCGCCCGCTGCACATCGACTGCGATTTCGGCATTGACCGTATCGAGCCTCGCTACCGTATGCCGTACATCCAGCCCCGCAGCTATGACGAGATCCTGAACGACCTGAAGCCGGAGAACCTCAACGACTTCGAGACGCTAGTATTCGATACCGCCGGTAAGCTGATTTCCCTGATGGGTCTGTGGGCTATCAAGCAGAATCCCAAGTACGGCCAGCGCGATGGCAGCCTGTCCCTCAAAGGTTACGGTTTCGTAGGCCGTGAGTTCGTCCGGCTGATGGACTACTGCTTCTATGAGCTGAAGAAGAACATCGTGGTCGTATTCCATGCCACCGAGGAAAAGGACGGCGACAACACCCGCCTCCGCATCAAGGTCGAGGGTCAGACCAAGAACAACGTCTGGGAGCCCATGGATCTGGGCGGTTTCGTGGAGATGTACGGCAACGACCGCACCATCGGCTTCTCCAACTGTGAGCGGTATTTCGCCAAGGGCACCCGCGGCATCCACGGCGTTTATAAGATTCCCGCCCTTGGCCCCGGCAGTCAGAATGACTTCCTGACCAAGCTGTTCGAGGAATATAACAGCAAGGCCGCCGAGGAAGTGGCTGCAAACGCCAAGGAAAACGAGGCGTACGAACAGGTTATGCGGGATGGCAGCAAGATTATTGCCGGCATCAAGGATGCAAATACCGCCAACGCCGCCATGCAGCCGTTCAAGGCTCTGCACCATCACCTGACTTCCAGCCGGGAACTGAACGCCCAGTGGAAAGCCAAAATCGCAGCCCTCGGCCTGACGTTCGACCCGAATTCCGCCCAGTACAAGCCCGCAGAGGAGGCACAGTAATGGCTGCATACCTCGTCACTCACTCGCTGCTGTCCTCGTGGCTGCATCTCATTCGGGAGAATCCTTACGAGGATTTGACCACCGAGGGCGACCCGCTGGCGGAGTTCATGCTGGTACTGCGCCGAGAGCCTACGCCCCGGACGGAGGCCATGCAGAACGGCATCGACTTTGAGAACCTCGTGACCGCCATTGTCAATGGCCACGATGACCCCAACAATCCGTGGAACTGGGCTGCTGGGCAGATCGCCGCCATCATCAAGGGCGGGCAGCTACAGTTCAAAGCCCGTCGGACGATTCAGGTGCGGGGCATGGATGTGGTTCTGTATGGCCGCCTCGATGCCCTGAAAGCTGGCACCATCTACGACATCAAATTCAGCAAGGGCTACGAGCGCGGAAAGTTCTATTCCAGCACCCAGCACCCAACCTATATGCTGCTCATCCCGGAAGCGCAGACGTTTTCCTACCTCGTCAGCAACGGCATGGACGTTTGGACGGAGTGCTACCGCAGGGATGAAACGCCGGATATTTGCCCCATCATTTCGGACTTCTTCGACTGGTTGGATGCTTTCGGCCTGATGAACGTGTTCAAGGAGCACTGGAAAGCCTTATGACCGGGCGGCTGGTCGATATGAGTTTCAGTTTGAACCGCAAGCAGCGTATCACGCTGGAAGTTGATTCTGATTTCCGAAGTCTGTGGGACAAGCTGAATCAGGAGCCGCTGCTGGACATTGAAATCAAGAAGCACCGCAACAAGCGCAGCCACAGTGCAAACGCCTACTTCCATGTTCTGGTCAACAAGATTGCCGCCGAAACTGGCGAATCGGACGACCTTGTGAAAGAGCGGCTGGTTGTGGCCTACGGAACGGTTGCGAGAGATAAGGATGGCTGCACCGTGGGCTTCAAACTTCCGGTCAGCGTGGATGTTCACGACCTCTACAAATACACCCGCTGCTTTGATGTGCGGGAAGAGGACGGAAAATGGTTCAACTGCTACTTGGTTTACAAGGACACCAGCAAGATGGACACGAAAGAATTTTCACACCTGATTGACGGTGCGATTGATGAAGCCAAGGCTCTGGGTATCGAGACGGATACCCCGGAGCAGTTGGCCCGGTACAAGGAGGAATGGTCACGATGAAAGGCCGAATCGTCATCTGCGACTACTGCGGAACGCCCGCAGACTTCGTAGACAGTTCGGTGGTTTACCACGGCCACAGCTTCGGCATGATTTACCTCTGCCCTCGCTGCGGTGCCTATGTCGGCGTACACAAGGGGTCTGACAAACCCCTTGGCCGCTTGGCAAATTCGGAGTTGCGCAACTGGAAAAAGGCAGCTCATGCAGCATTTGACCCGCTCTGGAAATACGGTCCCTACCGTGGCCGCCGGAATGAGGCCTACCGCTGGCTGTCCGAGAAGATGGGCACCCCGATTGAATTTACGCATATTGGAATGTTCGATGTGGACCAGTGCCGCAAGGTGGTCCGCATCATGCGAGAAGAAAGGAACCGGTTATGGAAGATTTGAACGTCCAGACCATCGCTATCCCGGTTGAGGAGTACAAGGACTTGCTTCGGGCACAGACCGAGCTCGCCATCATCTACAAGAAGAACGCCAACGGTGATGCTTACGGCACTGGCACTTTCGTGCAGGAGATGCGGAACGCATTTTGCAACGTCAGGCAGGAGGACGCGCATGCTGAATAATTGCATATTTCAGGGCCGCTTCGCTGCCGATCCTGAAATGCGGACCACACAGAGCGGCCTGACAGTCGCCAGCTTTCGCATGGCCGTCGACCGGGACAATGTCGGTCAGGATGGCCGGCGGGCTACCGATTGGCTGAATTTCGTGGCATGGCGTAAAACGGCAGAGTTCGTTTGCCAGTATTTCCGCAAGGGCAGCACGGCTCTTGTGGAGTGCCAGTGCCAGACCCGGTCTTATGAGGACAGGAACGGCCAGAAGCGCACCGCCACCGAGTTCGTGGTGCAGAAAATTCACTTCTGCGGCCCAAAGACGGAGCAGCGGGTTGATGATGGCGGCGAGGCACCGCCTCCGGGCTACCAGCAGTCCTACCAGCAGCCGTCCTATCAGAACCAGCAGCCGCAGCAGATGGGCTTCGCCACCCAGAACCAGCGGCAGCAATGGCAGCAGAGTGCCCCCGGCGGGCAGCAGCCCAGCTACTCGCAGGGCGACCCTGACGATTTCTCGGTCATCGATGACAGCGACGACCTGCCGTTCTAAGGGGGGCTGATAATGGCAACTGGAAAACGGTATTACTGGATTAAGCTCAAGGACTCGTTTATGTCGTCGGACATGATCGATTACCTCATGGGGCAGCCCGATGGTGCCAACTATGTTGTCCTTTATCAAATGCTCTGTCTCAAAACCATCAACACTGGCGGCCGACTGGCTTTTCAAATCGGGGATATGATTATTCCTTATGATGTAGAAAAAATTCAGCGCGAATGCAAATGGTTCTCGTTGGCAACTGTCCGTGTTGCTTTGGAAGTCTATAAGCAAATCGGTCTAATTTATGAGGACAAAGATGGTGTTCTCGTTTTGGCCAACTACTCAGACATTGTCGGCAGTGAAACAGACTACTCTGCGCAGAAGCGCCTTCAGCGTGAAAACCGCCGCAGACAACTTCCCCCAAAGTGTGCAGACAGCAACGAGGACAACAATGTGGACAATGTCCATACAGAGAAAGAGATAGAGATAGATAAAGAGAAAGATATAGAGAACAGAGAAAGAGTAAGAGATAACGGTAGTCCGACCGTCGATGCTGGGCTGGCTGAGATCATCCGCTCTTTCGAGGACAATCTCGGAGGTTTCCCACCAGCAGCGCGGGAAGACCTGCTGGGCTGGCGGGAGATTTTCACGGACGACCTCATCTTGCTGGCCATCAAAAAGGCCGCTCTGGCCGGGGTTCGCAAATGGTCCTACGTCAACGGCATCCTGAAAGTATGGAAAAACGAGGGTGTGAGAACCCTTGGTGACGTGCAGTCCCGTGACGAGCGGCGCAAGCCCCCGGCGGGTCAGCAGCCCAAACGCTCCGCTGCCGAGGACTACAATGAAATTTTCGGTGAACTTTTGGGAGGTTCAACATGACAGACAAAAAACTGATGGAGTTGCTGGTGGTCATTGATGATCACTACGGCCGCATCCGCAGCAAAGAGGAACGCATGGCAGATACCAAAATCTATATCCAAGCGTTCGGTGCTATCCCGGATGAAATCGTGGAAAAGGCCCTGTACACTGCATTTACGCAGTGCCGCTACCAGAATCAGCTTATTGTTGACTGGTGCGCCGAGGTCAAGAAGCTGCTGGCCGCCGGGCTTCCCTCGGCGAACGACCTCTGGAACGACGCTGCTGTGGCCGCACGGAAAATCGAAGCAAACCTTTACTATATGCACATCGGTGGCCTGATTACGCTTGATGGCAAGCTGAACCGCGATGATTTGAAGCGCCGCAATGCTGAAATCTTTGCGGCTCTCCCGGTGGCAGTACAGCGGTGGGCTGGCTCCCCGGAAGATTTGAGCGACATTTTTTCCAGCCGGAGCACAGCAGATCTGCGCCAGTTCGTTCGTCCTGGCTTTGACCGGACTGTGCAGGATGCCCCGGTTGAGAGCTTGCAGTCCCCGGCGCTGCCCGGCGGGGCAGCCCCGGCACAGATTGGAGGTGGCACGACATGAGGTCGAAAAGACCATTCCGCAGCCTGATCGTGTGCGTTTCGTGTGCGATGGTTGGCTGCATCCTCGCAAGCACGGCCTACTCCCGGCGGGTGGACGAGTTGGAAATCGAGCGGGATATTTACGCCAGCCGTTTCCAGAACTGGCAGACGCGGGCGATTGACGCGGAGGAAAATGTCGGCCGGCTTCAGACTGAGGTAGATAACCTGACCGCAGAGCTGAACGCCCAGACCGATTTGACCCTTACATACGCCGGGTCGTTCAGCTGCACGGCCTATTGTGCCGAAGAATACGCCCACATCTGCGGCGAGGGACACGGAATTACATCCAGCGGCGCAAAGGTGCAGCCGGGCGTGACCGTGGCAGCTGACACCAGCATCCTGCCCTACGGCACGGTGGTCTATATCGAGGGTGTAGGTCTCCGGGTCGTTCAGGACACCGGGAGTGCTGTGGTAGGTAACAAGCTGGACGTGGCGGTGAGCACCCATGCGGAGGCTCTAAGCTGGTCTGGCTGGGGTTCCCGCCGGGTCTGGATTGTCACAGCAGGAGGTGACGCTGATGCGGACACCTAAACAGAAAACCTCCGCCCAGAAGCGGTATGAGCAACTCAAGTCCCGTGGCCTGTGCGTTGCCTGTGGAAAAGTGCCGGCGCAGCCCGGCAAAACCAAATGCATCCAGTGCGGCATCAACGCCAGCAAGTCGGCGCTGAGCTGGTATTACCGCAAGCACAAGGAGGTGCAGCATGGCACTGAATGAATATGGAGTCAAACTGGACAGCAACGGCTATGCACCCAGCATCCTCAACCAGCAGCCCACCTGCCTGATTTGCGGGCGATACCACACGGCCCGGCACGAGGTCTTTTATGGCCCCTACCGGGATAAGAGCAAGCGCTTGGGACTGTGGGCGAATCTCTGCCCGTGGTGTCACCAGAACGGCCCGAACGCCATCCACCGCAACCATGACGAAGATCTCCGCTTGAAAAAGTGGGCGCAGAAAAAGGCTATGGAGCATTACGGGTGGCCGGATGAGAAGTTCCGGCAGGAGTTCGGGAGGTCGTACCTGTGAGCACTTGCCCGATTATCGCCATTGACCCCGGCGATGCCCAGTCTGGCTACTGCGTTATCGATCGCAACACCCTGCGCCCGCTGGAATTCGGCAAGGTTGACAACGCCGAGCTGCTGCGGAAGCTGGCCTCTGCCACGGAGCAGGGCTGGCGGTGGGCGGTCATCGAGATGGTGGCCTCCTACGGAATGCCGGTAGGCCGGGAGGTGTTCGATACCGTCCTCTGGATCGGCCGCTTCTACCAAGCCCTGAACGCCTGCTGCCCGGTACGGCTGCTGTGCCGAATCGAAGAAAAGCGACACATCTGCCACAACACCCGCGCCAATGATGCCGCCATCCGGCGGGCACTCATTGACCGATTCGCAGACCACGACCTCAAAAATGGCCGTGGTACAAAAAAGAACCCGGATTTCTTTTACGGCTTCAAAGCCGATGTGTGGGCAGCCTACGCTGTGGGCCTGACCGCCATCGAGAACCGGGAGAACGACTACAAATTTTCGACTACTTAAAAGCTACTTGAAAGGAGCTTCATCATGGATAATTCTCTGTCTGAATCCGCACGTTTCGCAGTCTACCGTGAAAAACTCAAGGGCATCTGCGAGGCCAACAACCTGAGTTATGTGTTCATCAAGAACGCATACCCCATCAAGCTGGTTATCCGTCCGTTGGGCGGCGTTGGTGAACAGATGTCGATGCTGGAGGAGGCATCCGAGGACAACTACATCTCGCCGGGTGCATCCATCCTGTTCACCGTCAAGGATGGGAACCTGACCTACCGCATGAGCAAGACGTTCACCATCTCCGACACCCTGTTCAACAAAATCAAGAACATCTTCAAGAATATGCACTACCTCTGGCTCCAGTTCTTCTTCCGGGATTTGGTCGAGGGTGGAAAGCTGGCAGCTCTCGGCTACAAAATGCCGGATATTCCGGAATCCGGTGGGCAGCAGGATGCGCCCCGGGAAAATGAGCCTGATTCTTCGAATCTCCCCGGGGAGGCCGAACCGCTGGAGGAAATCGAGGATGACGAGGAGGACGAGCTCACCTCGGACGAGCTGACGCAGGCCACCGAGATTGCCCGGCAGAACAACGGCATCACGCAGGCCATGTTGGAGGAAAAGATGGGCGTGACCGCAGAAAAGGCCATTGCGCTGCTGGATGATATGGAATCCGCAGGCGTGATCGAGTTCTCCAACGGCCACTACACCATCGCCGCTGCTGACAGCGAGGAGGAGTAACCTATGGCAAAGGCAGCAGTGACCCGCAGCATCCGGGATGACCACCAGAAGATCTTCCTCAAAATCTTCAATAGCCTGACTGGAAAGCACAGCCGCTGGGAGATTTGGGAGGACTTCGTCACCCTGACGGCCATCGAGATCTCGAACAGCACGGACAAGGTAAATGCCCCAGAGCGCACCAAGATGTATCAGACCATCGTTTCCAAATACTCCGCCAAAGAGCGGGAGGGCATGGCTGAAATGCTGGCCGAGGTGGTCATGGGCATGGAGCAGAATCCTGACCAAGACTTCCTCGGTTCGCTGTACATGATGTGCGAGTTGGGCAACGACCACGCCGGGCAGTTCTTCACTCCCTACGATGTGTGCCGCTGCATGGCCGAGATTACGTTCGACCCGAAGCTGCACCCGGACATGGAGGGATTCATCTCGGTATCTGACCCGGCCTGTGGTGCTGGGGCCACGCTGCTTGCCTTTTTGAACGTCTGCAAAAGACGGAATATCTGCTACCACAACAAAGTCCTTGTCATAGCCCAGGACATTGACTTCATCGTTGGGCTGATGTGCTACATCCAGTGCAGCTTCATGGGCTGCGCTGGATATGTAGTCATCGGTGACACACTC
>ERZ772851.1732-NODE-1732-length-19389-cov-19.302421_pt1 | contig 19389 bp, 27 predicted proteins | sample MGYA00512137_ERZ772851 | MGnify/ENA primary metagenome ERZ772851 (study PRJEB29015, sample SAMEA2737663) | human gut metagenome | biome: human gut; feature: human-associated habitat; material: faeces | place: China | collected 2012 ... | reverse complement strand
CCATTTTTGTTCCTGATTTGTTTCTTGTTTCAGAAACAAAATTCATAAACTACTCTTTTACAAATGGTTAAATAGTTATATATTAAATTTTCCAGATTTCGGAACAAGGATTTAGCGAAACACTTTCACTAATAATATGTCGCTATCCCGCAAGACAACACGACAAAGTTAGAAAATGTTTTCGACTTACAACACTCTTCGGGGTATTGCATTGACAAATTTCGGACGAATATTTCGGAATATCAAAAAAATATCCGCCAAATCGCGCGACAGTCGTAAGTTCCCTCCTGTCGCGACGGACGAAATTCCTCCCGAAATCGGTTCGAACGGCCGGCGGCCGCACGCCGCACCGGAAGTCCGTTCGCATCCGATGTCGGAAACTCGCGAATTCACCGTATATTTGCAGGCGCTAACCCGAAAACCCCAACGATGACAAACCCGATGCAGACGGCGGAAGCCCGTATTTCGGCATCCGCATTCGCCGACACGAAACCCCACTACGACATCCTCGACGGACTGCGCGGCGTAGCCGCGCTGACCGTCGTCTGCTTCCACCTCTTCGAAGCCTACGCCACGAGCCATCTCGACCAGCGGATCAACCACGGCTATCTGGCCGTCGACTTCTTCTTCATCCTCTCGGGCTTCGTCGTCGGTTACGCCTACGACGACCGCTGGAGGCGCATGTCGGTCGGCGAGTTTCTCAAACGCCGTCTCATCCGCCTGCAACCTATGGTCGTCATCGGCGCACTCATCGGCGCTGCGATGTTCTACACGCAGGGGTGCTCCGTGTGGGACGTCTCGAAGGTCACGGTCGCGGCGCTGCTCGCAGCCACGCTGATGAACGCACTGATGATCCCCGCGACGCCCGGCGTCGAAATCCGGGGCGTCGGCGAGATGTATCCGCTCAACGGCCCCAGCTGGTCGCTCTTCTTCGAGTATATCGGCAACCTTCTCTACGCCTTCCTCCTGCGCAGGCTCCCCACTCGGGCACTCGCCGCATGGGTCGCGCTGGCGGGGTGCGGACTGGCCGCATTCGCCCTGTGGGGGCCTTACGGCGATATCTGCGTGGGATTCGCGCTGACGGGCGACAACATCGTGGGCGGTTCGCTGCGGCTGCTGTTCGCCTTTTCGGCGGGTCTGCTGCTGTCGCGCGTATTCAGACCCGTCGCTGTCAGAGGCGCCTTCTGGATCGGCGGTCTGGCAATCGTCGCCGCAGCGGCCGTGCCGCGCATCGGCGGAAGCGAACATTTGTGGATGAACGGGCTCTACGACGCCTTCTGCGCCATCGTGCTCTTCCCGCTCATCGTCTATATCGGCGCCTCGGGCCGGACGACCGACCGGCTGACCGCCCGCCTCTGCAAATTTCTGGGGGACATCTCTTACCCGCTCTACATGGTGCACTACCCCTTCATCTACCTCTATTACGCATGGGTGAAAAACGAAGGGCTCACTTTCGCGCAGTCGCTGCCCGGCGCGGCGGCACTCGTCGCAGGGTCGGTGCTGCTGGCCTATCTGTGTCTGAAACTCTACGACGAACCGGTACGGAGGCTCCTCACCCGACGGTTCCTGCCCACACGCAGGTAGCCGCACGGCCTCAGTCGCCCATGCCGGAACCGATCGAAGGGAAGCGGTCGCACTGGCGATACTCGCCTTCTACGAGTTCGTAACAATAATGCGACCGGCCGTTGGTCAGCACCAGATAGCGGGCGCCGAGCACCGAGTTGTAGCGCACGGCCTGCGCCAGCACATGCCGGTCGATCGGTATTTCGGGCGCTTTGCATTCGCAGAGCACCAACGGCTGCGCGTCGTCGTCCACCACCACCACATCGGCCCGCTGCGGCGCACCGTTCATCGCCACCGGATACTCCTGCACGATGCGCCGGCGGGCTGCGCCGCACCCCGTTTCGAGGTAGGCGATCAGGTGACGGCGCACCCACTCTTCGGGTGTGAGCACCAGCCACATCGCCCGCAGATCGTCCCACACGAGCGTCCGTTCGCCGCGCCGCGAGGCACGCAATTTGACCGCAGGAAAATTCAATTTGGGGTACGAAGACATCGTGTTCCGAAAAAATTTGTAACTTTACGCAGGACAAATATACGAATTATGCGATACATTCCCCTCGTCACAGCCCTCTTTTCGACGCTCGGCGCCGCCGCCCAGTCCTACGACTCGCCCGCGACGGTGGCCATCGACCGCGACGCCCCCCGCAGCGAGATCGTGGCCTACTCCACGCTGTCCGACGCGCTGACCTTCGACCGCGCCGCATCGCGCTACCTGCGCCCGGTCGCCGACTGGCAGGAGGAGCGCAACGAATCGGGGCGTCTGCTCACGGGCGAGTTCACCATGCCCTTCGCATGGATCGACCGCGAACTCTTCCTGCACGTGGCCTCGGCGGGATCGTCCTACGAGGTGACGGTCAATGGCAAACGTGCGGGATATGTGCAGGACGGCGCGACGCCGGCCGACTTCGACATCACCCGTCTGGCCACGGAAGGGAAAAACCGGGTGACCGTCACGCTCTTCGCACCGGCGGTCGCCGATGCGTTGCAGCGCAATCCCGAAGCCAATCCCGCATTGGGCGAATGCTACGTCATGGCCCAGCCCAAGATGCGCGTGCGCGACGTCGTGGTCGACGCTGCGCTCGCCGACGACGGCAACAACGGCGTGCTGGGGCTGGGTATCGTCATGAAGACCCACTCGCTCAATCCCAAGACCACACGCGTCTACTACGAACTCATCGCCCCCGACTCGACGAAGGTGCTCGACGGCTACAAGGATCTCACGCTCGACATGCGCCGCGAGGATACGGTGCGCATCATGCAGGTCGTACCCCGTTCGCAGATGTGGAGCGCCGGACAGCCGAACCTCTACACGCTGATCGTGAAGACGCGTTTCGAAGGGCGGATCAACGAATACGTCCCCGTCAAGGTCGGATTCCGCACGGTAGCGGCCGACAAGGGGCGGCTGCTCGTCAACGGGGAACCCGCCGAGCTGCACGTCAAGGAGTTCGAGGCCGAACCGCAGAGCAGCGAACTGGATACGCTCAGAAAATTGGGTTACAACACGCTGCGGCTGCCTGCGGGACGCCTCTCACGCGAGCTGCTGAACCGTTGCGATTCGCTGGGATTCTATGTCGTCGACCAATTGCCGATCGACACGAGCCGCGCGGGACTATCGCGCAAGGAGGGAGGCAACCCGTCGAACGATCCGCAGTGGCTCGACGCCTACCTCGACCGCACGCAACAGCACTACCACGCCGTGAAGCGTCACCCGTCGATCGTCGCATTCTCGCTCGCCCGCGAGTCGGCCAACGGCATCAACCTCTACGAGAGCTATTTGCGCCTGAAAGAGTTGGAACCCGACCGGCCGGTCATCTACACCGAATCGGGTGGCGAATGGAACAGCGACCGGCTCGACCTGTAATTTTTTTCGAAAGTTTTTTGGAGATTAAAAAATTATTCCTACCTTTGCATTCGCAATCGGATAACGATTGATGCCTCTTTAGCTCAGTTGGTAGAGCACGACACTCTTAATGTTGGGGTCCAGGGTTCGAGCCCCTGAGGGGGTACATCAAAAAAGACTAACAAGCTGTATAATAGCTTGTTAGTCTTTTTTATTTTGCATATTTGCACCACACTTGCACCATTTTATGTATTAGAGCATTCATCTTTTCCATTTATTAGCCGCATAATATCCCGAGAACGCCACTTGTTTACGCCTCCAATTCTTATGGACTTCAAGTATCCCTCATTATCCCATCTTTGTAAAGTGCGCGGCGTGGTTGCAAGAAGTTTAGCCGCTTCATTGGCATTGAGCATTCGATCTATATTCTTAGCATCAAGCATTACCTGAGTGTGGAAACGAAGCAAATCCTTACCCGAAACCACATATATTCCTCTCCCTTCTTTAAGAGCTTTTAATAAAATATCATCCATACTTGAATTAAAATAACGGCAACCCCTGTTGCCATCCGTCGATATATTCTCAAATCTTTCTCTTTACTGCCCGCCACAAGACTGGCAAAGCACTTACTCGGACAGAAGAGATTAAAGTAGGCTGAGAATTTGAAGGATAAGATATTCCCAACCGTTTCTCAGTATCAGTAATCAATTTGGTAAGACTTGCGCGAGTAAAGTTTATGTAGATGATTGATTCATCGCGCGCCCCTCCTCTACGTTTTTCTTTTTGCTCTTTCATTGCAAATCCCGAATTAATTACTACCTTTGTTCTTGGGTGAGGGGTGATCTTTCGGGATCGCCTCTTCTTATTATATCAAACAGTTCGCCTGTTCTACTTTCCGGAATATTACATCCATCCCATCCTCTCGTTCGTACCAACGGCAGCTGCCTGTCATCTCGTTGTAAGAGCAATTGCCAAAACGAGCACAATCCCTACATGCACATCCCTCTTTATTTCGATCATACCCTACAACCTCTACGGTCTCGCCTTCATACTCGAACCGCTCGCCGACCGGACGGGTGTAACGTTTTTCATCTCTGGGTTTCATGGCTTCCCTACCTTTCGAGTTTCACCACCTCGTCCATTCCGACGATACCCCGCCGGCGCAGACGCTTGATGAAGTTCTTTATGTTCAATGCCTGCTCATAGTAACAGTCCTTTTCGACCTTGACACGCGATTTGCGGTCGCTCTCGACCTTCATGTTCTCAGGATTCAGCCACGAATCGGCCGACACCTCCACTTCCGCTCTCGACGCTGTCCGCGTAACCGTATTGAATTTATAGAGGGTATGACCGGGCACCCGAACCAGTTGCCCGATCAGTTTGTATTCGTTCTGCTTTCGTTCGACGGCCTCGATCTGCGCTTTGGCGATCTTATCGTTCGTCACGCCGTCATATAGGGTCAAGATGTCCATCGTTCTATTTGTTTTCGTAGATCGGCCGCCAACCCAAAACATGCAGATTCTCGAACGTTCTGTCGAGGTCTACGCTCCAGCCAGTCGGGAATTCGTTGACCGCATACCATGCACCCGTTACGAGCGTTGCGCCATTGGGTAACACACACTTCGCAATGACACGCATCTCATCCGTCGGCGGCTTGTTGGGATCATTCCAGCGGGTCAATTCTTCCCGTTCGGATTGTGCACCGGCGATGAAATCCAATTCAGTTGCTTTCTTGTGGCCGACAAAGTCTCTGAACCCACCGCACCGTACTTTTCGCGCGTATGATTTTGCCCGTTCTTCAATCGTTTTCATATTTCGTTCAGTTTATAGCGACCCTTATCATTGCACAGCAACAACCCCTTTTTCACCAGCCGCAAACAGATAGGCGAAGCCCAACTGCTGTGGTGTGTCTCACTAAACCCAAAGGCTTGGGAATGTGCCTTGCCGATTACCGACGGCGACACATAGTCTTTACCTTTCAGGTAGGATATTATCCACTCTTCGCTTTTCGTCAGTTTCATATCTCGTTTAGTTTTTGGATAAATGATCTCAAATCTTCACACAGTACAGGGTGACAATCCCTGCCGATCCCGCCACAACCGTCCTTGTATTCGCAGGAGGACTTGAATACCTCTACCGCTTTTTGCCGCATCAGCTGCTCGGTATCCTGCTCGGCGAGTTCGGCCGCACGGGTCATTGCAGCCCGAAGTTGCCATTTGGCATGGTCTGTCATCTCCACCGTGAGATGATCCATACACCCGTCGATAAATTCTTTTGCTTCTTTGCTTTTCATCATTCACCTCCTTTCAGCAGTTCGGGGTTATCGTGGATGTTGCCGATAACTTCTAAAATATCTAAGTTACTTATCGACCCCCACGGGGATTCTTCATCTTCGGCAATGCAAAATTCCCCATAGCTGAACATGATTAAGAAAGGCAATCCTACCAATAAGTTATCATACTCTTCATCTCGGCTTTCCGCCATCACTATATCCCCCTCCCATATATCACTGCCGTTCTTGTCTTTCAATTCGGTGTACTGCCCGATGGTAGCGGGATCAACTTCTACCGCAACAACGACGATGCGGCCGTCATCGTTATCCTCAATTGTGCTCTCACTCGTTGCGTGGTAAATGAAGTTCCGACCTTGATTTTCGAGCAGGTCTCCGCTCTCCCATTTCCCATTGTCGAGGCGCTTGCCTCTGAATTTAATTTCTCTCATAGTCTCCAATTTTTTTGTAATTATTTCGAGATTTTGCCAGAATCTCGCTATTTCACCAATTCGAACTCGTAGACCACGACCCACGGATTGCGTTTCCATGTTCCCCGTCCGGACACCTTGTCGATCAGCGTGGCGAAGGCTTCGCGGGGAGTAGGGAATAATTTCCAAGTTCTGCCGTCCTCGGTATCTACATACGATTCTTTGCTCCAATCCTTGCATTTTATGCCGGGAACATAATACCCAATTATCCCGCCTACTACTCCCTCTTTCATGCACTCCGCGTCCGAAATATCCTGCAACCGCTCGCACTTGATTCCAGTTATGCGGATTTGGTAGGGCATCAGTTCTGCTTTCGTGAACATCTTATTTGTCCAACCTGCTATACGTTGTTCCTCAAAGAGGCGCAATATGGTGGCGTCTGGTTCGAAGCCACCGGCACACACGTCTCTATAACTCTGCGCGACGGCCACGACCTCGCCGACCTTGTAGCGGGGTGCTTCCCTCTCGTAAAATTCTTTTTCGCTTTCATGGACATATACGCCGCCCACGCTCGGAGCATCAGAAACAAACTCCATCCATTGCTCTGTAAGGGCCCACGGAACCAGCCGCCTCGTCATGGTCTTTCGCCCCTCGATGACCGCCTGCGTCAAGCCGTAGCGGTCGTTGAACATAATCTTTTTCATATCTTCATTTGCACTTTTTTGATAAAAGCCACTCGACCGCTCCGTACAGCAGGTCGATAAGCCGTGTCGACTGTACCAAAAAGTAGTATTCCCGCCCTGCGCCGCCGCACAGTACCTCATCGCTTCCGGAGGCCATCTGGAAGTACGAGAGGCGCCAGATGTCCTCCCATCTCACTATCTCCATATTGAGCCACGCTCCATCGAGCATTCGGCAATGACTGGGCAACGCTCCCAGCAAGTCCGCAACCGTGAAAGCAGGAATGCTTATCCCACTATCAATATATTCTTTGCTGGCGGTATAATGGGGAAATACTGACAAATGCCATTCGCCACTACATTGTGCCCACGCCATACCCGCCTTTTCGGCCGGAACGCCCAGTTCCAGCAGCCGCTTCGACTGCTCGATGCTTGTTACTTGATTTATCATCCTTTATAGTTTTTGAATTCCACACTCTTGAAAATCGCCCGATGATTGCATCAGCGGGCCAACCGTTTTTGAGGACACGTTTTCATATGAATTCAAATTGTAGTTGTTTATTGCGATAACCTACACCCATACAAGCCAAGCCGATTTCGTTATTCGAGAATGTCGTTATCGGGTTTACGGTGCAAGGAAGCGACTGAAATCTACACCAGTCACCGTCGCAATGTTCACAATTAAAGCAAAGTTCCTCGGGAGTACTCCACCAGGCAATGCTTTCAAAACGACCGTGATCTCGGCTCAACTGTTTCCATGTTTCCCAGCGCAAACGGCGCATTTTATCGGACATATCTCCTTTATGCTCACCGAATAATTCACTCCATCTGATTCCCAATGTTACCGTTTTCATAATTTATCGTATTCATTTATCGTTTCGAAAATCCGCAGCGCCACCTGCGGGACTATGGCGTTGCCGTAGGCTTTGATCGACTCGCGGCACCATGCCGGAAAGGTAATTCCGTCCAGTCCGGCGGAAAGCCCATCATCTGGGCCACATATCGGGGACTCAGTCGGGAACCCTTCCCAGTTCGGGACGGATGCGAAATCATGACGTCGTGGACGGCTCCGCTCTTCCGCTTCGCATGACTGAGAGGAAACGAATTGTTTTTCGCATCGCAGGCCGTCGGCATCGACAACAGCCCCATCCGCGCTGCAAGCGCGAGCGTCGGCCGCTCGGATGCACCCTTCGACAAGCTCCTGTTCACACGCCCGCTCCCGCAATCCGACGCGACCGGTGTCGGCAGTAGAGCCGGCGGCAATGGCTCCGAACCGCTCTTGCCATGAACTTTCAGCCCTTGCTTCACCACGGTGGGCAACAAACCATGTTCTGTATCGCAGATGGGGAGCACCGACGCCCGCAGCTGGTATAAGGTACGCTTGCACCTCGTATCCTGCCGCTTCCAAATCAGCGCACACCTGCTCGAAAACCATTCCCTGCGACCAATTAACGATTCCGAGAACGTTCTCGCCCACGACCCAGCGCGGTCGAACAGTCCGAACAACTCCGAGCATTGCGGGCCAGAGGTAGCGGTCGTCGGCCGTACCCTTGCGTTTGCCCGCGAGGCTGAACGGCTGGCACGGGAAACCGCCGGTGAGCACGTCGATGCAGTCGCGCCAAACGGTAAAGTCTGTTGTTCGTATGTCTTCATATTGTTCCGATTCGGGAAAATGATACTTCAATACGCGCCGGCAGAACGGGTCGATCTCGCAGTTGAAGACGTTCGTCCAGCCCGCCCACGCCGCCGCCAGGTCGAAGCCGCCGATGCCGCTGAATAGAGAGCCGTGCGTCATTAGTACTCCACCGCTGCTCTGCGATCGATGAAGAAATGAATACCCGGTGCACATTCGCTCCACCTGTTATCGTCGAAATCCGGAACTTCAACTGTGGCACCGACGGTGTAGACGAAGTTTTGGTCATGGTCGGAACGAACGGTATCCTCAGTTGCCTTGGTGCCGTCCATGTTCTGAATCTCCATGACGTATGCTTTATCACAACGGCATTTGTGTCCCGTTGCCGAACTGCGCCGCGCATCTTCCGGAATTCGTAATTTTACGATATGCCCAGAGGCTTTTTTCCAACCGATGAAACTACCCTCGGTCGGGCATGATAGATAACATCCTTTGGCATCGCTCAGGTCGGCACCGCACAGGTTGGCACCGCGCAGGTCAGCATCGCTCAGGTCGGCACCGCACAGGTTGGCACCGCGCAGGTTGGCACTGCGCAGGTTGGCACTGCGCAGGTCGGCATCGCTCAGGTTGGCACTGCGCAGGTCGGCATCGCGCAGGTTGGCATCGCACAGGTCGGCACCGCGCAGGTCGGCACTGCGCAGGTCGGCACTGCGCAGGTCGGCATCGCGCAGGTTGGCACTGCGCAGGTCAGCACCGCGCAGGTCAGCACCGCTCAGGTCAGCATTGCGCAGGTTGGCATCGCACAGGTCGGCACCGCGCAGGTCAGCATCGCTCAGGTTGGCACCGCACAGGTCAGCATTGCGCAGGTTGGCATCGCTCAGGTTGGCACTGCGCAGGTCGGCATCGCTCAGGTTGGCACCGCACAGGTCAGCATTGCGCAGGTTGGCACCGCGCAGGTCAGCACCGCGCCTAATAGCTTCCAAAACCGTTTCGGTGATTGTGTTTCCCTCTTTCGTGTATTCAAATACGACCGCGCCCGTCCAACGGTTGCGGATTTCAATTTTAATCTGTTTCATTAATCCCATTGTGGTAAATTTGTTTATCAAGATTCATGTATTGATTTGCGGCAGCAATAGCATCTTCGAGCGTGCGAACTACAACATACTTGTTCCCCGCAGCCTCAAAGGATTCCTGCCATCTTCTCTGTACGGCACTCTGACGACTGCCCTTTGCCTGTGTCTTGAACTCCAAACCGAGCGATCCGTATTTGCCCCTCGGCACAAGCAGAAGCAAATCCGCAGCACCGGCCGTCATGCCTTCGGCCTTCATGATTGCGGCTTCGGTCTTACTCCGGAGTCCGCCGTTCGGTACACTCGTCAGACATAGTGCATAGGACGGATATTGCATCCGGAACCAGCGGACGAACGACTGTTGTATACGAGATTCAACGTGCCTCATTTGCGCAGACTGTTTCCATTGAACGCAACACGATAGCACAGGTATTTAATACGGTCATATATCCGGTCACCATAGCGTTCCTTAATGCCTTCACCCGACAGATTTGAGGAAGCTATAACCATCCGATCGGGGTTATCCTGCACCTTGTTCACGATCTCGACTACCACATTCCGGCGTGTACCGAATTCGACGCGATCCACCTCTACACCTATATCGTCCAATGCGATGAACTTGCGTTTTAATACCTCGTCGATACATACGTCCTGCGCTCCGCAGTCCACGACCGTAACGATTCGATTAGCGAACTTGCACAACAGCATGGGAATGGCATAGCGGGTTATCAGGGATTTTCCGCGTCCGCAATTACCGAACAGCAAAAGCCCCTTACCGTTGTTATCCGACAACCACTCTGCAACCTTGTCGTATTCGGGAAGCCATACCAATCGTTCTCCCATTGCTGACAGCACAGTAACCAGCGCGTTTTTCAATTCCGTCCGTGCATCGGGTATCCGAAACCGGAAGCGTGCGCATGGAACCGGATTACCATTAGTTTGTAGTTGTTTGAGTATTTCTTCGTAAGACATATTCAGAATTCATCATAATGTTGAGTCGGTTTTGCATGGTAGGTCGTAGCCGGATGCCGAGTGTTCGAACGGGGCAACGACGTTTCATTACGCCGACGCGCCCAATTCAGAAATGTCAGATAGGCCGAACGATTGCGTTTCAGCAAGGGTTCGTAGTTATGCATCGCGCGCAATAGGTCGCGGATGAAGTCAAGAGCATAAGCCTCTTTTAAAGCCGAGAATTGCGCCTCGGAAAAAGGCTCTTTCATTTTCGCGACTCGCGGTGCATTTTCCGAAATCCATTGTTGAAACTCCAAGAACTCGCGGGAGGGGGTGCCGCGGAACTGGGGGTGGGTGTTGGAGGAGTCAGTTACCTCTGCCTTCTCCGAAAAGGGCGGTAGTACGACTGTCTCCCCATTAGGGGGATTATAGGGGGTAATATTATTCTTGTCTAGTCTATCTTCTATACAAGAAGTATCGCCTTCGTTTTGGCTCCGTTTTTGGCTCCGTTTTTGGCTCCGTTTTTGGCTCCGTTTTTGGCTCATATTTTGGCTCATATTTAAGCCAATTGAACCATTTGAAACGATGCCTGATTCGGGATTCGGTTCTTCAACGAATGAAAAAGCTGTGCGGTTCCCCTTCCCACGTCCTCCCGTTATGATATGTAACAGACCCGCTTGCTCCAATCGGTTTTTTGCTCTCGAAATTGCATTGCGTGACGCCCCTACATTCTCGGACAGCCTTCTGTCGGAATGCGTGAAGCTATTCGGCCAGCCTAACCGATTCGCTTGTTCTACAAGGTAGAAGTAAAGCCTCGATTCACAGCAGCCAAATTGCCACGTTGCATCCAATTGCCAAAATTTGCGTATCAGGTCTATATAGCTCATAACCGCATCCTCTCTTTCTCGAAACTTATCATCGTGCGAAGGTTGTCGCATTGGTGCTTGCACGCCGCATTGATCCGATCCAGCCACTTTTCAAGGGCATTCAGCTCGGAAGACGCACTGCCGATCAGTTTGTTCGCAAGCGACGGGGAAAGGCTGAGAATAGTCTCTTTCTCGTCGTGAAACAGCTTGGCCACAGCTGCATCGCGCATTCCGACCACCTCGCTCAGCAACGCCCCGCTGCGAGCATAATATACACCCAGTTGATCCAGCCGCCCCACCATCGAATCGATGTCGGAAAAAGTCGTGCATTCAAGAAGATTCTGGATGTCTCGCGCCTCCCTGCGTATCTGTTCGATCCTTGTCATGACGTTTGTTTATTTTCTTCAATAACAACCTTCCGCGGCGTAACGCATCCCATTCCTTTGCGGTCAGTAACGTATGCCCGCGGATGCGGGACAGGACGCGGAGGATGCGGAGCGCTTCCCGCGCCTCCGCATCGGTAATCCGCATATCCATCGTCAGAAGGGAAGATCATCCGTATTATCCGCTACGGGCAAATCGGAGACTTGATCCGGCGTAGGTTCCGCAGGACGGAAGATAACCGACTTGCCACGGCCGACATATGTGCGCGCGTCTTTTCGTTCGCGCTCCTCTTTGCTCTGACGGATGAATACGCAGTGCGTATTCTCGTACTGATCCGGCTGGCGAAGCTCCGAAACGCATATCGAAATGTACTTCTTGCCGTTTTCGGCGACGAAAATTTTGTCTCTGGGAATATCGCTCACGCAGAGCGATACATTGATTAAATCTGCCATTGCTATCGTTTTTTGAAGGTTACTTTAAGTGTCGTCTTGCTGCTTCGTGCAGGAGGATAGAAAATTTCGCCCGTGGCGGGATCCGTCAGGCCGGAGGCCGGCAACGCCCGCAATATCTTCTCCTTCTCCTTGATGTCGGACATGACCGCATCGCGCATTTTGTACAGGTCGTCCAAAGCCTGGCAATTACAGCCCGAGTAGTCGTACTTGACGCCAGCCTCCACCTCTTCGATCGTACAGTCCGAGGATGTTTTCCCGTGTCCGTATTTAGCCAGTTCGCGCAACGTAATGTCGCGCACCTCTTCGGACTTCTTGAACAGCTCGATCGCCTTCTCCATGCGGGATATATTCTCGTAAGCGACGAGCGGATCGACGTCTCCGCGGGTAACGGCGTCGACGGCGAGCTTCGCCAGCTCCGTGGGGCTGCTCGTCTCGCGTATCAATACAGGTTGTTTGTTCATCTTTTCTGCTGTTTACTGTTTAGATATTCGTCGTAAAATTTGGCGAAGACTACCGCCGTCGTATCGTCCGCATCGTAAGTGCGACGAAGGAAGGCGATGACATCGAATTTCGTCGGGTCTTTGACCGTCGTACTACCCTTGTACGCCCAGCGCATGAACGGATCGCGCAAGACCGGATCGTTCAGCATATCGGCCGTGATCCGTTTCTTCGGAGCCACCGACGCGGGCTGGCTTGCCGGGGCGGGAGCGGCCGGCAGGCGTTGCACGGAGCTCTGAGGTGGCACCCCCGCGCCGGTCTGTCTGCCCTTGAATACCTCGGCTCCGATACCCAACCAGGAACAAACCTTCGTCAGCGCATCCGTGGTCGCTCCCTTACAAGCGTCGCCCAGATCGGCGTTATCGTTGCCGCCAAAACACTCGTAATAGATGCCGTATTCAGGGATCGAAAAACGTAGCTTGACGACGACCATGCGCTCGGAACGTTCGACGATCTCCGTCTCCACGCGCCATGAACCTACGCCGAAAACTTCGTTGAGCCGTTCCGTTACATAAATCGACTTGATAGACGACAGAAACTTCTTCGTCGGATGCTGCGAGACGGCTTCATCGGGAAGACGTCGATCCAATGCCGCCTTCTGTTCGGGGGTAATAGTTCGTGTTTCCATAGCCTACTCCTCCTCGACTATTCGATGCGTGAACTTCTTCGCATCGAGATGGCGCATCATGTACGCGATCTCTTTGCGTATCTCCTGCGTCCGCAACTTGCGGCTCCAACAACCCGATGCTACAATGTTCGTAGGGCGGGCGATCTCGTAGATTTCGATTCTCGTTTTCATTTTATAGATTGTTATGTTTTCCGTAGTAGTTGAGTTTGTCGACAATCGCCGGAAACGACATATCTCCGTAGTCGAAATCCATCACGCTGACGATTTCTATATCGTCTCGGCGGATGTCCAGCAGAGGAGCGCCGGATCCATCGACATCTTTACACACCTCGTAGTGGCGAACCGCTTCCACATGATAGAGGTCGAAATCGGTCTCGACTCTCTCGCCGTCGTAGTCGCCCCTGCTGGTCTGACCGACCTGCTCGCGCAGATCATTGAAGATAGATCTTGCAACTGTAAGGGTTATCGATGTCGTATAATCGTGCGACCGCCCCAATTTCGAAGGATAGATGTCGTATATATCGGTCTTCGATAGCGGGATTGAATAGGTCTGGTTCATCTTAGTACTCATTGAAAAGTTTGTCGAAGAGTTTATCGAAGCTATCACGGTGCGCGGCCGCAAACCCGTAGGCAGCCAGGATCGCACACGAGAAAAGAACAAGGATCACAAGCTCGGCCATAACACTTGCGGTTCGGAGAGACGTTTGCGCTCTCGATAGAGGAACAGATCGCGTTTGCGACGCTGAGTATGGACTCGTTTATACCACATGCACCAGAAATAACCGGCCACTCTCTTCCAGAGAGGCGCGGGCTTCAATTCGAATGAATCCATGACTATCGGTTTTTGTAGAGTTTTTCCAGTGATTCGAGGCCGTTCGTGACGTCGAACATCGACGCATAACGGTCGGCAATAACCTCGTTGCACCACTTGGCAACAATGGACACGGCACAGCGGTATAGCTCTGCGGGTGTAATGGGAGCCTTGATGTCCCCAGAAAGAAGTTCGATGAGTTCGGCTTTCGTGAGTTTGTCGAAAGCTGGTGCGTTACCGTTACTATTCTTCACGGATTGAACGCTTGTGTTGGTCTTTGGCATGTTGAACACAAGTTAGTATGATAAAAAGAGAGACGCGCCCCCTAATCTCGCCAAAGACCCACGACTACGCGAAGTAGAAGTGCAACAGGGACACGTCTCAGAAAACGTTCGTATGTACTTGTAATCGCGTTACCGCGAGTCTTTGGCATTGCAAATATACGAATTCATTTTGAATTTGCAAAAAAATATGAAAAAAGCGGGGTTATTAGCCCCGCCGAACACTTAAAATATTATGAACGTTATTTGCCATACAAGATAGCAAATGCCTTACGATGGTAAAGATTCACTTCCCCATAGTTCCCATCGAATATCTTTTTAACTTCAAGCCCGTGTTCTGCCGATATAGCTTTCAGAGCTCGCCACGAAACCTTTCGCCAGTTAATACCGTGTTCCTTTGCCCAACGCTTGATCGAGAACCAATCTTTTGCCTCGTCGAGCTGCTCGGTCTTTTTCTCTAACTGAAGTTGGATTTTTTCTTTCTCCTCTACCGTATCGGCCAACTGACGCAGGGCTTCCGCGTAATTCCTCGGCATTGCCATTGTGTAGGTGCCGGTCTTACGGAGCGTGGGGAGAACTTCATCACATACCCATGCTTGAAACTCTTCGGCTTTCGGAGCATTTGATTTAAGCACCAGTCGATACATATCACCCTCTCTGCCGAATTTGATTGATTGGGTACCTCCGTTTGTAGGAGTTTCCAAAACGGTAACCCCTTTACAGTGGTCTATTACTGCTTTCAGAAACCTGTCCATTCAAGTTAAAGAACCCGGTATCCTACTACCGGGTTTTATCTTGCGGTAGGACGCAAGATTTTTTAGGTTTTTTTACCAAAAAAGAAAGGAGGTGTGACTCCATGTCTGCGTTTGAATTCAAAAACGGAAAGTTGTGCAAGCCTGTTTTCTGCAAGCACATCAAAAAAACGGGAAAATCATTTATCCCAAGAAGGCGAAAGTCTTTGTGATTTGGGTACCAGTAGATAGCGTAGCTTAACGCTCTTTCCGTCGTGGAGTGGTAGGACACTCCACTTTCTTATTCTACAAAATAGCGACTTGCTTTTCTTCGGGAATCAAACTTATGATTTCATCCAACATTGGCGCGGGCCTATCGCCCCTACACTCCTTTATAAGCCTATCTCGAAACGCGAACTCATGCGTAAACACTGGACGGCCCAATACCTTTTCAATCGCCGCATGGAATACATCGAACGGCATACACAATCTATCTTGAAATAATTGGAAATCTACAATCTGCTCCGGCGTCCATGTTTCATAACACTTGCTATCGAAAAAAGCGATAGCCTGTTCTTTGGTCAGTTGTTTCATAAACTTGGTTGTTTAACTTAATTTGTGGACGCGGGCGGATTCGAACCGCCACATTCAGAATCAAAGTCTGATGCGCTACCATTACGCTACACGTCTATGACAATATCGTCTATTCAACAGCACTTACCGTTGTCTTTGTAACGATGTCGTACCGCCCCATCGCCTTGCGTGTCTGATACGTTTCTCGATGCCCTTCGATCCATTCATGAACATCATCCACATTATACAATGCAACGGGTTTGCCTTTCCCATTACGGGAGAATCGAGTGCCGACGAAACCGCATACTCGCAACTGATGCAGCCAAAGTTGCGACATCTCGAATATACGGCTCACCGCATCAATGGATTTAAAATTCTCTTGCTCCATATCTTTTGTTTTTGTCGTTATCCAAAAATACCCCACTTTCGCAGGGGCCGGCGCCGGCACCGCCATTACCATAACAGCGGATTCGGATTTCGTGTTCTTAAACAGGGAGACATCTTCAAAACTCCCCGTGGATGCAGGAAGATTCGAACCTCCGATCGGCCGGTTATGAGCCGGCTGCTCTGACCTGCTGAGCTATGCATCCATAAAAGCCGACCGAACCTACCACTCTCCCACGCATCCTGCGCAGGGCCTCGACTCGTGCGGCCACCCGCCGCATGCTTCACAGCGGACGACAGGGTGATTAATCTAATAATATGGCGAATTACCTTGCGATAGATTTAGATACCTTTCTGCGATTTCTTAAATCGCCCTTGCTTATCTCGCTCTCGATCATGCGACGCCAGCTTCGCTTCGAGTCTATGGATAGTCTCTATCGCCCGCTTCAACATGTCGTTCATATCCAAATTGCGGGAATAGAACATGTCGGCCCGTTTCTGTTGATACCCCACTTCGTCTCGAAGGCGCGAAATCTCCTTACGATACACCCCGCGCGGCGTAACGTCGAATCCGAAAAAAGTTTTCTCTTTCATAGCTATGAGATGTTGTCTGTTCGAATCATATAATATACTTTATAACGCGATCGACGTCCATCTATCGATTGGCCATCCGTCCAACGGGAGACAATCGCATCGCCCTTGCGACGCAAACGGGTGACGACCTTCCGTAATTCCGTCGTATGGAACCGCCGGAATGCCTGTTGAACCGTCAGCGTACCGCCTTGCATAAGGTAATCCCGAATGTGACGCTGCGGTTCATTTGGTTTTGATTTATCCATATGTATAAAGTTTTAAGGTTTGCGCCCTGTCGCCATCAAAGGCACGGTCGATGCCGCAGGGCAAAAAACGGGCTTTACGCGGAATAACAAAACTTCTAACCCTGAAAGAACGTGTGCGTAAGCCCGCAATTGAGCCCGGAAAGCCGATCAAAGCCGTCCGGGCGTAATAATGCGCTTATTTGTCCCGGTGATCCTCGCCGCTCATGTCATCGCAGCTTCGGAGCCTATGCCGGTCTTTCGCGCATTTCGGCTATTTGCTTACTCGCGGCCGCATCTTCTCAATGGCGGCACATAGTGCAGATACGTTGCAGGCGTCGGTCGGAATGGTGCGGCTCCGACTGCCGGATCGCTTTCTGCCTTGCGGGCTGGGGTTGTATTGCCAGCGATCGAACCCCTCACCTCATAGGGTGGCTATTGGCTCCCGTGTCAGCGGTCAAACCGGCACGGGAATAAAGGGTCTATTATCGCTGACGATAGATAGATTGGAGGGCTTCGAGTTTAGTAGTGAGTTCGTACATTGAGGCATAGCTGCCTTTGATGACGTCGTCGCACCACTTGCCAAGAGCCGATACGGCACAGCGGTAAAGGCCCTCAGGTGTGAGAGGTTGGGTAATGTTACCCTCCAATAACTCGATAAGTTGCTTTTTGGTAAGCTGTTCGAATGATTTCGTACCGTTGGTACGAGACGTAGCGGCCGTACTGTTCTTCGGGCCGATACTTTCAGGGGACTTTGGCATTGGTCTGAAAGTTTGGTTATGTATGTAACAAAAGAGGCGAACCCCTCTCGAAAACTCGCCAAAGTCCCGTCATCAAAAGAGATGACACCCGAAAGGAAGTTCGCCGTATTACGGCAAAAATATGTATTCTCGGTATGACAACGAGACTTTGGCAATGCAATATTAGCGACTTCTTCTGAAACCGCCAAATTTTTGGTGATATTTTTTTTGCCGAAGTACATATTAGTCTATGGTTTAATAAAATCGGGAGCGGCGAGGGTGTCTAATTCAAATCTGCCCTATGTCAAAGCGGGTTTTACCGCTCCCGATCGTATTTCTTGGTTTATTTTAGGGAGTGCGGCAGGATTCGAACCTGCAATGCTTTCTTGTGTGTCGATTGCCTCGGGAACGCCGTTACGGCTCTCGTCCTTCTTACCGAGGCGGCATCCCTGCCGTGAGGTGTTTCGGGGCGACGAGACCGAGGGTTTGCAACCTCTTACGCTGTTTCGCTCGTCCTTTTGCATCAAACCTCTTCATATTCCCCTACGGCTACCATCCAGCCGCTACGCACTCCTTGCCGCTACTTCTCTTTCTTCACGCGCAGCCGCTCGACCGGCACACCCATCTTTTCGGCGATCTCGTCCATCGTCACCTCGACGATCTCCTCCTCAGGAGCAGGATCGACAATGAGGCGGAAACCATCCTCGTATAGCTCGTCGCAGGTGTAGTTAGTTAATGCTCTCCCTGTATCGATAAATTTGCCCACTATGAGTTCTCCGCAGCGGAAGATAACCTCTATAGTTCGGGATGATCCGTCTTTTTTTCTGAGTCGATCCCCCACCTGCCAATCCTTGTAGGCTTCGATCTCTTCGGCGGTTATAGGAATAAGCCGGAAGTCGGTGACCATGATATTGGGATTAGCAAAATCTGCTTCGGTTCCAGAGTAAACACACCATGCATATTTATATCCTTTTTTGTCGATGCTGTGAGACCCATTTTTTTCATTTTGGCATAAATACACACATCCATCTGCCACTCGAATTATCCCTGTGGCAAGAGTACCATCAATCTTACACCGGAATCTCCAGCCATCGCAGCTAAGTAAATTTCCCATTGTTGTATTTAGGTTTAATGATTTATATCTTTTGTGGCTTCTTTCATAGCATCAGCAAGGCAATGAAATGATTGGGTAGCCCGATCGAATCCGTTTCTCATTTTGGCACTCACCTTCTTCGCTTGGTATTCCCGCCACCATCGCCACGGAGTTTTCATATCATGCCTCCGTTCCTTTCTTCTCGATACTCCACGTCTTGTGCAGCGTCGCAATCAAGTCGATATAACCCTTATACTCTTCGATCTGCTCCGGCGTATAATTTTCTGCCTCCCCGATTTTGCGGAAGTGCGCCTGCCATTCCGAAATAGTATGCCGAGTGCAACCGATTTGAATTGCGTCGGCACCCCAATAAGAAACAACATGACGGGAAGCTGAAATAAACAAGGACTTCGGTACATTGCAGCCGTAGCCCAACTTGCAGCCGTTGCCCAACTTGCAGCCGTAGCCCAGCTCGCAGCCGTAGCCCAGCTCGCAGCCGTTGCCCAGCTCGCAGTCGTAGCCCAGCTCGCAGTCGTAGCCCAACTTGCAGCCGTTGCCCAACTTGCAGCCGTAGCCCAGCTCGCAGCCGTAGCCCAGCTCGCAGCCGTTGCCCAGCTCGCAGTCGTAGCCCAGCTCGCAGTCGTAGCCCAACTTGCAGCCGTTGCCCAACTTGCAGCCGTAGCCCAGCTCGCAGCC
>ERZ772851.1729-NODE-1729-length-19420-cov-4.657526_pt1 | contig 19420 bp, 23 predicted proteins | sample MGYA00512137_ERZ772851 | MGnify/ENA primary metagenome ERZ772851 (study PRJEB29015, sample SAMEA2737663) | human gut metagenome | biome: human gut; feature: human-associated habitat; material: faeces | place: China | collected 2012 ... | reverse complement strand
CTTTAAAATCTTTGCACGCCAGTTCGCAGGTTTTACAGCCAGTACAGCGGCTGGAATCGATAAAAAATCCATATTGTGTGGTCATGGGCTACTCCTTAAACCTTTTCGATCTGGACAAGATTGCTGTGCGACGGGTTTCCCTTTGCCAGCGGTGAAGGGCGGTGAGAGGTCAGAATATTGATACTGCCGCCGTGATCGACCCGGTCACCAAACATATCCGCTTTAAGCCACGCACCTTGCCCGATGGCGGTAACGCCAGGCAGAATACGCGGAGTCACTTTTGCGGCAATCAGCATTTCTCCATTATTGTTAAATACCCGCACGGTATCGCCATGACGGATACCGCGTGCCTGAGCATCAATGGGGTTGATCCACACCTCTTGTGGGCAGGCCTGCTGTAACACATCAATATTGCCGTAGCTGGAGTGGGTACGCGCTTTGTAATGGAAGCCCGTTAACTGCAGTGGATAGGTTTTCCGCAGGGGATCGTCCCAGCCATCAAAACCTGGGGTATACGCAGGAAGGGGATGAATAATTTCATCTTTTTTCAATTCCCAGGTATCTGCAATCTTCGCCAGTCGTTCCGAATAAATTTCGATTTTCCCCGAAGGTGTTTTCAACGGGTTTGCCTGTGGATCTTCACGGAATGCGCGGAAAGCGACGTAGTGTTCTTCCGGGCATTTTTTCTTAAAGATCCCGGTCGTTTTCATCTCCTCGTAGTCGGGCATCTCAGGGTTACGTTCCTTCGTTTTCGCATGGAGATATTTGATCCATTCATGCTGACTGCGACCTTCAGTAAAGGTTTGATAAACGTCTGGTCCTAAGCGTTTGGCGACTTCACTCAGCATCCAGTAGATGGGTTTGCGTTCAAATTTTGCTGAGGTTGCGGGTTGGGCGAGGATCACATAGCCCATATTCCCTGCAGATTCATGAGAGATAAGGTCTTCTTGCTCTGTTGGCATCAGGTCGGGCAACAGGATATCGCAATACTTAGCCGAGGCCGTCATGAAGTGGTCAATGCCAACAATCATCTCGCACTTGCTGTCATCCTGAAGCACCTCATGGGTGTGATTGATGTCGCCATGTTGATTGATCAATGTGTTACTGGCGTAGCACCATAAAAACTTGATGGGGACATCCAGTTTTTCTTTTCCACGAACACCATCACGGGTCGCGGTCATTTCCGTACCATGGTCGATGGCATCTGTCCATGTAAAGACGGAAATCTGCGTTTTAACAGGATTCTCAAGCATCGGGAACCATTCTACCCCCAGATCCCAGCTACCTTCGCGTACACCTGAGTTGCCGCCGTTTATGCCGACGTTACCGGTGAGAACGGAAAGCATGGCAATAGCGCGGGACGTTTGCTCGCCGTTGGAATGTCGTTGTGGCCCCCAACCCTGACAAATATAAGCAGGTTTTGCTGAACCGATCTCTCGTGCCAACTGGATAATTTTTTCTGCCGGGATGCTGGTGATTTTTGCTGCCCATTCCGGCGTTTTAGCTATGCCGTCAGGCCCTTCGCCCAGAATATAGGCTTTATAATGCGCGTTACGTGGTGCGTTGGCGGGCAGCGTTTTTTCATCGTAACCAACACAATATTTGTCGAGAAATGGCTGATCGACCATGTTTTCAGTAATCAGTACCCAGGCAATCGCACAGGCCAGTGCGCCATCGGTGCCAGGGCGAATGGGCAGCCATTCATCTTCACGCCCGGCAGCAGTGTCGTTATAACGTGGATCGATGACGATCATGCGTGCGTTTGAACGTTCGCGGGCTTGCTCGACGTAGTAAGTGACACCACCGCCGCTCATCCGCGTTTCTGCCGGGTTATTTCCGAACATAACGACCAGTTTCGTATTGGCGATATCATCCGGGCTGTTGCCATCATTGGCACCGAACATATAACTCATTGCGGCACTGATCTGTGCGGTACTGTAGCTGCCATAGCGACTGAGAAAACCACCGCAAGAGTTCATCAGACGGTACGGGACGTTTGAGTTGGTGATGTTTCCGCCATCTACGCCTGTTCCGTACAGGACATGTACAGCCTCATTGCCGTAATCTTTCAGGATCCGCCGAAGATTATCACTGATGGTATCCAGGGCTTCGTCCCAACTTATCCGTTCAAATTTACCTTCACCGCGCTTGCCGACGCGCTTCATGGGATATTTCAACCTATCAGGATGATTCATCCGTCGGCGGATAGAGCGCCCGCGTAAACACGCTCGAACCTGATGGTTACCGTAGACGTCGTCACCTGTCGTATCAGACTCCACCCAGTACACGGTGTCATCTTTCACATGCAAACGTAACAGACAGCGGCTCCCGCAGTTAACGGTGCAGGAACTCCAGACCGCTTTCTCTTCTACCGGAGCCTCTGCCGCCCGGACCATTTGGGAAAATGGCAGAGTGAAAGCACTGCTTGCCAGCGCAAGACTGCCAAGTGCGGAGGTTTTCATCAGACTTCTACGGCTGATTTCAGCCTTCATGAGCGCCTCTGTGGTATGGATTTTCATCATTACTCACTTATTGCTTTTCAAACAAAATGTCATGCCAGAATTTATGGTTGTCGTGGGTTATATTTTTTCGATCTCGACCAGATTAGTGTGCTGCGGGTTTCCCTTCGCCAGTGGTGAAGGGCGCAGAGTGGTTAGCGTATTCACACAGCCGCCATGGTCGATTTTATCGCCAGACATATTGGCCTCGTGCCAGGCTCCCTGGCCCATAGCGCTAACTCCAGGGAGAATACGTGGTGTTACTTTGGCTGGTAGCCGAACTTCGCCACGATGGTTAAACACCCGCACCATATCGCCGTTGGCAATCCCACGTTTCTGCGCATCTATAGGGTTGATCCACACCTCCTGACGGCAGGCAGCCTTCAGGAGATCAATATTGCCGTAGGTCGAGTGAGTACGGGATTTGTAATGGAAACCAAACAGTTGCAGTGGGAAGGTTCTACGTTCAGGGGAGTTCCAGCCTTCAAAGGTTGAGGCATAAACTGGCAATGGGCTTATCACTTCATCTTTTTCCAGTTCCCAGGTACGGGCAATTTCCGCCAGCCTGCTGGAATAAATTTCAATCTTACCGGAAGGCGTTTTAAGTGGATTTGCCTCGGGGTCGTCACGAAATGCTTTGTAGGCGACAAAATGGCCATTGGGATCTTTACGCTTATAGATACCCATTTTTTTCAGTTCGTCGTAAGACGGTAACGCCGGATCTTTGGCAAGCATTTTGGCGTACAGATGTTGTAACCATTGTTCCTGCGTGCGACCTTCTGTGAACTTTTGATAGACGTCAGGTCCAAGACGTTTCGCGACTTCACTCAGGATCCAGTAAATCGGTTTGCGTTCGAATTTTTCGCTGGTGACAGGCTGGAGGAAAATGAGATATCCCATGTTACCGGCGTAGTCGTTAGGAATAATATCTTCCTGCTCAACGGTCATCAGGTCTGGCAGCAGAATGTCGGCATATTTTGCCGATGAGGTCATAAAGTTTTCGATGATCACAATCATTTCGCATTTCGATTCGTCCTGCAGAATTTCATGCGTTTTGTTGATGTCAGAATGCTGATTAACGAGGGTATTTCCCGCGTAGTTCCAGATGGACTCCATTGCCAGACGGATGGATGGACTTGAAGTAGTTGACTCAATGCTACTTAAGGTCCTGATATGACTGACATTAATCATGATAACACTGTATATCCATCCAGTTCTTTCTCTGGGTCTCCCTATCTGTATCAGCAAGTCTACACCTCAAGTCCTGACACAAGGCTGACACAAATCAATCTACTCAGCGTAGCTAAGCCTCAGTTAGTCCGCAGAGCCAATGGTCGATATACTATCCGCTTCAGACTCAAGGGACAGACCACACCGTTTCTTTCAGTATCGACCCGCAGCACAGACAGGAGAGTAGCCACAATGCGTCAGAGAGAGCTTGCAGCCACCGCTAAGGCCTTCATGTTGGATAGGCCTGAAGTCTCACTACAGGAGCTTACAGAGCATCTCCGGTCTATGGCTGAGCAGTTCCTGACAGACGCTAGTGACGATTACTGGAATGGACTTGAGGTCGCTACTTTGGTGGACGAGAAGTCCAACCTGAAGGAGCTAGCCGCTACGCAAGCCTTGAGTCTGGACCAGCAGAAGGGCATAAGGTTAGCGCTTGAAGTCCTGACCGCAGCACAGCAGAGGGTAGACACTGGTGATACCTCTGGCCTGATTGATATTGTGATGAATAACCCTACGGATTACTCAACTATATGCGACTCTATGGCAATTCTGAGTAACGAGCAGGGAGTCAGCACAGAAGTATTCACGCAGGAGCGCCAACCTGAGGTCGCTATCTGTAGTTTTTCTGAGCTTGTGTCCTCACTGCTGGCTGAGAAGGTCCAGACCCTGAAGTCCTCCAGCTACAAGGACCTCTCGTCCTCACTAAATACTGTCTCCCGGTTCCTGCCTGAAGACATGGACCTGATGTCTCGCTCTGAGTGGCTGGCTGTCAGGGACGCTATGCTTGCTTCTGAGGTGAGACCATCGACAATCAACAAGCTGCTGACCAAAGCGAAGATGTGTCTCGATTATGGCCTGATGAATGGGCAACTTGAGGGCCGCAACCCTATTGAACGGATGAAGCTGACCAAGGATATCGACTCTAAGCGTAGAGCATTCACTGACGAGGAGCTGGAGAGACTTCTTGTCCGGGTAGAGGCTGAGTATCAGTTCACACGACATACCGCTCACACGACCTCTGAGGCTCGCAGGTGGGCGACTCTGGTCTCTGTGGTCACTGGTGCTCGGTCTGCTGAGGTCTGCCACCTGACTAAACGTGACATTGTAACCTTGGACAATGGACTGGTCTGTATCGACATTAATGAAGATGGGGACGGGAAGTCTGTGAAGAACAAACATTCAGTCCGACTTGTACCGCTGACCGATGGCGCTTATGGGTTTGACCTGAAGTCCTTCCTCGAATGGGTAGACATGCAGCCTGACGAGGGTCCTCTCTTCGGGATGACTCCAAGCGCATACTCTAGCTGGTTTAACTCAAGGGTCCTCACAGAGGCTCTCCCAGACGCTGAGAACGTCTCTCTACACAGTCTGAGACATTGGCTGGCGACCCGGATGAAAGAGCGTGGAGTCAATCTGGTGGACGCTCAGGGCATCTTAGGTCACAGCAGTCAGTCCATTACGTATGACCTGTACGGGAAAGGACATGCAGTCCAGAGACTCGCAGATGCATTGGCTGTGACGTTTGGTTAAGTGACTGAAAGTATTAGCAACCACACTAAACTATCACTGTAGGGACTTCATCCCGCCTCTGGTCCTATGCGTAGCGTCCATGCGGGAGCCACCCAACTTAACTTTCAGCATCACTCATCCACTTTCACCATTACACGGAGGTATCCATCATGGGCCGACCAGCCAAGCCACTAGACCGAATCAAACTGTACGACCATTACACCTTTGACCCAACCATTCCTCAGCTACTCCGAGTCAAGACACCTTACGGCCAATCTAAACGCGCCACAGGAGAGCCTGTTAGCTTCTATGTGCATCAAAATGGCTATGCCTCTGTCTCTGTACTGGGTAAGCGCTATCGTCGCTCCAGAGTCATCTACAGCCTGTGTAAGGGTCACATCCCTGAGGGAATGTTCGTTGACCATATCGACGGTAACCGACTCAATGACCATCCTGACAACCTGCGCCTAGTTACACCACAGCAGAACCAGTGGAACAGAGACAACCTTGGAGGCAAACTTCAGAACTATTTGCCGAAAGGGATTGACTTTGTAAAAGCTGAGGGTCGCTACAGAGCGCGTATTAAGATAGACGGCAAGGTCCGGGCGAGACTCTCTTATGAGGTCAGGGAGCTTATGGTCTGGCTACAGGAACAGCGTCAGAAGCTACACGGTGAATTCGCCTACGATGGGTGGACCGACTGGACAGAGGCAGACCAGAAGCGAGCTGACGAGCGCTACGAGGTGTCCAAGCCTGAAGGGTATAAACCAAGGAAGCGACGTTTACCCGGCTACGCTAAGACGCATGATGGACTGAAAGTCTACATTGAGCCTAAAACTGGGCGTCTCTACTTTAAGAAGCTGAACAAGAAGCACTACATCGACGAAGAGTCTGTGGTGGTTTGATGACGGTTGCTAACTTAGAGCGCCTCTGTAGGCCTTGGTGCGTCTGGTCTGTAGAGGAGGGTGCTAAATTATCAGTATAGGGAAAATGGCAGACACTACCGCCTCTCCTTCCAGCAATGGGGGGAGGGGGGGCAGACCATAGATGCTGACTTAAAGTTAAGACTCTAAGTAAGACTGAAGTTATGACTCTAAGTTAATTATTATCTTCTTATGAAGATTAATATAAGACCTATAGTCCAGACTTAAGTCAGACCTCATTCCTTCTATGTGTCTTCCTCAACCATGGGGTCGACGATAGCTCCGTCAGTCTCCAGCTCAAAGCATCGGGACCCTGTATACATTGGGTCGTTGCTTGAGGTTGGGTATGTATGACCAGTGTAGAGACTTAACTATCACTGGTAGGAAGACCGCCCCTGTCAGACCTCGTGTATCGACCTCCAGCTCGTTAGCGTTCTTCAGTCATCTCAGTTAGTAGCTCGTCTACTCACTACATTGGCTTAAGTCTATCACCGCTCACCATCTGGGGTCCTTACAGCTCGTCCTGACATGCGGCCTGCAACCTTCGTCTCTATGGTCGAAGAACTTAACGCGCTCAAAACTGAGCAGTCCTCAAAAGAGGAAAATTTCCTTTTATTAGCCGCTATGGTCATCTCTGGTCTTCACACGACCTCATCAATCCTCAAGTCTTTCTGTATGTCTCCTGTTGCCTGTGAGTCTCCCTATCGTTGGGGGCTTGAGTAGGCTTTCAGGGTGTGACTTCAGGAGACATAACAAAAGGAGTACAACGATATGTCTCAACAAGTAGTCATCTTTAACAATGAATTCTCTATGCCTTCCTATGAGTTTCTGACGACTGTTATCAATCCTGCTCGTTCAGAAGCTGGCGAGGCTCCGGTCCGTAATGACCAATTCTTAGCCCGTGTCCGCGATGAGCTGGACGATTGCAAAACTTTTGCGACCGTTCTGATTACACCTACAGGCGGTGGTCGTCAGATGGAATCAATCACGCTGACCGGAGACCAATTGTTACTAGTCGGTATGCGTGAGTCTAAAGCTGTGCGTCGCAAAGTCCTTGAATACATCCGACGAATTGAGAAGGACAAGCAGTTACTGGAAGACCAGAAGAAGCGAGCATCAATTCAGTCCGCTAACCGTCGAGGCGTGACTTGGGGCGACTACTGCAAAACCTATGGTCTACCCGCTCAGAAGCTAATGACCGCACTTCTTCAGCATCGTGGTCTCTTTCGTAAGAATCCAATCAGTAACGAGTGGTCTGTAAATCCGAAGTATTCCGACTGCTTTCGTATCATTAAGCCGTCAGACCAGAAGTTCTCAGCAGGTGGTTATAACTTCCGGTTCAATGCTAAGGGACTGGAGGTCTTCGGTAAGCCTGAGATGGTTGACAAGATGCGAGGCATCCTTATTGCCTTCACTGGCACCGACCAGCAGAAGCAAGAGCACCTCCTGAAGCAGGCCCAATCCGGCAAGCTGGAGGGACTCTAAGATGATTGACCCGCGCACACCTGAGGGTCGCATGACTCTCCGTTACCGTGGCTACCGGACTGAAGTCCTCCTCAGAGAGCTTGGTCTAGACCCGGAAGATGAGACCCGCCAGCACCAATCCCGAGACGAGCTGATAGCGCAACTGGTCGCTATGAAACTGCCGTCAGCTAGCAAGCTAGCGCCTAACCGTTAGCAGCTCACCTACTTAATACCTAATTTTAAAACCTTTTGAGAATGACCGATGCGGGGAGACCCGTAGGCATAACTGTGTCTGCGATACCGATAGTTCTCACCTTCTCAATAGGAGTACTACCTTATGTTATTCAACAACAACGACTGGAAACTATCAGTCACCGACATCAATCCCTATGAAAATACTGTGAGTCTGGACGGTCAGTCCTATCCGCTGTCTCTGGCGATTAAGACCCTGATTCCGGGCTACCTGTCAGGCTTACCGTCCACCAGCCGCGAGGCGATGGAGTTACTGGAAGCTCTGGCTGAAGCTGGCGTGACCATTGGCAACTTCTTCAGTAATGACCTGATGACCGCCTATGGTCGCCGCCAGCAGAACAAGCGAGCCGAAGCTGAGCGTATTGCTAAAGAGCAGCGCATTCAGGCTGAGCGTATGCGTGAAGAGAACATGACTGATGCAGAGTGGCAGAAAGAGCTACAGCGCCGCGAACAGGTCAAAGCTGAACGCCGGACCTATGGTGAGAACCTCCGCAGTGCTACCCATTCCGCTGGTCGCTCCCGTGCCGCTATCGTCGCTGACATTGAGTCAGGCGGTAACTGGATGGACAGCCTGTAAGCAAGCGTCCCTCATCTGAGAACACACGGTCCCTGACTGCCTGTTAGGGACTTCAAGTATTTGACTCAAGGAGATTAATTATAATGAATATGACTAAAAACGCTTTCCAGTTTGGCATTGAGCCTGTTCATATCACCGACAACGACAACCTTCAGGTTAATGAGGGCCTTCCGACTAACGCCGACCCTCAGGTCTATGCCCTCCAGTTAGCTAAGACTGTTAAGGCTATGCTGAACGGTGTACTTAAAGACGCTCAAGATAACATCCCGTTCCCTGTAGAAGTCCTGCCGACCCGCAATAGCCTGCCTACTCCAATCATTGCTCACACTCTGGCTGATCGCTCTGTGGTCGTTCCTGTCCGTGGTGGTAAGCGACCTGAAGTCGTGACCGTTCCGTCTGGACAAGAAATCGTGGTCGAACCAATCGAGCAGGCTATTCTCATCTCTGAGCAGACCAAGCTCTGGGACGCCAAGTCATCCACCGGATTCACTCAGGGCACACTTCAGCAGGACGCTATGAACATCTGTGAGAATGTGGTCCGTACCATCAACGCTCGCATGGTTGACGTTCTGGAGTCCTCCAAACTGTTGAAGACCGTAGAGCTTCCGGTCCTGACTGGCAGCCTGACCGCTAAGGCAGACACTATCATGGACGCTCTGTATGACAACACCGAATCTTCTTTCGGTTCTGAGGTTACTGATTACGGTATCATCGCCCATGAGTCACACCTCAAGGCTCTCTCCCGTCTGGCTGCTAAGCAGGGCTTCGGTGGTGAAGACGCTATCGTCGATATGCTGGGGACTGATATTGCGTATTACAACGGTGAAGACCGTGGCGTGTTCATGATGGCTAAGCGTTTTACGGCTCTGAGCTTCGGTTGCTTCCGCCACGATGGCGAAAACATTACGGTGGTCCTGTCCCGTGATGGTGACTCTCAGTCTCACTCTCTGGAAATCCTCGGTAAAGTGTTCGTTGTCGCTGAAGCTGCTACGACCGTCAAGATGGGCACTGGCTCAGCTACTGCCGTCCTGCCTGTAGTCAAACGCCTGAAGTTCACCAAGACCGAAGCGTAAGACCAATGGGTAAGAGGTAAGTCTGGACTGAATATCAGCAGGACTTCAGGTGGTGGGCTATCACTGTGATTAACTAACTATGGTCTGGACCAATGGTCTGGGCCTTATTACTGGTATGGTAGTATACAGGCGAAGGAGGACCCAATGTCTATGACTTCCGCAGACCTAAGGTCCCTCCTGACTCTGGTCTATAAACTCGTGTTCCTCTCTGTGGGTCTCTATATGGTCCTCTCTGGTCGACTCGGTGTGGATGTGTTCGACACTCTGTCTAAGGCTGTGGGTGGACTTCTAGGTCCTTAGGTTTGGACTCACAGTGGGACCGATGGTTTCTGACAGAAAAATGTGAATGACCATCTAATACATTAAGCCAGCAGACTTCCCCCCATAGCCCCGCCTCAAGTCCAGACCGAGGCCACCGGGGGTCCTGACCAGCCGTCTAGACATCCCGTCTAATGACACAAGGCTGACACAAAGCCTGACACAAAGTCCTTGACTCAATGCAGGACCTCAGGCCTACTAAGGGTCCGCTTCAAGTCCTTGAAGTTCCAGATGAACTTAATGGGCACATCCAGTTTATCTTTGCCGCGGACGCCGTCGCGGATTGCCGTCATTTGCGGACCATGATCGATAGCATCTGTCCAGCTGAAGCAGGAGATTGACGTTTTGACCGGATTATCCAGCACCGGCAGGCGTTCTATGGTAATGGTATAGGTCGATTCACGCGCGCCACTATTTCCGCCGCTGATGCCGACATTGCCCGTCAAAATAGGTAACATAGCAATAGCGCGTGCAGTCAGTTCGCCGTTTGCCTGGCGTTGCGGCCCCCAGCCCTGGCAGATATAAGCGGGTTTTGCTGTGCCAATTTCACGCGCCAGTTTGATGATACGGTCCTCCGGGATACCGGTAATTTGCGAAGCCCACTGCGGCGTTTTCGCTGTTTTATCGTCACCTTCACCAAGAATATAGGCTTTATAGTGACCATTTTTGGGTGCATCTGCGGGTAAGGTTTTTTCGTCATAGCCGACGCAGTATTTATCGAGAAAAGGTTGATCAACGAGATTTTCGTTAATCAATACCCAGGCAATACCCGCAACCAGCGCGGCATCGGTGCCCGGGCGAATAGGGAGCCATTCGTCTTCACGACCGGCAGCCGTATCGGTATATCGCGGATCGATAACAATCATTTTGGCGTTCGATTTCTCGCGCGCTTTTTCAAGAAGATAAGTGATGCCACCGCCGCTCATGCGGGTTTCTGCCGGGTTGTTACCAAACATCACGACCAGCTTGCTGTTTTCAATATCCGTGGTGCTGTTGCCATCATTACTGCCGTAGGTGTAGGGCATGGCACAGGAAATTTGCGCGGTGCTGTAGGAGCCATACTGATTGAGTGAACCGCCGTAGCAGTTCATCAGGCGTTTGACCGCCGAGGCTGATGGCGAAGAGCGGGTCATATTGCCGCCAACAATCCCCGAAGAGTACTGAATATATACAGCCTCATTGCCATATTGTTCGACGGTTTTTTTCAGGCTACTGGCGATAGTATCCAGGGCTTCATCCCAGCTAATCCGTTCGAATTTGCCTTCACCGCGTGTACCCACGCGTTTCATTGGGTAATTCAAGCGATCGGGATGATTAATACGCCGGCGGATGGATCGACCACGCAAACAGGCGCGTACTTGATGATTGCCATACTCGTCGCTGCCGGTGTTGTCAGTTTCCACCCAGGTGACTTCATTATCTTTAACATGTAGACGAAGTGCACAGCGGCTACCACAGTTGACGGAACAGGCACCCCAGACCACTTTTTCGCGGGCCTGTTGTACCGCTGCTGCTGCATTGCGCAGGGTAAACGGCAAAGAAAAACCGCCTGCAGCCAGCGCCAGAGAACCTATCGCGGTTGATTTAACGAGTGTTCTGCGGCTGATGCCCACCATTCGGTCATTTTTGGACATAACTCACTCCCTGTTCTTTATCGTTATATAAATGTTTATATATTGAATATTTAGCGCGCTAACAATAGAGGGAGTCTACCCATTTTGGGTTAAGAATTATTAATCCATATCAATAGAAGGGTATGAGTAATAAGGTGGGATTATGTTGTATGTTCAAATCGCCGGATGTGTCGTATCCGGCGTTCAGTCGATAATGTATTACTGCGGTTCGGCAGGCGCGCCATCCTGGGTAGACTGCGCGGGAGCAGAGACGTTACCGCTGGTGGTGCGGGTGTAGAGAATTTTATGCGTATCATTAGCACAATGCCCGACGACCTGGGAATCAGGCTGATCAACCTGGTCATTGGGTACAATACTTAACGTGAAGCTGCTTTCGGGTACGCCATTATTGATAATGCGCTGTGATATATCGCTCTGTATGCGCTCACAGGATCCCGGCGCGGCGAGTACCGCGGGTGAGGCGAGGGCGAGCAGAAGCGCGGCACAGCAGGTTGAGAGTTTCATCATAAGCTCCTTACGCGAAGATAACTTCTTTAAGCATAGCATTTAACGTGTAAAGTACTGTATTTGCTACTATGATTGAGAATCATCTCTACTCTCTGGTGACTGTTGTGAAATACAAATTACTACCATGCTTACTCGCGATATTCCTCACAGGATGTGACCGCACAGAGGTAACACTTTCATTTACCCCTGAGATGGCCAGTTTCTCTAATGAATTCGATTTTGATCCGCTGCGTGGTCCGGTAAAAGATTTCACTCAGACATTAATGGATGAGCAAGGTGAAGTGACGAAACGTGTTTCTGGGACTTTGTCGGAAGAAGGCTGTTTTGATTCACTCGAATTACTGGATCTGGAAAATAATACCGTGGTCGCTCTGGTACTGGACGCCAATTATTACCGTGATGCCGAGACGCTGGAGAAGAGAGTACGTTTACAGGGAAAATGCCAGCTAGCAGAATTACCTTCTGCCGGGGTGAGTTGGGAAACCGATGATAATGGCTTCGTGATTAAAGCCAGCAGCAAACAAATGCAGATGGAATATCGCTATGATGATCAGGGTTATCCGCTGGGTAAAACCACGAAAAGTAACGACAAAACATTATCTGTCAGCGCCACGCCATCAACGGATCCGATCAAAAAATTAGATTACACAGCGGTTACTTTACTGAATAATCAACGGGTTGGTAATGTAAAACAGAGCTGTGAATATGACAGTCACGCTAATCCGGTGGACTGTCAGCTAATCATTGTTGATGAAGGAGTAAAACCCGCCGTCGAACGGGTTTACACCATCAAAAATACGATCGATTATTATTAATGCTATTGTGCGGTCGGCTTCAGGAGAGTCTGACCCGGTGTTTTGTGCTCTGCCAGATACTGATGCTGGAATATACACATGCGAATGGCATTACGATATTGACCATTAATAAAGAACTCGTGCATCAATTCACCTTCAACCGAAAAGCCAAGCTTGCGGTAAATGTGAATCGCTTTTTCATTCTCTTTATCAACGATCAGATACAGCTTATAGAGATTGAGAACGGTAAAGCCATAGTCCATTGCTAATTTGGCGGCACGGGTTGCCAGACCTTTCCCCTGATACTCCGGGGAGATAATTATCTGAAATTCTGCCCGGCGATGTACATGGTTAATTTCCACCAGCTCCACCAGACCGGCTTTTTCGCCGTCACATTCCACCACAAAGCGCCGTTCGCTCTGATCGTGAATATGCTTATCATACAGATCAGAGAGTTCAACAAAGGCTTCGTAGGGTTCCTCAAACCAGTAACGCATCACACTGGCGTTATTGTCGAGTTGATGTACATAGCGTAAATCTTCACGCTCCAGCGGGCGTAGCTTAACACTGTGGGCGCTTGGCATAACGTGTCCTTACATTCCTTAAATCAATAACAGGTTAGGGGGTAATAACGCGGCCAGTTCGACGGTCCAGGCAGCGCAAAGTATTTGGCTCCCAGTAGGCATTGATGTTGGCGCTTTGCTCACATTTATCGCGGTTATCAAAAGCGGCGTCGGCTTTATCCCACTCTTTTTCAGTGCGTTTATTCACTTTCTGACGCAGATTGCGCGTGTCATTCCATTGCTCTTTTTCCATAGCGGCGTGCTGGCGGCTTTGTGCACTGTCGCCAGACTCAATCACCAGTTTGTTAGTTTCGGCATGAACAGTTGTGCTCAGTGCCAGTGCGCAAGGCAGCAGAAAAGCGAGCAGGCCGATTCGTTTGCTGAGAGTGATTTTCATAATTCATTCCCTGTATGAATGATTAAAGGAGATTCTACACCATCCACTGCGAACGCAAAACGTACCAGGAGGGTGTTTATATTGATGATATTATGTCGCCCTATAACTATACATGATGTCAATAAGTGACAAAGATGATTAAAACAACGTTACTATTTTTTGCTACTGCGCTGTGTGAAATTATTGGATGCTTTCTGCCCTGGTTGTGGTTAAAACGAAACGCCAGTATCTGGCTGTTGCTTCCGGCGGGGATTTCACTGGCGCTGTTTGTCTGGTTGTTAACGTTGCATCCAGCGGCGAGTGGGCGTGTTTACGCGGCTTATGGTGGCGTTTATGTCTGCACGGCGTTGATGTGGCTGCGCGTTGTGGATGGCGTGAAACTGACTCTTTATGACTGGACGGGTGCGTTGATTGCGCTTTGCGGCATGTTGATCATTGTTGCGGGCTGGGGGCGCACGTAGGAACATAAATCCATTTTATCAATAAGATAAGAGGAAGTGTCAGCTGACAAAAGGTATTCTATTTCATCTTTTGTCAACCATTCACAGCGCAAATATACGCCTTTTTTTGTGATCACTCCGGCTTTTTTCGATCTTCATACTTGTATGGTAGTAGCTCAGTTGCGTAGATTTCATGCATCACGACAAGCGATGCAAGGAATCGAACATGAAGATCGTAAAGGCTGAAGTTTTTGTTACCTGTCCGGGGCGTAATTTCGTCACATTAAAAATCACCACTGAGGACGGTATTACGGGCCTTGGGGATGCCACCCTCAATGGACGTGAGCTTTCCGTGGCCTCTTATTTGCAGGATCACCTTTGTCCGCAGCTTATTGGTCGCGATGCGCACCGTATCGAAGATATCTGGCAGTTTTTCTATAAAGGTGCTTACTGGCGTCGCGGTCCGGTTACGATGTCGGCCATTTCAGCGGTTGATATGGCGCTGTGGGATATTAAAGCCAAAGCTGCCAACATGCCGCTTTACCAGTTACTCGGCGGCGCGTCTCGTGAAGGGGTGATGGTTTATTGCCATACCACCGGTCACAGTATTGATGAAGCTCTGGATGATTATGCCCGTCATCAGGAGCTGGGATTCAAAGCCATCCGCGTGCAGTGCGGAATCCCTGGTATGAAAACCACCTACGGCATGTCGAAAGGTAAAGGTCTGGCTTATGAACCCGCAACCAAAGGACAGTGGCCGGAAGAGCAGCTGTGGTCGACGGAGAAATACCTCGATTTCATGCCGAAATTGTTTGACGCGGTACGTAACAAGTTTGGTTTTAATGAACATTTGCTGCATGACATGCACCATCGCTTAACGCCTATTGAAGCGGCGCGCTTTGGTAAAAGCATTGAAGATTATCGCATGTTCTGGATGGAAGACCCGACGCCTGCGGAAAACCAGGAATGCTTCCGTCTCATTCGCCAACATACCGTCACACCCATCGCAGTGGGTGAAGTCTTCAACAGCATCTGGGACTGCAAACAACTGATTGAAGAGCAACTCATCGATTATATCCGCACCACGCTGACCCATGCAGGCGGAATTACCGGTATGCGCCGGATTGCCGATTTTGCTTCGCTGTATCAGGTACGTACTGGCTCACACGGTCCTTCCGATTTGTCACCAGTCTGCATGGCTGCGGCGCTGCACTTTGATCTGTGGGTCCCCAATTTCGGTGTCCAGGAGTACATGGGTTATTCCGAACAAATGCTCGAAGTCTTCCCGCACAACTGGACTTTCGATAACGGCTATATGCATCCGGGAGACAAACCGGGTCTTGGCATCGAATTCGATGAAAAGCTGGCGGCGAAATATCCCTATGAACCTGCTTATCTGCCAGTCGCACGTCTGGAAGATGGCACGCTGTGGAACTGGTAAGGAGTAAGGTAATGAAAAGCATTTTAATTGAAAAACCGAATCAACTGTCGATTATCGAACGTGAAATACCCACCCCGTCAGCGGGTGAAGTACGAGTAAAAGTGAAACTTGCCGGAATTTGTGGTTCAGATAGCCATATTTACCGTGGGCATAATCCTTTTGCGAAATATCCGCGCGTCATTGGTCATGAATTCTTTGGCGTCATTGATGCGGTGGGTGAAGGTGTGGAAAGCGCCAGAGTCGGTGAACGCGTTGCTGTCGATCCGGTGGTCAGCTGTGGGCATTGCTATCCGTGCTCTATAGGTAAGCCGAACGTTTGTACGACACTTGCTGTATTAGGTGTGCACGCTGACGGTGGTTTCAGTGAATATGCCGTGGTTCCGGCAAAAAATGCGTGGAAAATTCCTGAAGCAGTGGCCGATCAATATGCGGTGATGATCGAACCTTTTACCATTGCGGCTAACGTTACCGGTCATGGTCAACCGACTGAAAATGATACCGTTCTGGTTTATGGTGCCGGTCCAATCGGCCTGACGATCGTTCAGGTATTAAAAGGCGTCTATAACGTTAAAAATGTGATTGTTGCCGATCGCATTGATGAACGACTGGAAAAAGCGAAAGAGAGCGGGGCAGACTGGGCGATTAATAACAGCCAGACACCGCTTGGCGAGATTTTCGCTGAAAAAGGCATCAAGCCGACATTAATTATCGATGCGGCTTGTCATCCTTCTATCCTGAAAGAGGCCGTAACGCTGGCTTCTCCAGCGGCACGTATTGTATTGATGGGCTTCTCCAGTGAACCGTCTGAAGTGATTCAGCAAGGAATTACCGGAAAAGAACTCTCTATTTTCTCTTCACGCTTAAATGCAAATAAATTTCCGGTTGTTATCGACTGGTTAAGTAAAGGGTTAATTAAACCAGAAAAATTAATTACCCATACGTTTGATTTCCAGCATGTTGCTGATGCCATTAGTTTATTTGAACAGGATCAAAAACATTGCTGCAAAGTCTTACTCACTTTTTCTGAATAATACCAATAACGGCGAGTAAGTAGTACGCATCTTACCTCTTTTTTAGAGATAACCATTATGACAATAGAAAAACACGAAAGAAGCACTAAGGATTTGGTGAAAGCAGCAGTATCGGGATGGCTGGGCACTGCGCTTGAATTTATGGATTTCAAGAGTCATACGTGTCAACTATTTGATAAATATTAAATTAATTTTTCATTGCTTCGTTATGGGGCATGGTTGGGGCAAACTCGCTTAACTGTGTATTTAACAAAGCTACCTGTGCATTATTGTTTTCAGACATCCATTTTCCGTATACCTGAAATACCATTTGCGCATCTGCATGGCCCATCTGGTTTGCAATGAATGCCGGGTTAGCTCCTGCTGTTAACGACCAGCAGGCATAAGTGTGTCTCGACTGATACGATTTGCGATGGCGGATTCCGGCACGCTTTACCGCTGCGTCCCACATCTGCCTTATTGAGTCAACGGTAAAATGGTCACCATAATTTTTTACTCTCGCTGACACTTCAGGTTGAAAAACAAAGGTGCATTTATGTTTTTCTGTTCTGCCATACTCTCTGAGGTGAACATCAATGATATGCTCTTTGCTCAGTCTCGTTAATGTCATCTGACTCCGGAGAGCGTCGATTGCTGGCTTAATAAGATGAATGACCCGATTGGTTCCCGCCTGTGTTTTTGGTACCGTGAAACGGTCTTTTGCTAAATTTCTCCTGATCATCATTGTTCCATTTTTCAGATCTATGTCCTCCCATCCAAGTGCACACAGCTCACCAGGGCGAACGCCAGTATAAACAGAAACACACCATAAATTTTTGGCTTGCTGATTTCTGCACGCATCGATAAGACGGATGAATTCCTCCCGCGAAAGAGGATCCGGAATGGTTCTTGATTCCTTTAATGGCGAGATCCCCTTAAACGGGTTATCTGCCAGGTAACCGTTATCAACACCAAACTGGAACACGGCGTTAAGATTTGTCATGTAATTATTTACAGTTACAGCCGATCTCCCTGGTTGTGTAACAATATAGTTACTTTTGGGGATCTGGTATCCAGTCAGTAGCTCTTTACGAACCTCCAGTAATTTTTCTTTATTAATCGATGAGGCAAGATTTTTTTCACCGATTATGCTCAGGATATTTTTGATGACGGCACGGTATGTGTTGAGTGATGTTTTTGCGACTTCAGTTTCTTTCAGTGCCAGAAATTTTTCAGCCAGTTCTTTTATGGTTAAATCTTGTCGAGTCTCACCAAATTTTTCCAGATTGCGTGAGGAGGGAAACTGTTTTGCATAGTCGAAAACACCAGTTTTTATTGCGTAACAAACAGAGGCGCGTAGCTCACCTGCAACGCGCCTGTTTTTTGCTGTGTCAGGAACCCCCAGGTTTTCCCTGACTCTTACGCCTTTATAAACAAACCAGATACGTAATTTCCCTCCATGGTTTTCCACGCCTGTCGGATATTTCATTTCAACTTCTCTCATTAGTTAGTGTGGCTTTTAGTCAAGTAAGATGACGTCTTGGTCTTGCTGATGCCTGGCGCTCAATCCAGCGATCAATTTCTTCCAGGTTGTAAAAGCATGGACTGTTATCCCATGGCATACCGTCATGAGCGACATGCTTATATTCCCTTCCTTCCATAAACGATTTTTCCCGGGCCTTTTTTAACGTACCTTTTTTTATTCCTTTCAGCGCAATTAACTGCTCTTCGGATACAGAGAATCCACCCATAACACTGTTTTTGGTTTTAACTGTTCCGCGTGCGCTTAGCCGCATTCACCGCATCACAAAATTCACTTTAAAAAGGGCGGCAGAGCAGTCACGGAGTAAAACTGATACCGCCAAACGTCACCAGAAAATTGATAACAGAGGGCGTTGCAGCGGGGTTGTCACTTAAGCGTATGGTCAACCTGACAACCCGGTGTCCTCAACGGGGAAGGAATAACCCCGCCATACTTACCGCCGCGCCATTTCGCGGGTTGCCACAACCGGAAGCGCACGGTCGACGAAAATTTAACGACAGGCTATCTATGAACCAGCTACCTCGCCGTGCGCTTTCGCGTTATGGTCTGACTTTTCAGGGAAATATCCTTTCAGTAAACTGTCAGTGCCGGATGCTCACCCGTGTCCGGCGCACGCACTCCACCTCACCCGTGGAGAACTCCTTAATTACCAACCTTAGCTTCGTTGGTTAGCTATTAACGCGGGTATGTAATCATTCTGGCAATGCTTAATGCCGCTGCTTTTTCCAGATTGGTGATATCCTGCTCCAGAGAGAACAGATTTTCAGCCTGCTTAGCCCTGGCTTCATTAGCCCATTTCAGATCCTGCGCTGCATTAATTTTCTGGTGCATCCACTCATAAAGTTCATCATCGGTATAGTCTGGCGCGATGATAACGGGTTCTCGTTTCTGCATACTGATTCCTTGCGGTGCTGTTTCGCTTATCAGCCGTTAGATTTTGCCGAACTGGCAAGCGCCTGTTTAAATTCGCTGAAGCTGAGAGCTTCTTCGCCTTCGGCAAGGCCTTCGAAGTATTCTTCGTAAGCCTTTTCCATGATTGTGTCGAAATCCATATCACCCACCTGAATTTCTTTCCAGCCAGCGACGCGCTCCAGATTCGGTTTTAAACGTTTTGCTTTTGGTATACGTCATTGCGGTGAACGTGCCGTCCTGGTTTGGAAACACGCCGTACACCAGAGATTCGTTGTTGCCAAGATCGATAGTATCCATGCTGACCTCATTTCCCCTTAACGCCGGGGTAGCGGAAC
>ERZ772851.1723-NODE-1723-length-19510-cov-2.307016_pt1 | contig 19510 bp, 18 predicted proteins | sample MGYA00512137_ERZ772851 | MGnify/ENA primary metagenome ERZ772851 (study PRJEB29015, sample SAMEA2737663) | human gut metagenome | biome: human gut; feature: human-associated habitat; material: faeces | place: China | collected 2012 ... | reverse complement strand
GCTCTGCTCCGTTATGCAGGCGGCCACAAGGGGCTGACCTTTCTGGGCCTGGCCCTGTCTGGGCTTGCCATGCTGCTGAGCATGGCCCCCTACATCTGCATCTGGCTGGCGGCGCGGGATCTGATCGCCGCGGCTCCGGACTGGACGCAGGCAGAGTCTGTCGCGCAGTACGGCTGGCTGGCCTTTGCCTTTGCGGTGGGCGGCATTGTGATCTACTTTCTGGGGTTGATGTGCACCCATCTGGCGGCCTTCCGCACGGCGTCCAACATCCGCAAGCAAGGCGTCGCTCGTGTGATGAAAGCTCCGTTAGGCTATTTTGATGCCAATGCCTCCGGCCTCATCCGGGGACGGCTGGACGCGGCAGCGGCCGATACGGAAACGCTGCTGGCCCACAACTTGGCGGACATCGTCGGCACAGTCATCATGTTCCTTGCGATGCTGGTGCTGATGTTCGTCTTTGACTGGCGGATGGGCGCTGCCTGCCTGCTGGCGGCGGTGATTTCCGTCATCGCCATGTTCTCCATGATGGGCGGCAAAAACGCTGCGCTGATGGCAGAATATCAGGCGGCCCAGGACCGGATGACCAAGGCGGGCACCGAGTATGTCCGCGGCATCCCGGTGGTAAAGATCTTCCAGCAGACGGTCTATTCCTTCAAAGCGTTCAAAGAGGCCATTGAGGATTACAGCAGCAAGGCCGGATACTATCAGGACAAGGTGTGCCGCGTTCCCCAGTCCATCAATCTAACGTTCACCGAAGGAGCTTTTGTGTTCCTGGTTCCAGTCGTTTTATTCCTTGCCCCCGGCGCGCTGGCCGGCGGAGATTTCGCCGGGTTCATAACGAATTTTGTTTTCTACGCGGTATTCTCCGCTATCATCTCCACGGCGCTGGCCCGCATCATGTTTGCCTCCGCCGGGACGATGCTGGCGCATACCGCTCTGGGGCGCATCAATCAGGTGATGGACGCCCCGGTTTTAAAAGCGCCTGCCCACCCGCAGAAGCCCCGTGACAACCGGGTGGAGTTCAGGGATGTAAGCTTTACCTATGACGGTTCGGACGTCCCCGCCCTCTCCCACATTTCCTTCACAGCGGAGCCGGGGCAGACGGTGGCGCTGGTCGGGCCCTCCGGCGGCGGCAAGACCACGGCTGCCAGCCTCATTCCCCGGTTCTGGGACGCCACCTCCGGCACGGTGGAAGTCGGCGGCGTGGACGTGAAGCGGATCGATCCCCATGTGCTGATGGATCAGGTAGCCTTTGTATTTCAGAACAGCCGGCTGTTTAAGGCTTCCATTCTGGAAAATGTCCGGGCTTCCCGTCCGGATGCCACAAGGGAGCAGGTGCTGGAGGCGCTGCAAGCCGCCCAGTGCGGGGATATCCTCGAAAAGCTGCCAGACGGCGTGGACACGCAGATCGGCACAGAGGGCACCTACCTTTCCGGCGGCGAGCAGCAGCGTATTGCTTTAGCCCGGGCGATTCTGAAGGACGCGTCCATCGTGGTACTGGACGAGGCCACAGCCTTTGCCGACCCGGAAAACGAGGTCTTAATTCAGAAAGCCTTCGCCGTGCTGACCAAAGGCCGCACCGTCATCATGATCGCCCACCGCCTGTCCACCGTGGTCGGGGCGGATAAGATCATCGTTCTGGAGGAAGGCCGCGTCGCCGAGCAGGGGACGCACAAGGAGCTCACGGCTGCGGGCGGCCTGTATGCCCGGATGTGGGCGGATTACAACCGGGCGGTGCAGTGGAAGCTGACAGGCGGTTCCACCAGCGAAAAGGAGGCGGAGTAAATGTTCAGCAAAAAATTCCAGCGGAAATACGCCCTGACCGATCAGGGCCTGAAAAACACCAAAAAAGGCGTCTTCTGGACGGTGATCGTCAATCTGGTCGTCATGGTCGGCATCGGTGTTTTGTACCTGATGATGTCCGGCTTTATAGGGACTCTGACAGACGAAAATCCGCTGCCCGGCGTCTGGCTTCCCATCGGTCTGACCGTTTTATTTGTCCTTCTGTCCTTTATTACCCATTTGCAGCAGTATAAGGCCACCTACGGGCTGGTGTACGGCGAGGTCAAAACGACCCGCCTGCGTCTGGCAGAGCGGCTCCGCAAACTGCCGCTGGGCTATTTTGGCAAGCGGGATCTGGCCGACCTTACCGAGACACTCATGGGGGACGTCAACCGCATGGAGCACGTCTGGAGCCATGTGCTGGGGTATCTGTACGGCGCGTACATTTCCACGGCGATCATCGCCGTCTGCCTGCTCGTTTACGACTGGCGGCTGGCTATTGCCTGCCTGTGGGGCGTGCCGGTGGCCTTTGGACTGCTGTTCGGCAGCCGGAGAATGGCCGCCCGAGCTTCCGAACGGACGAAAAAAGCGGCTGTCCGGGTTTCCGACGGCATCCAGGAGGCACTGGAGAATGTGCGGGAGATCCGCGCCACCAATCAGGAGGAACGGTATCTGGAAGGACTCAACAGAAAAATTGACGACCATGAAAAGGTCATGATCAAAGGCGAGCTTTCCACCGGCTTGTTTGTCAACGCTGCCAGTGTCATCATGCGCCTGGGCGTGGCGACGACCATTCTTGTGGGCGCAAGCCTGATCCTCTCCGGGCAGATCGATTTTATGCTTTTATTCCTGTTCCTTTTGGTCATCACCCGCATCTACGCTCCCTTCGACCAGAGCCTTGCCCTGATTGCGGAGATGTTCGTCTCCCAGGTGTCGGCCGACCGCATGAATGAGATCTACGATACGCCTGCGGCGGAGGGGTCGGAAGCCTTCAAGCCGAACGGCCACGATATCGTATTCGACCATGTGGGCTTTGCCTATGACAAAAAAGACGTCCTGCAAGACGTCAGCTTTACCGCCAAAGAGGGGGAAATCACGGCGCTGGTCGGCCCCTCCGGCTCCGGCAAGAGTACCTGCGCAAGGCTTGCCGCCAGATTGTGGGACGTCACCAGAGGTTCTATTCAGGTGGGCGGCGTGGATATTTCCACCGTGGATCCGGAAGTGCTGCTCAGCGATTACTCGATGGTGTTTCAAGACGTGGTGCTGTTTGACGACACGGTGATGGAAAACATCCGTCTCGGCAAACACGGGGCCACCGACGAGGAAGTGCTTGCCGCCGCTAAAGCCGCCAACTGCGACGAGTTTGTCCGCAGGCTGCCCAAGGGCTACGGCACCCCCATCGGGGAAAACGGAGCCAAGCTCTCCGGCGGGGAACGCCAGCGCATTTCCATCGCCCGGGCGCTCTTAAAGGACGCGCCTATTGTGCTGCTGGATGAAGCCACCGCCAGTTTGGATGTGGAAAACGAAACCAGGGTGCAGGAGGCGCTCTCCCGCCTGCTGGCCGGCAAGACGGTGCTGGTGATCGCCCATCGGATGCGCACCGTGGAGGCAGCGGACAAAATCGTTGTCCTAGCCGACGGCAAAGCGGCGGAACAGGGGTCCCCAACAGAGCTGATGGAAAAGGGCGGCCTGTTCCGCCGGATGGTGGAGCTGCAGCGGCAAAGCGCCAGCTGGAAGCTGAGATAACTCCCGTATACAGCACCGGCATTGTATATCCAAAAGGATGTTTGAATAAAAAACGCAGGTCAGAGGAACAGCCTCTCTCCTGCGTTTTTACTCAAACATCGCCAGATGCCCACCAGTCAGGTTTGTGACAACGTCAGGGTGCTGCATGATGACGCTTAGGACATCCTTGCACGCCTGTAAAAAGATGGAATCGTCCTCCGACAGGATCAACAGTACCCGTCCTTTCCATGGGGCAAAATCATCGCGTCATCTCGAAATAATTCCCCGCATCGCAGAGAAAGTCGATCATGTGGCATTCATAGGGCTTGGTGAGCAGTTTCAGCATGGCGCCGCATAGTTCCTTTATATTTGCTTTCTCCTGCAGAATAAAATACAGCAGCACGGCATTTCTCTTGTAGATATAAAAATCAAACCCTCCCCGGCTGTCCAAAGCCTGCCTGTTCTTATCGGGATCCACGGGCGGTTGCCCTTTCAAAATGACTGAACTTTTTCGAACCGCCCGCTTCCCATTCTTCATGACATGCGCTTTATTATGTATAATAGATGGCATCTCATTTCGAAATGAAGGTCATAACAAATTTGTTCCAGGACTTCTATCCTCCTCGTCTTCATATTCCAATCCGTTGTGCTGTTCGATACCGAAATATCAGATCCCACTTTTGAATCCCCCGAAACGCTCCCCGGCCGCGTATTGCTCCGGCAAGCTCATTCCGTGCCTTTCCGGAAAATAATTCTCCCACAAAGGATTCCATGATACTATTTCATGGATTTCATTACTTTTTTGCACTATGCACCCTAACGAGGCAGGATATGTATTCCGGCGGATTCTATCCTTTGATCATGAGGCAACAGTCCGGCAGATGGTAGCTGAGCAAACGGATATGAAGATTCCATCGGAGCTGATCCCCAAATGCCCGGTATGCGGCACTCCTATGGCCATGAATCTGCGCTGCGATATAACCTTTGTGCAGGACGATGGCTGGTATGCGGCTTCCAATCGTTATGATGATTTCAACCGGCGGCATCAAAATCTTCATATTTTATTTTTGGAGCTGGGCGTAGGTACCAACACCCCGGTTATCATCAAAAATCCTTTTTGGAGGATGACTTCCCAGAATCCGAAAGCGGTGAAACCTCGAAAAATGCTTTCAAGATCATACTGCCGAATATTAACGCAAAATATAAAAAGGGCAGTAATTCGGCACTTCCCTCAGAACTGTTGGTAAACAATTCCGATGATGTACAAACCAGTGCCAGAGGAGAAAAAGTATTGGAATACGCTTGGTTACATGGAGCTGTTACAAGAAATGATAGAATCAGATTGCTTGGAGTGAGTTCATCTGCTGCTGTCAGAATCCTGAAAAAATTGGTAAAAAGTAATCTGTTAAAGCAGAATGGAAGAGCAAGAAGTACCAGGTATACCATAGTAAAATAGTGAAACTACATGCCGTACAGCCGATGGGAGCAATCCAGTCGGCGGTTGCAGTTATGAGGAATTCGCATGATACAAGCTTTCGGCGCGCAATAAATATAATATCCCCGTCATCATCAAATATCCTTTTGGGCAGATGACAATGAAAAATCCAAAAGCTGTTTATGTCTGCTTCTCTTTTTCTGCGGTTAATAAACCGGGGTGTCATCGACCGGATGCCAGCCGCAGGTACAGGTTTTTGTAGCCTCGTACCGCGTAATGCCTCCTGTTCCGGATTGATAGGTGTCATGCTCCTCTCTTGGATATCCATGGCTTGTATAGATGTCTACATGGGTCTTCCAGGATTCCAGCGCCGTGTAATCCTTTCCTCCTGTAAAAGCCATTCCGCATTCACATGTCACCTTATCAAAGTAGACCTGCTTTTCCACTGTACCAAAGTCATGCACATGTCCCGTTATGACTTCTTCGCCGCATCCTGAACAGTATTTATACGCCAGGCCCTTGAAGCCGGTCCCCCAGCTGGACATACAGCCATCCGCCGCTTGATGGAGATATAAGTCATTCAGTGTTCGAAAGAACATCGGTTCTTCCCCGTTCGCCCCATGTATGCGGCATTCCGCCCCATATTCCATATGCCCGCTGTTCTCAGGGCCTACAGATACCCACGTATGAACATGCGGCGTTTCTCCCCCTTCTGTTCCACTGGACGGATGATCCGTCACATCATTCGGCCGGGAGGTTACGTGGCTGGAAGAATGAGATGTACTGTCCGAGTCTGTAACTGTATCCGTATAGGAGGGATGTGCGGTCTCTTTGGAAGCCGTCGCTGTTTCCGAACTGGCGCCAGGCTCCCTGGTTTGACCCTCTTTTGCTTCAGAATCTGAAGAGGTACTTTCAGCGCCCGAAGCATCTGTTTGTTGTGTTGTTCCTGCACTGCTGTAAATGGCAGTACCGATATCCGCCGGCTCATTTTCTGCTGAAACCGCCGTTTTCTCTGGCGCTTTTCCGGAAAGTTCTTCCGATCCGCCTTTGATTCCCAGCATCACAGCCACGGCTATCCCGATGCAAAAAATCACAGCCAGCACAATTACGATAAAAATGGCCTGCCTTTTATGGCTGCGAATCCAATCCATAATCCTTTTCAATTTCATCCACTGCCTTTTCTGACAATATCCTGCTTATAGAGAGAATATTTTATTTTCTTGTATGAATATTGTAATAAAAAATATAAACCGCGTCAACGCCTGCCGAGCGGCTGTGTTATACATCTGCTTGCTTTTTATAATATAAGGTGTTAAACTCTGTATTAAGATGAGAGTTTTAGGAGGGACGCTTATGAAGGAAGGCCTCATTCCCATCGGGAAGATGGCTGCCATGAACCGGGTCTCCGTGCCCACTCTTCGGCTTTATGACGAAAAAGAGCTGCTCAAGCCCCGGTATATCGATCCGGAGACCGGCTACCGTTATTATGACATCAATCAAAACGCCCGGCTGGAGATGATCGCCTACATGAAAGAGCTGGGCATGAGCCTGGCCCAGATCACCCAGGTACTGCAGAAAGAAGACATCTCCCTGATTGAGGAGCTGCTCTCCCAGAAGAATGAACAGATCCACCAGCAGATGCGCCAGCTCAAAGCCCAGCATGACGCCGTGGAACGGGCGATCCTATCCATCGAGCGGTACCGGAAATCCCCGTCTACAGGTACCTTCTCCCTGGAATACATTGACCGACGCTTTGCCTGGGGGATCCCCTGCTCCTACAACTTTTATCAGGACGACGTCCACAGCTATGAGAAAGTGCTGCGGGAGCTGCGCCTGAAGCTGGAAAGCGAGGGATTCCCGCAAATCCATTCTTACAACATCGGCACCTCCATTCTCCGGGAAAATTTCCTGGACGGCTGTTTTGTAGCAGACCGTATCTTTATTTTCACCGGCGATTGGAATGAAGGGGAACCGCCCAGCCTGCAGGTGGTGGAAAGCGGCATGTATGCCTGTATCTATCTGGATAACTATGACAACGAAGTGCGCTGCGCTCAGTTGCTGCGGGAACATTGCCAGGAGATGAATTACCATGTATCCGGGGACTATATCTGTGAAGTAATGACCGGCTTCAACGTATTTGACAGCGACCCCCGCCGTATGTTCCTGCGGCTGCAGGTACCGGTAACCTTCCGAAAATAAAAAATTTGCTAAAAGTTTCACAACTTCTCTTGACTCTCCTTCCGCATGAGGGTTTAGACTAACAATTAGAATAGGAAAAGGCGGGTTGATGTTCTTTTCCTATCAGGTAAACGTCAAATTACTCAAAGGAGGCAGCAAATCATGAAAAAAATCAAGGTTGTCCAGTACGGATGCGGGAAAATGGCAAAGTATACCCTGCGTTATCTGTATGAGCACGGCGCGCAGATCGTAGGCGCTATCGACGTGAACCCCGAAGTTATCGGGATGGACGTGGGCGATTATGCGGGCCTGGGGGTGAAAACCGGCATCATCATCTCCAATGATGCGGACAAGGTTCTGGACGAGTGCGATGCCGACGTGGCCATCGTCACCCTGTTCAGCTTTATCGGGGATATTTACGATCACGTGGAGAAATGCGTCTCCCGCGGCGTCAACGTCATCACCACCTGCGAGGAAGCCATCTATCCCTGGACTACTTCTGCCGCCCAGATCAACCGTCTGGACGCGCTGGCCAAGGCGAACAACTGCACCATCACCGGCTCTGGTATGCAGGATATTTTCTGGATCAATATGGTGGCCATGGTAGCCAGCGGCTGCAATAAGCTTACCAAGATTAAAGGCGCTTACAGCTATAACGTGGAGGACTACGGTTTGGCCCTGGCCAAAGCGCACGGCTGCGATTTGACCAAAGAGGAATTTGAGGCGCAGATCGCCCATCCGGCGGAGTTTGAGCCCTCTTATGCCTGGAACGCCAGCGAAGCCCTCTGCAACAAGCTGGGCCTAACCATCAAGAGCATTGATCAGAAGCACGTTCCCTATGTGGTGGATCACGATGTATACAGCTCCACCCTGGGCAAGACTATCCCAGCTGGTAACTGCATCGGTATGTCCGCAGTCGTCACCATCGAGACCATGCAGGGCATTACCATTGAAGAGGAAACCATCGGCAAGGTCTATGGCCCGGACGACGGCGATATGTGCGACTGGTGGCTCACCGGCGAGCCCAACACGGAATTCCATGTGGTGAAGCCCGCCACGGTAGAGCATACCTGCGCCACAGTCGTCAACCGTATTCCCAGACTACTGGCGGCTCCGGCCGGCTATGTAACCTGCGACCAGCTGGATCCCCACTGCTACCTCACCTATCCCATGGAATACCATCTGTAATCCCTGCTAGAGACAAACAGCACCCGGGCCGATTTAATCAGCCCGGGTGCTGTTTGCGTTTATTGCGACTATTAATATTTACTATACAAGGCAAGAGACGAGTCCAGTCAAAATCGCTCTAAACAATGAAGGCCAGGACGCACCCGCAGCCCCGCCTGATAAAATTAAAAACAGCGATGACTTTGGCTGGGTCTGCGTGATTGTGCCGATAGAGCCGACGACAAGAACCAAAGCCAGAACAAAGCAAAACCACGATTGTCCGAAGTGCCGTCGCAATGTCTGAATCTATTTTTTTGATCCCGCACTTGGCCAGGACGGATGTTATGCCGGCGAAAAAGGAAGACAGGATTGCCGCTATCAGCCACATTTGGTCACCCCTTCTATTGTCCCTTAAGAGTCCCGCCAAGAAACACACGACATCATGGTATATTTGTCCTTCCCCAACGGTTCTGCTGGCCCTGGCCGTTCCCATTCCCCTGCTGTCCATGGCCGTTGCCGGAACGCTGTGTTTCACTGTCGCCATCGCCCGATAGTTCCCATATCCGCTCCCTGATCTCCCGCATGGTCATGGTTTGGATTTGCTCGACCGTAACCGTGGGATCCAGTTCCTGCAGCTCCAAATACGCCCTGTATTTCCCGTAGGAAAGGCCGGTTTCATGCGCCGCTTGTACTTCTTCTGTACGGGCGGCGTAGCAATAGGTGTTGCTCTTTCCGGAAGTACAGGATTGCACCGTAGCAAGGACCTCTTCAGACTGTGTGCTGTCCTCCCCTATAACGGCAATGGTCATGATCTCGCCGTTGGAGAGCAGCGACGTAATATCCTCACTCTCAATAATTTGAGTGACCGCATCGGAGTATTCTGTAAATCTTATATCCAAAGAATCGAGCAATGCCTGCCCGTCCTCATTATAACTTTCCAGAGAAACGATGCGGTTAAAGCGGTTGACGCCCAGTTCTATCGACGGATTAACGTCTATGCTGATTTCAACCGTCGGCGTAAAATACAGCCAGTAACCGCCAAACAGCAGCAAAGCTACGCACGCGAAAGCAGAGGCAAGGACTTTATATTTTGCCGTTCCTTTTCTCCGGTAACCCTCGGTTTTTCTGGAAACATACGCTTTCGTTCTGTCTTTTAATCCGCTTTCCGCCTGTACCTGTTCAAAGGCTTCTTTGATCCGTTCATCCATCTTCGTCACCTCCCAGCTTTTCCCGGAGCAGCTGCCTGGAACGGGTCAGGAGTGTATAGACTGTGTTTGCCTTTTTCCCTAAAATTTTTCCGATTTCCGGTGCGGTATATCCTTCATAGTAATGTAGATATACGACTTCCCGGTATTTCTGCGGGAGCGATAATACCGCTTCCAGAACTTCCTTATGGTCTTCCCGCATCTCTGCAGGCTGTTCCAAAATTTCATCCAGCGGTACAGTGCGGCGATGAAAAAGGCTTTTGAGCAGATCTTTACAGGCGTTTATGGTAACACGGATGAGCCACGCCTTTTCGTGCTCATCGCTTTCAAACGCAGCGGAACTGAGGGCATATTTCAAAAACACGGTTTGAAATATGTCCTCGGTATCAGCATCATTTTTCAAATGAATCAGGCAAAGCCGCCGAACCATATCGGAATATTGTTCGATTGCCCTGTTTACCTCCTGCTCGCTCCGCATTGTATCCACACCTGCTTATTGATTGCGTCCTCCGCGATATTGCCTTCCTTGCCCTGTCCCCAAATTATCGCAGATGCCGGCGCCGTCTGCATCAACAAAGTTCCGGCCGCGTCCATTTCGGGCAACGCCCATTCCCCGGCCTGTTGTCCGGCTTGGATCGTAGTTGTCGCAGACGCCATCGTTATCTTCATCGACATAATTTTGCCCGCGATTTTGGAAAACACCCATTCCTTGGCCTGTTGTCTGGCCTGGGACGTAGTTGTCACAGATGCCATTGCCGTCTTCATCGACATAATTTTGTCCACGATTTAGGGAGGAGGCCGTTTCCTGACCCGTTTCCTGACCCGTTGCCTGTCCCACGGCATAGTTGTCGCAGATACCGTCGTTGTCTGCATCAACAAAATTCTGACCACTGCCTTTTTGTAAAGCGCCCGCCGCCCGGCTTACAGTCTGCTCCACGGAGTAATTATCACAGACGCCGTTACCGTCTGCATCGGCAAAATTTCTACCCGTACCGGCTGCAAAGGCGCTGACTGCTCCAACAGACGCCACCATAGACACCGCTAAAATACCAACGACTGCCTTTTTGATTCCCTGTTTCATACATTTTAGCCTCCTTGATTATGGATAGTATATGGGAAGTATTTTCTGCTTCCATCTCTAATACGACCGGCAGGCTAAAATCCGTTCATTTTTAAAAATAAAAGTTTAAAATAATTTTTCTTCTTTATTATACCAAACAATGCCAACCATTCTCAAGACATTTAGGCGGAGATGCGTCATATGGAAATGGCTCCTTATCCGATAAAAAATTGCAAGAGCCTGCCGCCCATATGGGAAGCAGGCTCTTTTTCTGCGCTTTTATGAAATTGATGGCTAAAAAATGTATATGGAAATAACGGTTACAAACATCATCAAGAAAGCCGGTGTTGCGAGAGCATCGTTTTACCGGAATTTTAATTCGATCGGCGACGTCAATGATGCACTGGTTGATGGACTATCCGATGATTTGATTGAAAATGTTTTTTCAAACTTATCAGGTACGGATGAGAGAAAGCTGCGGGAATTTTTGTTCAATCACTTTTATCAGTTTTTAAGAAGGAAATGGAGGAGGACCGTTTTGAAAACCTGCCTGTGCTGTTTAGCCGGCTTGATACCAAAAAAGATCATTGGGCATCCGGCCTTCCAACTGATACGATAAAAGATAAGTATTCCGCCGTTGGTAAAATGGGGCTGATCAACAGCATTACACGAAAATGGCTGGAGTCCGGAGCAAAAGAGTCCCCGGAAGAAATGATCGATTATATCATGTCGTTTATCACCTTGTTTTAGCTGTCATGATTTGATTCAAAGGGGCAGAATTACTAGATGCACGAATCATCGCAGTGTGAAAAAAGGCAGGCAGCTTAGGATATAGATCCTTGCTGTCTGCCTTTTGATAATACTTATCATATCGGCTCTGTAATACTCTCCGAAGATATAAGAAGCATCTTTCCTCTTACGAAAAAGGACTCTCCTTGCATACAATAGCAATTAGTAATGTTCATTAAAATAAAATCGTCAAAAATTCACTTTGTCCAGCTAATCTATCTTTGCTTTACTGTTATCACCGCCAGCGTACCAGACGTCTATTTTATCTTTGCTGATTATCCCTTTTGATAAAATTGGTACAGGCATTGGTTTCCGTTTGAGGATATGGAATGCCGTGCTTCTTCCCTTCCGCAAAACACCGCATCATCCAAGCCATGTTTCTTGCAAGGTTCCGCATCGTCTGCATTCCTTCCTCATCCTGCGGCGCTTCCTCCGCATACAGACCATGCACCATATTCCAGTATGTAGAACCGGCAGTAGGCATTTGGGCAATCCCAAAATATTTATTTAACGCATCCAGCGCTGCCGTCGTTCCTCCCCTGCGGGCAACAGCTATCGCGGCGCCGGGCTTAAACCGGAACGCTTCATAGCTTCCGTTGCTGTAAAAGGCACGGTCCAAAAAGGAAAAAATCCGCCCGCTTGGATGAGCAAAATATACGGGGGTGGCAAAGACAAACCCGTCTGCATCCCGTGCCTTTTCTACAAATTCATTGACGCCATCGTCTTTGAACACACATTCACCGCTTTTTCGGCAGGCATTGCACTGAATACAGTCGGCAAGCGGTTTGCTGCCCAGTTGGATAATCTCTGTTTCAATCCCTTCTTCTTCAAAAATCCGCACCATTTCTTCCAGCGCTTTCATCGTAGTGCCATGTATATGGCTGCTGCCATTGACAAGCATAACTTTCATTGGACATATCCTCCTTCATTCGATCCACTTTGTTCTGTTTGTATTATACAACAAAAAGGCCAAAAGAAAAACAAGCGGCCGGTCCCCCGCCGCTTTTCTTCTGAAATATCAGTACCAGTCGTGCTTTTCACGTTTGTCCAGGGCGGCGATCCGCTTCATTTCTTCCGCCGACAGTTCAAAATCAAAAAGGGCGATGTTCTCCCGGATATGCTCCGGATTGCCGGAACCGGGGATCACCACCACACCCTTTTGCAGGTTCCACCGGAGAATGACCTGCGCCAATGTTACGCCGTGCGCTTCGGCGATTTCCGAGATCACTTCCTCCCCGAGCAGTTCCGCCGTGTGCCCCCGCCCTCCGAAGGGATACCAGCCCTGCACAACGATCCCCTTTTCCTGGATAAAAGGGATTACGTCGTTTTCCTAGTAATAGGGGTGAATTTCATTCTGCAACAGTGCGGGCGTAATCGTTACCTGGGGCAAAAACTCCGTCAGCTCCTCCACATACCAATTGGATAGGCCGATGGAGCAGATTTTTCCTTCCTCCACCGCCTGCTCCATCGCCTGGTACGCTTCCACATCATGGTCTCCGGGATGATGGAGCAGCATCATATCGATATATTCAATATCCAGCTTGTCAAGCGCTTCGTCAACGGCTTCCTCCGCATTGGCAAACTGGTTGGGGTAGAGCTTGGTGATGACAAAGATTTCTTCCGGCTCGTGATATCCCTGATTGAGAACGGCGGTAACCTTCATCGCCTCAAACGCCAGCTTGACCATATACTGGTGGGCTTCCAAGCCGCCAGACACCTTTCCCCGGCGTTCATATACGCTAAAAATTTCTGTAACTCTATAAGTCCGCCCTCTACCGGATTTTCCTGCCCATTTCATAGGCGCCCTGCCTGATGACGATTTTCCCCTTGGCGTCCGGGTCGTCCCGGATGATTTCACCAACAGCCGGCACGGTTATAGTCCCGGCATAAGGGTTTTTGATGCTGAGTACCGGCGTGGTGATGGCGGCGTCCACCTCGCTGCGTTCAAAAGCCAAATCGCAGCCGATCATCTCGCAGCCGATGAGCTTCAGGTTCTTGCAATAGCACAGGGGCTGTGTGCCGATAATCTTGCAGTTTTGAAAAGTGACATTCTCGCAGTACCAGGCCAGATATTCGCCCTTGACAACGCTGTTTTTGACGATGACGTTTTTGGCGTGCCAAAAGGCGTCCTTGGTGTCGAAGGTACAGTTTTCAAAAACCGAATCTTCAATGTACTGGAAGGAATATTTTCCCTTCATGCGCACATCCGTAAAATGCAGATTGGCAGAACGCATCATGAAATACTCGCTCTCGGCGTCACAGTCCTCCATCTCGATCCCCCGAACAGACCAGCCAAATTCCGGGGAAACGACGTCGCAGCCCCGCATCCTGACGTTGCTGCATTCCCGCAGTGCTTTGATGCCGTGGAGCTGGGTATTCTCAATGACGATATGGCCGGAATACCACAACGCCGCCCGGCATTTATCCGTCAGCTCGCAGTCCCGGATCGTAATGCCGTGGTCGTGCCAGAAAGGGTATCGCAGATTGAAAAAGCAATGCTGCGCTTCCACGTTCCGGCTCTCCTTTAAGGCGCTCTCCCCGTCCGCCGGCCCGTCAAAGGAGCAGTTTTTTAGGAGGAGGCCGTCAATCCCGTAGAGGGCTCGTTCAGCGTCAAATGTCTGGTTTTCAATGACAGCCATATCAAAATATCCTTTCATTCAACAAGATTCACAGCTTTGCAAACAGCCATCCTTACCGGTAAGCCTTTTCAAAAATGCCCGCGCACTCCTCATCGGACATCGGGCAGGGATTTGCCAAGAACAATCCGCCCATGGTCTCCCGTGCATTGACGGCCAGCGTCATGCATTCGTCCTTCTGGATCCCGTAATCACTCATCTTCAGATCGTCTACGCCGCAGTCCTTTTGAAGCTGCTGAAGAGCCGTAATGAAATCCTCCGGCTTGTCGGCATTTGGCATTCCCATCACGCGGGCCATCTTGATAAGCTGCTCATCGCAGGCGTGGCGCTCAATGAAGTACCGGGCAAATTCTACGGAAATCATAATCAGTCCGGCTCCGTGAGGCAGATTGTGGTGATAGGCGCTCATAGCGTGCTCCATAGAATGCTGCGCGGTGGTGGAGGTCAGCTGCATGGCGATCCCCGCCATAGTGCTGCCATAGGCGATGTGCTCCCTCGCTACCAGGTCGTTTCCGTCCTTTACAGCACGGGGCAGATAGTTGGCGATATTCTCAATGGCGGACAGCGCAATGGTTTCACTCAGGATATTTACGCCGTTAGACATCATGACTTCCGTATTGTGGAACAGCGCGTCAAAGCCCTGATAGGCCGTGTATTTTGCGGGAATGGTTTTCATCAGCTCCGGGTCTACCACAGCGAGGACAGGAGTCAGTTCCTGGTAGCCGAAGCCGATCTTTTCTTTGGTCTCCAGGTTGGAGATTACGCCCCAGCAGTTGACTTCCGAGCCTGTGCCGGCGGTAAGGGTGATGGCCACAATCGGAAGGCCGGGATTTATAAGGGGCTGCCCCTTTCCGGTGCCGCCGTTCACATAGTCCCAAAGATCGCCGGGGTTGGTTGCCATGGCCGCCACAGCCACAGCGGAATCCAGCACAGCGCCGCCGCCCAGTGCCACAATGAAATCACAGCCGTTCTCTTTGGCAAAGGCAGCGCCCTCCATTACCATTTCCTTGACAGGGTTTTCCATAACCTTAGCAAATTCCGCCGCCTCGACGCCCGCTTTATGAAGCTGCTCCAGAGTGCGGTCATAGGCGCCGCTCACCTTTGCGGATTTGCCGCCGGACATCAAAAGCAGCGCCTTTTTTCCGGGCAAGGGCTGGCTTCCGAGTTCGTTCAGCTTCCCGCTGCCAAACAGAATTTTTGTGGGGTTGTTGAAATCAAAGTTCATGTTCATGGTCGTTTCCTCCTACATTTTATTTTTTTTGAGATTTCATCGATTCTTTGTCCTCTTTCTCCATGGCATAGACCAGGTAGTCGAGGCAGTCGATTTTGTACTGGTCCTGATGCAATGCCTCCAGCAGGGAAAGCCTATGCTGGGACAAAAGACGGTACTGTTCTTCCCGCCTGTGATTTTGCTCCAGCAGAAGGAACTTTTCAATCAAAGGAACGCCGCATCCGGCGTCGGACAGGTTCCGCCGTATCTTGAAAATCTGGTCGTCCGTCAGTGTCTCCATATGTCTCCGCCTCCTGTTGATTCTATTGTAAGCCCATCGATATGCAATAGCAAATACTTTGTTTCTATTCTATGATATGCTTTACAGTAATTTGGCAGCGTGATATAATCAACACAAAAAGGAAAGGCGGGACGCCAATATGGAACTTCGCGTATTACGTTACTTTTTAGCCGTGGCCAGGGAAGGAAACATCACCGGGGCGGCCAATTCCCTGCACCTGTCTCAGCCTACCCTGTCCCGGCAGATCAGGGATTTGGAAGAAGAACTGGGGCATCCGCTCCTGATTCGGAAAAGCCATCGGGTGGCCCTCACGCCGGAGGGCGTCCTTTTCCGGAAACGGGCGGAGGAAATCATCGCCATGGTGGACAAAACCGAAGCGGAGTTTACCTCTATGCAGAATACTGTGGGCGGCGACATTTACATTGGCAGTGGGGAGACACAGGCCATCCGACGGATTACTAGGATTGCCAAAGCCTTACGGGATGAGTATCCGGGCGTCCACTACCATCTGTACAGCGGCAACGCCCAGGATGTGACGGAACGGCTGGATAAGGGGCTTCTGGATTTCGGCATCCTCATCCAGCCGGCGGATCTTTCCAAATACGACTATCTGAATCTGCCTGATAAAGACACATGGGGCGTTGTCATGCGGAAAGACAGCCCTCTGGCAGAGAAAGCGTATGTGGAACGGAAAGATCTGCTGGGCGTCCCGCTGATCTGCTCCCGCCAGGCCATCCTCCCCCAGCGGGAGGGCAACGAGTTTGCCGGCTGGTTTGGGGAGGATTTTGAGAAGCTGGATATCGTAACCACCTTTAACCTGATCTACAATGCGTCGCTGATGGTGGAATCCGGGATCGGCTATGCCATCACCCTTGACAGGCTGGTCAGCACCGCCGAAGGCAGCGCATTGTGCTTCCGGCCGCTGAAGCCCAAACTGGAATCCGGGCTCAATATCGTCTGGAAGAAATACCAGGTTTTCTCCCCGGCTGCGGAACTGTTCCTGGAAAGGCTGAAAAGCCGGGAATTTTCCGGGTCATAAGAATAAAAATGCCTGCCGCTTTATAGGGGATACAGGGCAAAAAAGATAAATAAAGCGTGCTTGTATGGAAGGGAGCATGAGCCTATGAAAAATATTTTGATTCACGGCTTAGGACAAAACAGTCAGGATTGGAATAACGTCAAAACTGAATTGGAAATAAAGGGGATATTTTCAATCACCCCGGATTTATTTAAACTCACAAAAGGCCGGGAATTAGGGTATGCCACGGTCTACCAAGCATTTGAAAGATTGTGCAGTTCCCTACAAGATCCTCTGAATCTTTGCGGGCTTTCGCTCGGTGGATTGCTTGCGCTTAACTATGCGGTCCAGCATCCGGCACAGATAAATTCTCTTGTGCTGATTGGAACGCCTTATGAGATCCCCAAAAGGCTGTTAAAACTCCAAAACTTTGTATTTCAGTTCATGCCGAAATCTGTATTTCAAGGTATGGGAATAAGTAAAAAAGATTTGATTCATTTGAGCAAATCTATGGCTGACTTGGATTTTATGAAGTCAGCGGAAAAGCTTCTCTGCCCCACCCTTATTCTGTGCGGTGAAAGCGATAAAACGAATATGGAGAGCGCAGAACGGTTTCACAAAGCGATGAAAAACAGCCGCTTGATCATTGTGGAGGGCTCTGGTCACGAGGTGAACAAAGAGAATCCACATAGCTTGGTCCATCTGCTGCAGTGCTTTTGGGCGGAAGAATGACGCAAATTTTTTATATATGCGAACTATAAACAAAATCAGATGAAATGGCAGCTGATATCCTGCAAAAGAGTCCAGCTGCCTGCATACCTATCTGAAACAGCAGTAAAAAGCCAGCCTCCCAATCGTCAGATGGTTTTGCCTCTAACGATTTGGGAGACTGGCCCAAAGGAATCGGTATTTTATTTTACAGATAGGCCAATAAACATTTTGTCAGCGTACACTTCGTTTCTTTACAACGAATGTGGTTCCAGCCAAGCTGGCGCTGGCAAGCAACAGTACAAACCAAATTGCTATATTGCTGTTATCTCCGGTCTGCGGAGGCGTGGTGCTGCTGGAAGAATCCGGATTGGAATTAGCCGTGTCATCAGGATTTTCTTCCGGCTTAGTGCTGGGCGTTTCCTCCGGGTCTGTGGTAGGATCCTCGGTTGAGGGATCAGAAGGCTCCTCACCAGTTGCCGCGATGATCGTCTCGGATTCAGGAATTTCCTGCGTTAAAGCCGCGTCCTTATAATATTTCCCGCAGGTGGTGCAATACCAGTATTCGATATTACCAGGCTCCGTAGCGGTAGGCGCTTTTGCTTCTACCTTCACCGGCGTATGCACCTCTGTATCATCAGCGTCTTTCACCAGCAGCTCTCCTGCTTCCAAAGTAACGGACGGGATTTCTTCACTCTCCGCTGCCATGTAAGCCTGTTCTACTTCCACATCAGTTTTGTTATTCTGAATGGTAATCGGGAAGGCTCCGGTGGACGGGCTTGCGGTGCCGTTCTCATTTTTGCCCTGGCTTCCAAGGGATACAACAGCGTCGTTAAAGGTGCAACCTTCAATCACAGCGGACGCGATGCTGGCAGGAGTGGTGTTTCCACCCTTCACGTCAGTTGCCTTATCATCTTCGCCGTTTCTCTGGTTCAGCTTCAGAGCATTTTTCTCAAACGGACCGGTAAAGGTGCTGTTCTTCACGCTTACCGTTGCGCCCTGGATACCAACCAGGTTCCAGTTGATACCGTATTTTTGATTATTGACTGCTGTAAACGTACAACCGTCAATATCCAGGGACTGGCAGTTCGGCAGATACATGAAAGAAGGATTGGAAGTGTCATTGGCCGTATTTCCGATAAATGTGCAATCTGTCAGGGTAAGATGGAGCTTCGGAGGATTGGCATAACTCTGCGTATTGGCAACCTCGAAATAAGTTCCATTTTCAGCACTGAACTCCTGGCCTTTAATATCGACATATACATCTTTGCCATCCAAGCCATGCATTTTTACAGCTGCGGTATAGGCGTTAATATCCGTAAAGGGGAATGCCTCAGAGCCGGCAATCGCCGCGTCAGCTGCTTTATTAACTGCCGTACCGGCCGGAATCGCAGTTTCCACCGGCTCCCCAGCCTGATTGGCCAGATACTGCTCAGAAACCGTTACAGCAGTGTTGCCGCTCATTGTAACAGGAAAGCTGCCTGTGCTCAGGTTGGCTACATTAACGTCAGCGGTGCCGCCCTCAAAAGCAACTTCTTTTGCCTGGGTTCCAAAAGCCACCTTTGCACTATCGCTAAAGGTACAGCCGGTAATTTCGACAGAAGAAATCGTTCCGGGAACACCCGCAAAGGTTTCATTCGCTCCCTTGCTGTCACCTTCTCCGCCGCGCTGTGTCAGCTTGATAGCGTTGGAAGTATAGGTTCCTTCAAACGTACTGTTTGTGATCTTCACGGCAGCGTCCTGGACGCCGACCAGGTTCCAGTTGATACCGTATTTCTGTCCGCCTTCTGCAGCTGTAAAGGTACAGTCATCAATGACAAGCTCCTTGCAGTTCGACAAGTACATAAAAGAAGGATTAGAGTTATCCTTCGCGGTGTTGCCTGTAAAGGTGCAGCCTGTCAGGGTAAGATGGAGCTTCGGCGGGTTCTCTTTATTTTGTGTATTAGCCACTACAAATCCGTCTTGTTCTGTGAAATTCTTACCATCGATGGTGACATAAACGTCTTCCCCATCCAGTTCGCCCGTACTCACGGCAGCTGTATACTCAGAAATGCTGTCGTACGTATTTTCTGGTGCTGCTTCCTGGGCAAAGGCGCTGATTGGAATCAGCATAAGCATCATCGCAGCCGCAGCCAGTGCCGAAAGCCACTTTTTCTTTCTCAAAATAAAAAACCTCCTTCTTTTTTCTCGAAGGAGATTCAAAGTCCAGTATAATTTTCTCCTCCGAGAGTATACCGTTCCTTTGCCCTCAGAGGTTTTGCCCTCAGAGGTTTTGCCCTCAGAGGTTTTGCCCTCA
>ERZ772851.1711-NODE-1711-length-19600-cov-17.813610_pt1 | contig 19600 bp, 18 predicted proteins | sample MGYA00512137_ERZ772851 | MGnify/ENA primary metagenome ERZ772851 (study PRJEB29015, sample SAMEA2737663) | human gut metagenome | biome: human gut; feature: human-associated habitat; material: faeces | place: China | collected 2012 ... | reverse complement strand
GTGTGAAATGAAGATTTCCTATAAAGAATGTATTTCAGAATCAGAAAATATGGAATGGATGATAAAGCAGATAAGCAAAATTAGAGAGATAGAAACTCGTTCGCTATATTCCGCTTATTTGGAAGATGCCATTTAATGATAGAGATTCCATTAAGATTAGAGAGATAAAAGATTACCACATTTTTTGAGTGCGAAATGAAGATTTCCTTTATAAATACAATTACAGGATTAAAAAATATGGAAAGCAGAGCAGAAACGGATAGCAAGATTTGAGAGTTGAAAACTTGTTGCGATTTTCTCATTATTGGAATATTCCATTTAATGATAGCATACTCTCTTACTTTATAAAGATGAAAGATTACCACATTTTTTGAGTGCGAAATTGATATTTCCTATATAAGTACTATTACAGGATTAAAAAATATGGAAGATAGTAGAGATAAAAGATTTCAAATAAAGAGATATAAATAACAATTAAACATTTATAAGTATGACTACAAATAACAATGCAAATCAAAATTGAGTTATCGACGCTCCAGCTGGTGTAACTTATTTGGGAGAAATCAACAAGGAAACTAATAAACCGTGAATGACCGAGATTCCCACTAACTGCCTTTTCAACAAGAAACAGACAGGATGCGGTGCTACCGAGTTGGCCATCCGTAACTCCATTCCAACCATTATAGCCATGCCTTACGTGCCATTGGTAAAGAACAAGACCATCTACCGCAAGGACGCTATTTCCGTGTTGGGCGTTTACGAGGGCATCCAAGAGCAGGACATCATCGACTATGCACAGAACCATTCCCCATTAAAGATAGCTGTTACATACGATTCCTTGCCACGAACCATTAAGGCATTGCAAAGTATCGGCATAGACCCTTATAAAGATACTTTCCTGCTGGTGGATGAATGACACGTACTGTTCAACTCCTATTCGTTCCGTCATAATGCCATTAAGAATTTACTTGCAGAAGCCGCTAAATTCGATAAGGCAACTTATATGACAGCTACCCCTATTGAGCAGGAGTATGTTTTAGAGGAACTAAAACACCTGCCTGTTTGCGAAATCAACTGACCGCATCTGCAAGAGGTCAAAATCCGTTCCCGTCAGACCTCCAAACCTGCTCAATACATCGTTAAGGAGTGCCGCAAGGTGTTGGATAAAGGCTTACCCCATAACCTGCATATCTTCGTAAACAGCGTGGAGTTTATTGCAAAGGTAATCGACCTTGCAAAACTCACTCCCGAACAGGTTAAAGTCGTTTGTTCGGTTAGCGGGGACAATGAAGAGAACAACCAACGCAAGTTGGGCAAAGATTATCCCATCGGTCAGCCGTCAGACCCCGTAAGGAAGATAAACTTTTACACCTCGACCTGCTTTGAGGGGTGCGATATTTACGACGAGAACGGCGTTACATTCATCGTCAGCGACGGTAACAAATCCCACACGCTATTGGATATTTCGACCTTGTTCACACAGATTTGCGGACGCTTACGGGATTCCAAATACAAGGGCGAGATTATCCATGTCTATTCCACGACCAAGTACAGCCGTGATGTTACCCTCGATGAATTCGTGGCATCGACAAAGAAAGTGCTTGCAGAGGCGGTAAGCTATGCTGACGAGATAAACAAATTGAGCGATACGGCACGGGAAAAGACCTTATCGAAAATCAAATATATCAACGAACAATATGTAAGGATAGAAGATAATCGCCTTATCGTGGATAAGAACCTCGCTAATATGGATATTGTGAATTTCAAGATATGCAGACATATTTACAGAACCTATATAAACCTTACAGATGAATTAAAGAGGAATGGCTACACGATAACCCGCCACACGTTCAGCGATATTATGGAGAAGATAGAGAACAAGACCAACGCACGGGTTACGTTCAAAGACCTGTTCGATGAATACCACCGTCTGAAAACGACCAAGCCATTCTTTTCGCTGGAGAACCACGAGGACTTATGCGCTCAGATAGCTGTTAAATCTCCATTGGTGAAACAGGCTTACGACGAGTTGGGAACGGACAAGGTACAGGCATTGAAATACCATGTAGGCAATATTAAACGGGAGTTGATGAAATGCCAGCCAGCACCTACCGAGTATAAAATCGTGAAGATGATAAACACGACCTTTCAAAAGCAGACACCGATTGCCAAAAGTAAGGTCAAAGCAGAATTGCAACGCATTTACGATGATTTGGGGATAAAGCAGACCGCAAAGGCCGCAGACCTCAATAAATGATACGAGGTAAAGCAGACCACGCCAAAAATCAACGGTAGGACAACGGCCTGCATGACTATTATTAGAGATAGGATGATTGCAAAGTAGGGAAAGGCAAAAGAAATGAAACGCTCTGACTAAAAGATAGTTGGGGCGTTTTGTTTATATACTGCCCACGAACGGAGTAACAGATCAAAGCCCCTCCCCCTTATTGAATGTGAAATCAATAAAAAAGCCATGAAAACATTGGACAGAAAGGCGTCAGAAATCCTGCGTGGATTATTGGCCCTGCAAACCACAAAGATTGACAACTCAGACGGGGTGTATATGCCTGTTCATATCGAGATTATCGAGAAGACAGACAAGTACACCCACATTTCGCTGGCTCATTACGGACGGCAGAACGGAGATGCCATGCGCGACCCTGAAATGATTATCGCCCTGCACAAAGAAAGCCAGCAATTCGTTCCCTACTATTACCGCAACGATTATATGGGTATGGAGCAGTACAGCGTTAGATGGACGGAAGAGGGTATTTTGCTGAACCGTCGTTTACAGGTAGACCACACGACATTCGCTAATCAATGGTTACGCAACATAGCCACACAACAGCACCTATTATGACAGCACGGCGATTAGTGGAGAACTGCGTACTGACGAATCAAACCGCAGTCGTGGATGAAATGCTGAATAAGCACCTGCTGCCAGAAGAATATATCTATCCATTCGTGGGTGATGTTATGGAATGGTGGCTTATCGACGATTGGTTGGCAGAACGTCTGAAACGAGAAAACCAAGTAATCATTGAGGAATACGGTTGCTGTTGGTGGGGCAGGTTAGCCAGCGGTCAGGCAATCTGCATGGATAGCGTGATACAGAAGATTGCAGGTGAATGAAACTCGGCCTGCATATCGACATAGCAAATTTGTAAATTACAGAGATTAGGGGCATTGCAATTCCGAGAAGATTTTACAGTCCCTAATTTTTGTTTTTATGCTGGCGTAAAGTCAAGAAATGCAGAATCAAACGACCTGCAAACCACGATTAAGGAGTTTATACAGGCGTAACAACAAAATCTTCTACTCTAATTTATAAAGAACAAAGTTTTGAATCCATAGGCCATGCTATTGGAAAGATGCTTTGTTTTAGAGAACTTTGTAACTACAATACCCCAAGAGTGTTGCGTATTGAGAAACATTTTCTAACTTTGTGGCATCGTCCCAATGGGCGGTAACATATTAGTTTAGTGAAAGTGTTTCGCTAATCCTTGTACCGAAATCTGACAGTTTCTACAAAGACGAGGATAACGACAACGCTCATCACCGCATATAGGCATATATCATCTGATATATTCTATTCGGTGTGGGGTATTGTTTCTTATTCGTCTTTGGGTTTTGTCAGAACCTCGGTACAGATAACGAACAACTCCACACTTTCTTTTTACATATAACCCACCGCAGCAGGAGTTGATACGGTACATTGCAGTCTAACTATGACCGTAAAAGAACAAGCCTTACAGCAAGCGATTGAACTTGCAGTATCTCATTATGACTGTTTTTATGAAAGAGGTGGTGTGAAATTAGAAATCATCTCTATTTCTGATGTGCAGTTATCTGAATGTAGATTATATCCATCCGAGGGTTTGGATGGCAGTAATTTAGAAAAATGTACTGGCGGGAGATGTAATGCATCGTTTAGAATTACTTATAAATCTCATCAAGACAAGAATCTTCAAATAGAGGAAATTAGATATTGTGAACATGTCGATTTTGATGTCGCGGATTATAAAGAGGAAAAATTCATAGTAAAAATAACCAATAAAAGACTGACGTTATGAAAAAACTACTAATCGCCTTTTTAGGGGCAGTTTTTGCTACGGGCAGCGTTACCGCCCAAAATTATCCCAAAAACATTGTCGGACTGCGTGCGGGATTCAACACCTCGTGGGTAACATCTTATGGCGTTTCGACCTCTGCCAAACCCTCTTACATGGTTGGAGTGTCAGACCAAGTGCTGTTAAGCAGAGCCCTGCCGTTCTATTTTGAAACAGGACTGAATTTCATTAGCAAGGGGTACAAAATCAACGGCCACGATGAAAGCACCACCACGTTCAACTACCTGCAAATTCCCATCGGAATCAACTACCACATCTACACTTGTAAATCTGTAACGATTGAACCCGCCGTAGGTGTTTACTATGCTGTAGGACTTGGCGGCAAGCGGGAATTTGACGGCGTAAAAACCTCGGTGTTTACCGATGGCAGTACCTCTCGCCACGATTTCGGATTCTCGTGCGGTATCAGCACCTCGATTCATAAATTCCATTTCGGAATAGCCTATGAAATGGGTTTGCTCAATATCGACAAGACAGACCTTATCTATGGGGCGGACAGAAAAAAAGTAGGTTACAAGCAACTTAAAAATAAGAGCATCATTATTAAAGTCGGTATTAATTTCTAATTCAGCAATTTATGAAGAAACTATTTATACTTTTGTCGGTCGTAACGCTTTCATTTACATCCTGTTCGGATTATGACGACGTAGCATTGTGGAACAAATCGCAGGATATAGATACTCGTTTGACGACGTTAGAAGAATTGTGTGAGCAATTGAACACAAATGTTTCATCGTTGCAGACTATCGTAACTGCATTACAAAACAACGTCTATGTTACGGGGACTACACCTCTTATGAAAGACGGCAAAGAAATCGGCTATACAATTACTTTCAGCAAAGGCAATCCTATTACCATCTATCACGGTAAAGACGGACAAGACGGTGAAGATGGGACAACACCCACCATCAGCGTCAAGAAAGATACTGATGGTGTCTATTATTGGACGTTGAACGGTGAATTTATTGTGGTCGATGGTGGAAAAATTAAAGCCGAGGGTAAAGACGGCACAAATGGAACCAACGGCACGACCCCGCAATTCAAAATCGAAAATGATTATTGGTTTGTTTCCTATGATAACGGAACAAATTGGACACAGTTAGGTAAAGCAACAGGTGAAGATGGCGTTGGTGGTGATTCTATGTTTTCGGGCGTGGATTATGAAACCAGTACGGACTATGTAATTTTTACCTTATCAAACGGCACACAAATCAAACTGCCTACATGGTCTGCCTTTGAAGCCTTACAGCGTCTTTGCAACGAAACGAATACCAACCTCTCTGCATTGCAGACGATTGTAACAGCACTCCAAAACAACGATTATATTACGAGTGTAGACCCGCTGACCGAGAACGGCAAGGTGGTAGGCTATACGATTAAGTTCGCCAAGAGCAACCCGATTGTGATTTACAACGGCAAGGACGGTGCAGATGGGGTTAATGGAAACACTCCCGTTATCGGCGTGAAGAAAGACACGGACGACATCTATTATTGGACGCTGGACGGTGAGTTTATCGTTGTGGATGGACAGAAGGTAAAAGCACAAGGGACAGACGGCAGTGATGGTGCAGATGGTGTTACGCCTAAACTCGAAATTCGAGAGGGCTATTGGTGGATTTCCTATGACAACGGAACAAACTGGACACAGCTGGGTAAAGCCACAGGAGAGGATGGCAAGGATGCAGATAGCATCAAAATCACGCAGGACGAGAATAATGTTTATTTCGAGTTGGAAGATGGTACAATTATTACAATCGCCAAAACGGAACAATCAATAGACCCGAATGTCATTAAATTTGAATCTAATTACATAAAAGCCATATGTCTTCGGAATTGGGATATAGATAACAATGGCCATCTCTCTGTTGAAGAAATTGAAAATATTACAAGTCTTAATCAACAATTTAATCTGCCGTATTATATTCAAGAATACCAGCAAGAATACCTATTTTATGGAAATGACGCTTTGCTATCATTTACAGAATTAGCATATTTTACAAAGATTACTACTATTAGCGGGACGGAGTTTTCTAATTGCAAGAACCTACATTCGGTTATATTGCCAGAAAATTTACAGACAATTGATAACGGGATAGCAATAACTCACAGAGATAGTGGCAGCGGCGTTTCTTCTTTGGCAAAATGGTTTTGGGGAGCCTTTTCAAATACAGCTTTATCAAATATTGTCATTCCTGATAATGTGACAGTTATTGGTCGCTACGCGTTTTATAGGTGCAGTAATCTTAAAAATGTTACAATTGGGAAATCGGTTCAAAAGATTGGTGGTTATGCGTTTGCCCATACGAATTTGCAAACAATCATATGTAAAGCGCAGGTGCCTCCAACACTGTTATCTGACTCTATATCAGAAAATGTTAATACAGGTACAAATCCAGCGAATGTTCAAGGTACGTTTGCAGGTCTTAATAAATCTATGATTGCATTATATGTTCCGATGTCAGCTATTGATGCATATAAAGCAAACGCAAATTGGAAAGAATTTAACATTATAGGAATGAATGAATAAATGTTAAACCATTCTCCTGCTGTGTTTCGACATGGCAGGAGAGGTTAAAAACAAAGTTATTATGGCAAGTGGAGATATAAAGATTTTAGAAAACTTATCTATAAATCAAAATGTAATATGCTGGGTTTTAAGTTATATAGGGGTAGCTTATGCAGAAGCGAACAATTTATGCTACTTGTCCTGCGCTGGTTGGTTTCTGTTCTTGCTCTCTTCCATTTCGATAATGATTACATTGATATTTTACACGATACATTATTGCAGGAAGAAATGGAATAAAGAGGGTTGAATAATACACAATCTATGATAGACTTGGACAGAGGGTTATTAAATCGTTCTGCCCAAGTTTGTCCTTTTTATATTACTTGCATATTTCATAAATTTTTTGTATATTTACATCATAATCAAAGATTTAATAACAATATAAATTTTAGCTAAAATGAAAAGAAAAACACCAAAAATTGAATGAGAAGCAAAGACCGAGACTGTCGATGATATTCAGTATTCCTATGTTGCCAAAGCCGTAACTTACGCACGGGATTGCAATGTCTGTCTATTCGTAGGACGCAAAACAGCAGAACCTACACCATTGAAATTCACTTATTATTTTGAACTCGACATCGACCCTGAAAAGGATATGTCAATTTGATTCCGCAAACGAGGGCAGGACATAGCAGGATTTTCCTTTCGGTTAGACCCGCAAGATTGAAAGGCAGGCATTTTTGTACTTCCGTTATCTAATCTTATAACATTTCCCAAATCTAACCACACCCTTAATCTCTTTGATGCCCATATAAAGAGTGATACGGTCATATTCGACTATACGACAAGAGAGGGCAAACAGAACGTATTCAAATTCCCACTCACGGGTTTCAACGAGAAATATTTAGAGCAGTTCATATAGAAACAAAAGCAACACAACATTCTTAAAAGGAGAGAGCAGGGGAGAGGAAAGAAATTTCCTCTTTTTTTTCTGAACCGAGGTTGGGGTCGGTTAGTCTCTCACAATCAACTTAATTCATTCACAATTAAAAGATTATGTACTTATGGAAATGCACTCCACATTAGACTATGGATAGTTGATAGTCTAACGTAATGACAATTAGAAACTTATAACACGATTTTATTCACTTGCAGGAGGTGAAAATCCTCTCCATTGGGTCTCCATCGAGGGGTAAAACAGCTATCTCAACGTTCGTAAACTGCTGATTATTTGCGGATTGCGGAAATAGCTCAGTTGGTAGAGCGCAACCTTGCCAAGGTTGAGGTCGCGGGTCCGAGTCCCGTTTTCCGCTCAGGGCTTCTTTGAAAGGAGGAGCAAGAACGAGTAAAAAACCTTATGTATCAGCGATATGTAAGGTTTTTTCGTTTTTGGGGCGATGTATTCGAGCGCATAAAGAAGCAGGTTGTCCGGACCTAAATCGTGACCTGTTTCGCTCGAACCGAAAAGAGGTCACGATTTACGATCAATGCGTTGAATTACATTGTTTTGTGTCCAATAATCTCTATGCTGCATACGTTTAACCGATCCAACCCAAGCAGCATTATGAAACGCACGACATTCAGCGTGGTCTTCTTCTGCAAGAAGACGAAACTCACGAAGAAGGGCAAAGCGCCGATCTATGCCCGAATCACGACCTCCGGCCGGTCGACGGAGATTTATACCCAGTGCCGGATCGAACCGGAGCATTGGAACCAGCGTTTGGAACGTTGTATGTTGCGAGACCCCGTTTCTACGCAGATCAACGGGATTCTCGCTACTTACCGGACAAACATTCTCGCCGCCTACGATAGCCTTATTAAGGAGGGAAAGACCCTTGACTGCTTTGCCATCAAGCACCGATTGGAACATGCGGCAGCGAGTTCGCGGATGTTCCTTGCCGAGTTTTCCGGATACTGCGACAAACGGCAAAAGGAGGTGGGTATCCGCCTTACACAACTCACAGCGAACAAATACCACCGTCTGCTGCGTTATATGACCGAATACACGAAGGAACAGTACAGGAAAGACGACCTGCCGCTGGATGCGATCGACTATGCATATATCGACGGATTGAATACGTTCATGCAGACGGCGCATAACTGCAAGAACAACGGCGCCGTGAACCTGCTGTGCTGCCTGAAAAACTTTATCCTCTATGCGATACGGAACGAGTGGCTCGAAAAGAATCCGTTCCGCTACTACAAGATGAAGGTGGATCGGACGAATATCAAGGTTCCGCTGACGAAAGAGGAGCTCGATACGCTTATCCACAAGCCGCTGCCGAACGAACGGTTGGCCCGCATCCGCGACGTGTTCTCATTCTGTTGCCTGACGGGTCTGGCCTTTACGGATGTGGATCACCTGCGCAGGGAGCATATCACGACCGACGAGGACGGGACGCTGTGGATCCACAAGCCGAGGGAAAAGACGGCGGTGCTGAGCCGGATTCCGCTGCTTCCGCAGCCGATCGCACTGCTGCGGAAATACGAACGGGATGAAGCATGTAGGGTGAGAGGCAAGCTGCTTCCCGTGCCGTCGAACACGAAGATGAACGCCTACCTGAAAGAAATTGCGACGTTGTGTAACATTCCGAAGAACCTGACGACACACTGCGCAAGACATACGTTTGCGACGCTTGCGATCGAATACGGGATGCCGATCGACATCATCGCCAAGATACTGGGTCACACGAATACGAACATGACGCGGCGCTACGCGAAGATTTCGGAGGCGAATATCAGTCGTGAGATGAAAAGAATCGGAGAGATACTATCGGCATAGTATGGAATATCGACAGACAAGGAGCGAGCGGGAAAATCAAATACCTCGCTTCTTGTTTACGCTTGGTTTCCTCCGCAGGTATATAATTACGATGATATTGCGACGATCGACAATGTGGCCAAGATGCTGGGACACTCCAATACGAACATGACCCGCCATTATGCCCGAATTCTCGATTCATCCATTATGCGGGACATGCAGACCGTAGCCAAAGCGATGGATCTGTAAATCGAACGGTGCGCAAGCAGTACGTTTTGTAATTCATAAGGCAGCTTTGTATTATAGCTGTCATTTGATTGAAGTTTAGGCAAGTAATCGTGTTGAAAAGAATGTATGATATTTTTGAATATTTAATCTTACAGACTTAAACATATCTGAATCAAAAACGATATCTTCCGCATCTTTTTTCTTCAGTTTTAAGACTTCATTTCCATCCTTTAGCTCACTTATACAATGAGCGAGATTATTACGCATGTCAATTATATCTACCTTATAGTCCTCGTAAAAATTTGCGTTTTTTGCGGCATAATCAATATGCTCGTTGTTTATGATAATATTAATCGTTTGCGCTTTCTTGGACGAGTCAAAATCTAAAAGATGTATGATCTTTTCAATAGGCATGTCTTTCCATTTATGAGAACACTGTTTGTCGCAACTATTGCTTCTTACTAATTTCCTTTTTGTCGATTGTTCCACATCTCTTATTATGTGTTGATTAAATTTCTTTATTTTATCATCATTACCATTTTCAACAAAATATTTGGATATAACTTTCTCCATCAGAATATCCAATTCACTAACTTCAGCCATAACAAGACCTCGAATGTTATTTAGGTCTTGAACTTTATTGATGGTAGAGGAAATTACTTTTCGCAATTTTGCAATAAAAGCATCCTTGTCTCTACCTGAAAAATATACACCTTCCAATCCTAATGTTTGAGCCTTTTTCTTGATCGTGGAAATACCATCTGCTGAATAAAAGAGAACGTCAGTATAAATATCTAAATTTCTTATATTCTGAATTAATTTATCGCCGGTTTTTTCATCCTCAAGATTTAAATCCATAAGAATTAAGTCATAATTATTATATGAAGCCTTTGGCTCATCTTTTTCTCTCAATTCTTTGTCATATATAAAACAATATTCATCTTCTACAATCTCACGAATATCATCTTCGATAGATTCAACCCAATCTGGTTCATTATCGAACCACAAAATTTTGTATTTAAGTTTCATTTATGTAGAGTTATTTGTAGTTTAAAACCAAAGGATTCAGGAATAATTACGATCTTACCTCCCATCTCTTTTGTTATCAAATGATGAACATTATACAATCCTAAACCCGATCCAGATGTTGTTGTTATTCCTTTCTCAAAAATAGAATCTGGATTCTGTATAGTAACCGATAATCCCGCTCCATCATCATATATCGTAATTAATAATAAAGAATCTTTTATCTCAAAATTAATATTGAAGTTATGAGCTTTTGCCTTTATGGAATTAGAAACCAGATTATCCAACAATAAACTTATTTCTAATGGTTTGAATTTTAAAATATAACCATTATGGCCACCCTCACAATGGAATTTCAAATCGTGATAAAATTCAGGAAGGATTCCAGAAACATATTGAATCATATATTCAACAATGTCTGCTTCCAAAATTTCTCCTGTTGTATTGAAATTTGCTTTTGTTGCAAATCGAGATATTGCTAAAATCTTTTTATTTGCCCGTGAGATAGCCTCTAAAAAACGAGTCAATTCTTCAAAACTTAGGTTTTGCTCCTTATTTATTTTTTTTGCAATCTTATCAATCCAATTTTGTATGGTTCCAGAATGTACACCAATATCATGATGATATTGAATAATTCGATCTTTATCTAAATTATCAATAGATTGTAAAAATAATACTTGTTTTGTTTTTCGTGAAAGTTGTCTTTCTATTTGATGCTTTTCTTCTTTTACAACATCGATCTCACTTTCCGCTTCTTTTTTTGCAGAAAGTAATTTCTCAACTTGTGAAATGTGGGATCTGGCCTGATTTATAATTTCTGGATCATTTGTTTTTTCTGCGGCTCTCATTATATTCTGTGCAATTTTTGTTACACTTTTACTTTGAGCCTCATTATATATATCTAAGAAATCTTTATCATAGCCAACATCAATAATATTATTAGATTTCGTTAAATTTGATATAATCTCTAATATTTCTTTTTTTACATCTTCAGGCGTTAATTCAGAATTAATTTCTCCTGTTTCCTTATTAATACGTTCGTCTCCCCATTTAATAATATCAACTACATAACGTTCTAATCGTCGTAAGGCTTTATCATAAAACAAGTCTATAAGTTCTTTATATGTATCGTTTTTGATAAAACCTCCGTCTCTACTTGTTGTTTCTTTCAGATCAACATAATCTCCACTTACTTCAATACGCCCAATTAAATCACGCGTACCTAAAAATCTATTGTATCCTTGTTGCTTGCGTCTATCTATTCCGAGAGAGTCATCGCCCTCTTCTCCAAATGGATATATCCTAAATCCATTTTTATAAATAAACACAGATCCATACTTAACCGGTTCTATTTGCATTTGCTTCGTAAAATTATATTTCGCCGCCCGATTAAGTTGGAATAGGTGAATATTAATATCTGAAAGTAATGTATATGTATTACGTTCCTTAATCCAATATATCTCTCTGCCTCGATCTATTAATGTTGTTTTTATAATGCCGCCATTTTCAATTATTTCCACTCTAATTTGGGTGGTTTTTAAGCCTAATTTTTCAAAAATAAAATTTTTAACAATGCCGTTTACTTTCTTATTTTCTGAGATTTCCTGTTGGTCCTGCAACTTTTCATCTTCAGCTACGATCTCTATTTGGAAAGCTCCATCCTCATTTGCTTGATTTGGATTAATTAGCTTCTCTAATGAATTTTTGAGTATTAATATGCGGCCCCTATTCCACTGATCTCTAAGTTGCGATATCTCCAAAATAGTTCCCGTTTCAAAATTCTGAAATGAAGGAACAGCTAATGTTTGATGCAAAACACGAACATTCATAAATTCTTTTTTTGCATCCTCCTCAAAATCAGTCCAGTTTATAGATAGATTTTCGTAATTTCCACCTTCTTTTTTTGTTATTAACTCCAAATGAGCACCTAAACGATCACAAGAAAATCGTCCTACACCTTTAGCACCAGTAAAGGTTCTTTTATTTTTTAATTTATCCCTATAATCCTTATCTTCTGAACCATCTTTTTTAGCTGAATAACCAACAAATAACCATTTATTATGCAGGTCATCTAAATTCATTCCTCTACCATCATCCCAAATCAATATTTTAGAGGTTTGAGGGTTATATTGGTTTTCAAAAATGATTTTAACGTTTTTTGCGTTAGCATCAAATGAATTTTTGACTAATTCAAAAACAGCAACAAACTCATCGGTAATTAATTCTTTACCAATTAAATTTTTTAAAGCAGAACTTATTTTGAATTGAACTTTTTCCATCATAGCATCTGTTTTAATATGGTACCAGCAAGTTCTGCAAAAAGTGGGGGTATTGCATTCCCGATTTGTGTATAGCGGGGCACTTCAATTTTTCGCAATTTCCCGCCTGTCGTATATTTCCTTTTTATTTCGTACCAATCAGGAAAAGATTGTATTCTTGCACATTCTCGCACCGTCATAATTCGTGGTTCGCAATAGTGCAAGCAATCTTCAGGATGTCCCGTAATTGTAGGAGATAGGGAATCTCCATCCAAAATAGTTATTCCTCGCTGCTTTATTCCCCATTGTTCTCTTATTTTTCCATCGATTCGTTTCCCTCTTATCGGATAATTGGTTAACAAATTTTGATAACATTCTAATTTGGGTATCGTATGTTTAGCAAAACTGTGACTATCTGGAATCTGATGCTTTTGAGGATAAACTCCACGAAGATACACTTGGTATTTTGATAGAGCAACTCCATATTTACCAGACATAAAACCCTCTCTATCCGGAGTAGGTACACATCCATTTGCTTGTAATAAATCAGAAATCGCCTCCTTCAAAGATACATTTTCAGATAAACCTTTCTTTTTAAAAAAGCAGGATTTTTCTGCATCCAATAATTCTTCAAATTTTTCCGGATTTCCTACACTCGCATGAACTCCTACCAGTATAAATCTCTTTCGCCGTTGTGGAATTCCATATTTAGAGAAGTCAATAATATGAGGCTTAACATTGTAATTGAGTTTAATTAACTCGTCTATAACCTTTTTAGAATATGGGGTTGCATCCTCTTTATTTTTCTTATCAAATGCATAAGTAAACCCTTTCACATTCTCAAATAAAATCAATTTTGGCTGGACCAATTTAATAAATTCAATATAGGAAAATACCAAATTATTCCTTATATCATCTTCAGCTCTTTTCCCTGCCATTGAAAATCCTTGACAAGGAGGCCCTCCTGCTACTAAATCAATAGTTCCGCGTAATGCTTTTAATTGTTTCTCATATTTTTCAAGCACCTCGTTAATATCGTGAGGAGTTTGAGGCAACCAATCAGGCCAAGTAAAGTGTGGGTTATTATCTATTAAATTATACTTTAAGGTATCAAAGGCAAATGTGTTTTTTTCGATTGCGAAAATTCCATTCCAACCTGCTTGATATAAACCAAGCGATAGACCTCCACAGCCAGCAAATAAATCTATTACAGTATATTTTTTTTCTGATACCATATTTCTAATTGCCAACTCAACTCATAAATTAAAACACAGTAACTCTAAATATAACAACAAATATACGAAATATTACAGACAATGCCTATTTTCAACGATTAATTTTGTTCTTCAGATTATTAACTCCGGATAAGCCATGATTATCATAACTGTACAGCATAGGAATTAAACAACACTAAAGTTCTACGATTTGAACTCTTCATTAAAAACAGTTCGCAGATGTTGCCACAATACGGCGATTAAATATTTACGAAATTTCAAGAAAATTGCTCGTATAGCCATGACCAAAGGCTGGTTGAAGACCGATCCGTTCGCGCAAATTCAATTTCATCTGGAGAAAACAGATCGAGATTTTTTGGAAAAGCATGAATTGAAAAAGTTGCTCGACAAAAAACTCGACATTCCGCGGATGGCCCGCGTCCGCGACATTTTCTGTTTCTGCTGCCTGACAGGGTTGGCCTTTACGGACGTACAGCAGCTGAAACCCGAACATATCGTTTTAGACATAAACGGGATGCAATGGCTTCGCAAACCCCGACAGAAGACCGGGAACATGTGTAACATCCCGTTGATGGACAAAGCCCAAGAAATATTGCTTCGCTATCGGGAGGACTCCTATTGTCTACTGCACGGTGTATTACTTCCCGTGTGCAGCAATCAGAAGATGAACGCCTATTTGAAGGAGTTGGCCGATATATGCGGTATTCGCAAACGCCTTTCGACGCACACAGCTCGTCATACGTTTGCCACACTCACTTTGGCAAGCGGGGCGACGATCGACAATGTGGCCAAGATGCTGGGACACTCTAATACGAACATGACCCGCCATTATGCCCGAATCCTCGATTCATCCATTATGCGGGACATGCAGACCGTAGCCAAAGCGATGAACTTGTAAATCGAACGGTCAGCGAAGGCCACAAGCGGCCGTAGCGCATAAACGGACATCGCACGTCGTTATGGTCTTCGAATTATGTCGAACTTAAATCGAATCTTATGGATTACATGCTCATCGAGACGGGAGCCTGCAACGAACTGCGGGCGCTCGTCGACCGCCTTCTCGAACGCATCGCCGCCTATCACGCCCGATGTATGCCTTCCGTCTCTGCGCGGTGAATGACCTCCGATGAGGTCTGCAAAGCGTTGAGTCTTTCCAAACGCGCCTTGCAGCATTACCGCACCACAGGGATTATCCCTTACTCCTCGCTGGGCAATAGGATCGTCTTCCGCGAGGCGGACATCGCCCGAATTTTACAAGCGAACTTCATTCCGGCAGAAAAGCGATGAACGACGGCATCATCCTGCGCACGTCGCCCGAATTTACGGCTTTGCGCAAGAACCTTCTCCAAGCGATCGAACGACTCGACGGACTGCTCGCCGAGCTGCGGCCTTCGATTCGTTCGGAAACATACCTGACAAGTGAAGAGGTGCGCATGATTTTCGACCTCTGCCCCCGCAGTTTGCAGAATTATCGCGACAACCGACTGATTCCCTATACGACCATCGGAGGTAAGATTCTCTATCCGCAATCGGCGATCCTCGAACTGCTCGAAGCGAATTTCGTCGATGCGCGACGATAAGACGGCAAGAAGGAGGAGGACGATTAGTCCTCCTCCTTGTCATTTCGGGATATGACGTATGGAATCGTCGGGTGCGATCTCGAAAATCTTGCCCGTTCCGAAATCCAGCCGGATTGGATATTTGCGCAGGTAACGCACATACTTTCCGCCGAACGACTTCCGTATGGCTTCGGCCATGAACACCAAACCCGTGCAGACGGTTATCGGGACTTCGTACTGCGGATACCGGTGCATGATCTCGATGCGGCACCTATCCATCTCTTCGAGCGAGAACGTCTCGCCGTCGATAATGCGCAGGATGCGCCGGCACAGTTCGTAGTCACGTTGCAGGCGGCAGATCTTCTCCGTATGTCGTTGCAGATAGCGGCGGCAGCCTCGCGTGAGATTGCCGCAGGCAATGAACGACAGATTCCGATACCGTCCGTCGTCATTTGCCGCATCCAACTCTTTTTTGAGCCGTGCGGCCCGTTCCCGCAGGACCGTCATCTTTTTCGTATTCCGATTATTCATTGACATGCTGTATGAGGTTATTCTTGTGTCAGAAAGTCTCGGACATATCGTCCGTGCGAACAAATATCCCGCTCGATGACCATACCGAAGGGCAGGCGGATCGACTGCAACTCGGAGAGCATCAGATAGCCCCATTCCCATTCGAAAAGGCGGCAGTAACCGAACAGACGCCAATCGTCGCCGTCGCGTTCGGCCTCGGTGACGAGCCATGTCCCTCGACCGTACGGGTTGAAATACTTGACGAGCACTTCGGCGTCCAAGCCCTTCCCATCTTGCGAGCCGATGGGATGACTCTCGAATTTCGAGAGAATTTCTTCTGTAAGCAATTTCATGATGTCATATTGATTTATACTGCCGGAACCGTCCGGACAGCAAGCTCGCAATAGCCGCCGGAGCACGACTCAGGCAAGAGCCTGCCTCTTGACGTGTCGTGCCCGGCGGCTATCTTGCTGGACGGAGGGCGGTGCGATCCTTTGATGCCTGCAACGCATGGTGAACCCCCCCCCTCGATTACGAACGAAAACGGACTATTTGGATGGAGAACGACGAGAGTCGGGCGGAGTAGTATAGTGACGACGAGAGCGAAGATTATTGATTGCAGAACCGTGCCCCGAGATCGGTATAGCGGGTCAAGGGTACCACGGTCTTTCCCTCCCCCGAAGAAGTGCAGCGGTTGTTTACAAGTTTTGCCGAAGGCAATCCTTGCGTAGTTTATGTAAATCTTTTATAAACTGCGAAAGTACCCGTTATACAGCGATCGGGGACCGGCAGACCGTCATCACCTTCGAATACGACATGGCCATGTATGGAAATGACTGGAACGATACCATGCCCATTATGATGTGCAGAACGGCATAACCTACTACGCTGCCCGAAAAAAGAGGCTGTCTATTTTTAAGACAGCCTCTTTTCGGTTACCGATCTTGTTACGATTTTTCGAGCATCGTGCACAAACAACGGCCGAATGGATGCAGAATACCATAACTGCCATCGCCATCCAGCTGATAATGTCGCCGCCTATAATCAGAAACGTCGCGATCAGACCGATGACAGAATCTCGCATCGGATGTCTCTCAACATCCGAACCCAGATAGACCAGTCCGCAGCTGACGAGCAGCGATATGATACCGATTTCTGCTATGTAGAAATTTCTTTTTTGAAATATAAAAAAGTAGAGATGAGGGAATTGTTTCGTAACTCTACTTTCACATTATTATTTAATCAATTTTTGTATACCATACATCATACCATTGTCTACAATCCTCCGCAATCCACTGTCCTGTACTATCCTTGACGAACCCAATATATAAATCTGGTAATCTATTATATGGAAGTCTCCAAAAAACAGCATTCATCTTCAGCGTGTCATTTTTCTTTTTAAAATACTTTGCAATATACCGCGCAGGCCAACTATATGAACCAAGATCTATGTCTTTATCGAGTGTCCATATTTCATCGGATACAGGTGGCGGCAGAAGTTTTAAGATCGAGTCTTTCGACATATGATAATACTCGACCTGATTACGTTCTCGAACATCGTCTAAGTAAGCTAACGAATCTCGTTCCCAGTGTATTTCCCATGCGATAGCTTCCAGCTCTACATATCGATGCTGCTGAAAAGCTATGATTGCAATCAACACAAAAATCGCAATCGTCTCTCCTATAAGCAAGGATCTATTTTTCATAACTTCTAACATGTTCATTATCTATCCCATTTACCATCTATGGGGATGTCGGGACGTTCTTTGCCTTTGTCTTTTAATGCCTTTTCGTTTTTATACGTTTCGCTGTTGTAGATATTAATGTAATACACCGTCGCACCAGAGTTCATTGCATTCTCCAAGAACATATCGATATTACGCTGTTCTACTTGACGAGGCTTTCTATTTTCATCACGGCTTCCAGCCATAATATTTGTTTCCCATCCGGGTAAAGGCTCGTGTTCATTGCTGTCCCTATTATATTTATCGTCCAGCCCCAGAATATGTCCGAACTCATGGGCGGCTGAGTTATTATCAGGGGTGTCTTTGGCCCATATCCCTTTTTTTGCATTCTTAGTCTCAGACGTTATTTTTTCGTCTACGACATCGATATAATTGTTAATGCCATTGTAGTCAATAGTTTCTTTGAAACCTTTGATTCGAACTTTTACATTGAATTTCACTGCATATTGAGTGCCGTCTTCTGTCGTATAGGTCCAACCTTTATCCCAAGCATTGACAATTGATGATTGCATGTATTGGGCGACATCTGTCCCAACACCTCTCCCCGCGAGGAGAAAGATATTCGCAGTAACAGTTACCGTACGACTGTTATGATCGATCGCGACTTTAGCATCTCGACCGTCATGATCCGCAAAAATGATCGGATTTCCAAAACAATAATTATAAGGCGTTATAGAAACATAATTCTCGATTTTGGGATCCTGCTGCAAAAAGTGAACGCCGTCGGAGTCATAGAACCGTGCGCCGAAATCGGCATAATCAACCTCTTGGAATCGCAGATGCTGCTTTTCCTTACCGGAGAAGGTGTAGCGATTGTCCGAAGTCGGCATGTCGGGCTGCGCCCACTCCTTGCCGAAGGGATAGTAATCCTTGCGGTCGAGGTCTTCACGGCCTGTCGGCGTCACCTTCGCCACGACACGTGTACTGCCCAGATGATCCGTCAGGAAATAGTGCACCTCCGAACTTGTTCCGTCATTCGTGCCGACGATCCGTCCGCCGCCGAACGACGCACTCTCGAATGAATTTACTGCTCCGTAGTCCATCGAATATACCAAAGAACCCGCATACTGATAACCGGAGTTTTCGTAATCGCCGACACTCGTCTTCGTGCCGTCGGCCAAATACGAATAGCGGTGCGAAATCTCACCCGAACCCCAGTGATCCTGTATATACTCCGGTAAGTTAAGAATATTATACGACATTCCAAAACCTGTCAGGGCGTCTTCGGTCATATTGCCGTTGGCGTCGTAACCATAGGAACTATTGCTATTACGCTCTTTTGTGCGTTGATTGCCAATATATTCGAATCCGTAGGACTGCACGTTTTCGTCCGGAAAACCTTGCCTGTTCAGCGTAATAATATTGCTGTTTTTGTCATAGGAGATGCCATTTTCCACAAATTCGTTCGATGCGCCGTACGAATCATCGAGATAGAGATCCGTGTCGACAAGGCGTGCCAAGTCGTCGTAAGTAAAGGCATAGAGGCGATTTTCGCTGTCGTCATCGTTGTTGATAAGCCGATGTTTCCACCTCCATGAAGAGATATTGCCCGTGTAGGAGGCGCGATCGCTCAGATGTGATTCGGGATCGTAATACCGCAGCTGCATGTCGAACAGTTCGCTCGATTTCTCGGTGAGCCACC
>ERZ772851.1708-NODE-1708-length-19611-cov-3.177132_pt1 | contig 19611 bp, 21 predicted proteins | sample MGYA00512137_ERZ772851 | MGnify/ENA primary metagenome ERZ772851 (study PRJEB29015, sample SAMEA2737663) | human gut metagenome | biome: human gut; feature: human-associated habitat; material: faeces | place: China | collected 2012 ... | reverse complement strand
TGTTAATCCTTACAAGTATTATTGCTATAATAGCAATAAGTACAATCATTACGGCCGTAATAATTATATTTTTCTTTTTTCTGCCCATTTAACCCTCCATAATATTTCATCTTTTGTTCTTTACTTCTCAAGCTCACCTGTTTTCATGTCTTACATGCTATTTATGCCCTGCTTACTTCTCAAACATGCTCACTTCTTCGCTCACGCCGACATTAAGGAATCCGTCGTAACCGCGTTCTTCAAGTTTGTTAAGGAACTTGCCGAGTTTTTTAGGCTTGATGTATAATGACGCGATTTTCCCCTGTGCTCTTAAAGCATCAGCCGCCTTGACAGCATCTTTTAACTGTCCGTCCTCATATACAACCGCAATCTTGTCGGCTCTCTGTTCAATACTGATTCCGTTATTCATAAGAATTCCGAATATTCTCTCAAAACCGATTGAGAAACCTACAGCAGGAATATCTTCATTGAGGAATTTGCCGATAAGGTGGTCGTATCTTCCACCGCCTGCAACAGCTCCCTTGAAATCAATACTCTCAACTTCAAATACTGTTCCTGTATAATATCCCTGTCCTCTTACAAGCGACAAATCAAATACAAGTTCAAACGCATTGCCTGTAAGTTCATTTACAGTGTCAATGATATGTTCAAGGCTTTCTGCCGGAGTTTTGTCCTCAAGACGTGATTTTAAGCTTTCAAGAGTAAAATCGCCCTCTGATAAGAACTTTTCAAAGTTATCGACAGCATCCTTTGCAAAACCCTTTTCTGTAAGTTCTTCAACAACTCCCGTAAGACCGATTTTGTCCATTTTATCGAATGTGATACATACACTGTCCAAATCATTTTCAGCAAATCCAAATGACTGAAGAACAGCACGTAAAAGTCTTCTGTCATTTAACTTAACCTTATAATTTTTAAGACCGATTGCATCAAGAGCCTTTGTTGTTGTAAGAATAAGTTCAATCTCCGAATCCGTAGACTCTGAACCGATAATATCAATATCGCACTGAATAAACTCACGAAGTCTTCCCTTCTGAGGTCTCTCGGCTCTGTATACACGGTCAATCTGTATACACTTCATCGGAAGTGTAAGCTTATCTTTGTTGTTGGCATAATAACGGCTCAACGGAAGTGTAAGGTCATATCTTAAACCCATATCCGCAAGTTCGTTTTCATTTGCAGCAGTAACTCCTGAAGCAAGTGCTTTGTCAAGCTTATCTCCTCGCTTCATAATCTTAAATATAAGATTAAGATTCTCACCACCGTCGCTCTTATCAAGATTTTCAATATCTTCTATTGCAGGTGTAATGATATGTTCAAAACCATTTTCCTTATATACACTAAGAATTCTTTCCTGAAGATAATCACGAATCTCCACTTCGTTAGGAAGATAATCGTTAGTTCCCTTTACTGATGTAATTTTCATTTTCAAACTTTCCTTTTACTTAATAATAATTTAAAATTGTGGCACTTACTGCCAAAAACCGGTGTTACGATAACGCAGCCTCTTATTTATACAATATGAGAAGCACACACATATGGGCATGCTTCTCATAATATCTTAAACGTCTGCTTCGTCTATAGCTTTTCCTATATCGTGACGCATATATTTGTTTGCAAAATCAACCCATTCCGTAGCACGGTACGCGTTCGCACGGGCTTCTTTTAAATCTTTGCCAAGTGCTGTAACACCGAGTACACGTCCGCCATTAGTTACAACTTTGCCCTCTTCATTAAACTTTGTTCCTGCATGGAAAAGGAAATATCCTTCATCATCATGGAATTTATCCATACCTGTAATCTCAAATCCTTTTTCATAAGAAAGAGGGTATCCGTCAGAAGCAAGAACAACACATACACATGCATTGTCTTCAAACTGAAGGTCAATCTTATCAAGTGTTCCGTCGATGCAGGCCTCAAATACATCAATTATATCATTCTTCATTCTCGGAAGAACAACCTGTGCTTCAGGGTCACCGAAACGTGCATTGTACTCAAGGACTCTTGGTCCCTTAGGTGTAAGCATAAGTCCGAAGAAAATAACACCTTTAAATGGTCTTCCTTCAGCTTTCATGGCATCAACCGTAGGCTGATATACATATTTCTTACAGAAATCATCAACTTCCTTTGTATAGAAAGGACTAGGCGAAAAATTGCCCATGCCGCCTGTATTAAGACCCTGGTCGCCATCTTTTGCTCTCTTGTGATCCTGTGCAGATGACATAATCTTAATTGTATTGCCATCAACAAATGATAAAACTGATACCTCACGGCCAGTCATAAATTCTTCTATAACAATAGTATTTCCAGCTGAGCCAAATTTCTTATCAAGCATAAGCTCATCAACACCAGCAAGTGCCTCTTCCTTTGTAGGACAGATAAGAACGCCTTTTCCAAGTGCAAGTCCGTCTGCTTTTAATACGATAGGATACTCAGCATTTTCAAGATATGCCTTTGCATCATCAGCTGATGTAAATGTCTCATATGCAGCTGTAGGAATGTTATATTTTTTCATCAAATCTTTTGAAAATGCCTTTGAGCCTTCAAGGATAGCCGCATTCTTTCTCGGTCCGAATACTCTTAATCCCTCAGCTTCAAACACATCGACAATACCGCCGACAAGCGGGTCATCCATACCAATTACTGTTAAATCAATATTTTTTTCTTTAGCAAATGCAACAAGCTTATCGAATTCCATCGCCTTGATGTCAACACATTCAGCGATCTGTGAAATTCCTGCATTACCCGGAGCACAATATATCTTATCAACCTTAGGACTCTGTGAAATCTTCCAGCAGATAGCATGTTCACGTCCGCCGCTTCCAACTACAAGTACTTTCATATCTAATTCCTTTCTTTATTGGCAATCATATTAATGGCAGCCGGAAGAAGCTTCCACTCAGCTTCTTCCATAACTCTTTTCTGAAGAATCTCAGGCGTATCGCCCTCTTTAACTTCAACTGCTTTCTGGAATATAATCTCGCCCGTATCCATTCCCTCATCAACATAGTGAACAGTAGCACCTGTCACCTTTACGCCTTTTGCAAGTGCAGCCTCATGAACATGAAGTCCATAAAAACCAACTCCGCAAAATGATGGTATGAGTGATGGATGTATATTAATAATTCTGTGTGAATACTGATGTACCATTTCTTCAGGAATCTTAACAAGAAATCCTGCAAGAACAACAAGGTCAACATTAAGTGAATTAACCTTCTCAAGAAGAGCCTTGTTAAACTCGTCTCTTGTCTCGTATGACTTAGGAGAAACACATATTGCTTCTATTCCATTATCTTTTGCTCTTGTAAGTGCGTAAGCATCTGCATTATTGCTTATTACAGCAGCAATCTCCGTATTGGTAATTGTCTTATCCTTAATACCATCAATAATTGCCTGAAGATTAGTTCCGCCTCCGGATACCATCACCGCAATTCTTAGCATACTGTAACTCCCTTCTCGCCAGCCTTTACTTCGCCGATTACATAACCTGTCTCACCGGCTGCTTTTACTGCTGCAAGAACCTTATCAACATCTGCACTGTCAACTGCAAGTACCATACCGATACCCATGTTGAATGTGTTATACATCATCTTTTCTTCAATCTCACCGTCATTCTGAAGCATCTTGAAGATTGGTGGTACTTCATAGCTGTCTTTCTTAATTACAGCATGTGCTCCTTCTGGTAACATTCTAGGAACATTTTCATAGAAACCGCCGCCTGTGATATGGCTGCATCCCTTGATACGAACACCTGCATTCTTGATTTCCTTTAATGTCTTAACATAAATCTTTGTCGGAGCAAGTAATGCTTCACCGAGAGTCTTTCCAAGTGAATCATAATATGTATTAAGTGATTCTTCTGTTATAGTAAATACACTTCTTACAAGTGAAAATCCATTACTGTGGACACCGCTTGACGCAATACCGATAAGAGTGTCTCCTGCTTTGATATCTTTGCCTGTTATAAGATCTTTCTCATCAACAACGCCTACTGCAAAACCGGCAAGGTCGTATTCCTCAACAGGATAAAAACCAGGCATCTCTGCTGTCTCGCCACCTATTAACGCACACTCTGACTGAATACATCCGTCAGCAACACCCTTAACAATCTGAGCAATTTTCTCAGGCTCATTCTTGCCACAGGCAATATAGTCAAGGAAGAATAAAGGTTCGCCACCGGCACATGCAATATCATTTACACACATGGCAACACAGTCTATACCTACTGTATCATGCTTGTCCATTGTAAATGCAATCTTTAACTTTGTACCAACACCATCAGTACCTGAAACAAGTGTAGGCTTTTCCATGCCTTTGAACTTTTCCATAGAAAACGCACCTGAAAATCCACCAAGATTTGTAAGTACCTCAGGTCTCATTGTCTTTGCAACATGTTCCTTCATTAACTCTACCGATTTGTAACCTGCCTCAATATCAACACCAGCTTTTTTGTAATCCATTTTTTCCTCCATATTATGCATTTCATGCAAAAATTTATTTTATTTTTAATTAAAATTAATTAACACATAAAGAAATTAATAATTCTTATATCCTACTTCCTGAAGACGAGCGTCCTTCTTCTGTACGCTCTCTTTTAAGCCCTTGCTGTAATCCTTTAACTTAACAAGGAGTTCCGGGTCTGATGTTGCAAGAATCTTTGCTGCTAAAAGTCCTGCATTGGCACCACCGTTAATTGCAACTGTTGCAACAGGAATACCTGATGGCATCTGTACTATTGAATAAAGTGAATCCCTGCCTCCGAGAGATGTTGTATGCATCGGGATACCGATAACCGGCATAGGGAATATTGCTGCACACATACCCGGAAGATGTGCTGCCATACCTGCACCTGCAATAATAACCTTAAATCCCTTTTCCTCTGCTGTCTTTGCATACTCAAAGAACACATCCGGTTCTCTGTGTGCAGAGATAATAGTCATCTCATAAGAAATACCCAACTGTTCAAGGATGTCTGCTGCTTTTGCCATAACAGGCATATCAGAGTCACTTCCCATAACAATACCAACTTTAGCCATAATTTCCTCCATTCCTGTTTTGATTCAATGCCGCCTTAATGGTGCAAAGAAAAAAAGCTAAAAATTCTTCTTTCTATTTTACTTTATCTTGTTACACTCGTCAACCTCAAGCCGCTTTTTTTCTTTTTTGCTTTCTATTACATGTTTTATTGCAAGATATGGATGGTGGAAAATCATTCTCGGACCGGAAAAACGCATAACTTCACGTATTTTTTCCCTCATTTCCGGCTTGTAACAATGAACTTTACAGTTAGAACAAAATGTCTTTGTCTCCATAAACGGGCATCTGTCACTTCTTAACTTTGCATAATCGTCAAGCTTTTTACACTCATCACAAAGCACGCCTTTTGTTTTATGTTTCTTTTTACAGTACAAACCAATCATAAGGGAGACAACCTCTTTTTCCTGCTCCCTTTTTGACTGTATTTTTTCTGCTGACATTTTACTTTCTTTATCTTTCATCAGCTCATCCTTCCGTTTTCCACTCTGTATACACGGTCAACCATACGCATGCTTGATTTTCTGTGCGATACAAGCACAATTGTCTTTCCGTTTCTCTCTTCATGAAGAGATTTAAGAATTACAGCTTCATTAAGGCTGTCAAGATTACTTGTCGGTTCATCAAGAAGCATCATATCCGCATTATGTAAAAATGCTCTTGCAAGCCCGATTCGCTGTTTTTCACCACCTGAAAGTGTTCCGCCAAGTTCACCTACAGGTGTGTCATATCCTTTTGGAAGTCCCATTATAAAATCATGCACAGACGCTTTTTCACATGCCTCATAAACTTCCACATCTGTTGCATCAAGTTTTGCTATTTTAATATTATTTTTAATGCTGTCCGCAAAAAGATGTGTCTCCTGTGTAACAAAGCTCTCCATATCTCGAAGATTTGAAGTATTTACATCATTAATATTTTTCCCGGAAATATTAATGCTTCCGTTATCCACATTCCAGAAACGCATAAAAAGCTTCAAAAATGTCGATTTTCCGCTTCCGCTTCGTCCTGCAATTCCTATAACAGAATTTTTCGGTATATCAACTGACACATTATCAAGAATTGTCTCATCACCATACGCAAACGTAACATTTTCTGATGATGCACCATTGAATTCTATATTCTGCTTTCCGCCAACCTCTTCTACAACCGGCTTCTCCTCAAGAATATCAAGGACTCTGTTTCCTGCTGCAAATGTGTTCTGTAAAGTGCTTCCAAGTGCCGCAAGTGCAACAACAGGTCCGAAAGAACTCATAAGTGCAATAACAGGAATCAACACACCATCAAATCCAACCGCTCCGTTTACAAATAACATTCCGCTTGCAAAAAGCATCAATATGTCAAAAATTAAAATTGTTGTATTAGTAGCCGCCGTATTTCTTCCCGAAAAACGCTTCATCTTTGCTTCATTTTCACTGAGTTCTTCCATTTTTTCACTCATCTGTGCAAGACGTTTTCTGCCTGTTCCAAACTGCTGTATCTGCGGCAGTCCTCTGAGACTGTCAAGCACAAATGCTGATAATTCACCTGATTTTGTACGAAAAACCAGTCCCATGTCACCGCTTAACTTTGAAACTGCAAGTGGAATTATAACACCTACTGTAATATAAGCTGCAAGTGCAATAACACCGAGCAGAGGATTATAGCTTCCGATAAAAATACACATTATCACCGTAAAAAGTGCTGCTATCGCAACAGGTGAAATCGTATGTGCATAGAATACTTCAAGAAGTTCTATATCAGATGTAATTACAGAAATCAAATCACCTTTATCTCGTCCTTCAAGCTTTGCCGGACAGAGCTTTCTCAACGTTCCAAATACCTTATCTCTTATTAATGCAAGGAGCTTAAATGCAATAAAATGATTGCATGACTGTTCCGCATATCTTAACACAGCTCTGAGTACCGCCATTCCTGCCATTGCTGCAAATATAACAGCCAGATGCAGACTATTTTTTTCCAAGACACTTAATATTGCAAATCCGCCCGAAATCGTTATAAATGATGCACAAAGATGTCCCATAAGTCCCATCAGAATTGCAAGAATCATATATCCTGTCATCGGTTTAACAAGTCCGATAAGACTTGTCATGACTTTAAATCCGCTTCTTTTTTTATTTGTATTCATGCTGTCTCCTTTCCAAAGCTTTCAAGTTCCTGCTGTGCATTCCAGAGTTTCTCATAAACTCCGTGTCTGTCAAGGAGTTCTTCATGTGTTCCGCACTCTGCCACATTGCCGCTTTCAAGAACATAAATATTATCTGCTCCTGTTACGTTGGCAAGTCTGTGTGAAATAAGAATTACTGTCTTTGACTTTGCAAGTTCGTATATTCTTTCCATTATTTCATTTTCACTTTCAACATCAATATTAGACGTTGCCTCATCAAAAATGTATACAGGACTGTCATGCAGCAATGCTCTTGCAAGTGCAAGCCTCTGACACTGCCCGCCGGAAAAATTAGATGCTTTTTCAAGAAGCTTAGTATCAAGTCCATCCTCGCCTTTAAGGAAATCTGCAAGATTAACTTCTTTAAGCACTTCCCATAGTTTGTCATCTTTGGCATCCGGACTTCCCATGAGACGAAGCAGGATTTCATCCCACGCTTCCCATAAGAAGATTCTGCATTACTGTTCCTTTGAAAAGATAGCTGTTATGCCCTACATATGTAATATGCTTCATAAGGCTTGCTTCGCTTATCTGCGAGAGTGAATTGCCGCCTATTGTCACATTTCCCATATAATTTTTCATATGTCCCATAATAATTCCCGCAGTTGTTGACTTTCCACAGCCGCTCTCACCGACAACAGCTGTAAAGCTGCCACTTTTAAATGCCATGTCAATTCCATGCAATATTTCCCTGTCATCATCATATGAAAATGCAAGATTTTTGCACACTATATCTCCATCCTGCGGACACTCTTTTCCGTTTTCATTATTATCTTCCGGCAAATCAAGAAGTTTAAATATCTTATCGCTTGATGCCATACCATTCATTGCAATATGAAAGAAGCTTCCGAGCTGTCTCATCGGTATGAAAAAGTCAGCCGAAAGAAGTATTATAAAAATCGCCCCGGCAAGACCGATATGCCCTGCCTTAAACTGAGTAACAGACATTACAATTCCAAGTGCCGCACCGCCATATGCGATTAAATCCATTATCGTAATCGAATTAAGCTGCATTGTGAGCACTTTCATAGTAATTTTACGGAATTCTTCAGATGCCTCATTCATCTGTTTGTGTTTGAATTCATCTGCCTGATAGATTTTTAATGTTGTAAGTCCCTGAAGATTTTCAAGGAAAGTATCGCCGAGTGCCGTATATCTGCCCCAGTATTTACTGAGAAGTTTTTTTGCCCATGTCTGCACAGCCGCTATCGCAACAGGTATAAGCGGAACGCATATAAGAAGTACAACCGCAGACGGAACATTTATAAAACATAAAATCACAAATAAAGTAAGCGGTGCAATCATTGCATAGAAAAATTGCGGCAGATACGCACCAAAATATGTCTCAAGCTGGTCAACACCCTCTACCGCAACCTGTACAACTTCTGATGTCTGGACCTTTTCCTGATAAGAAGTTCCAAGCTTTAATAACTTTTCATATATCTTTTCACGCAGTGTTTTCTTTACTGCCTTTGATGAAAGATAACTCATCTTGGACATCCCGACCGCACACAGAAATCTTATGACAACCGCTGCCGCCGCTATTATTATAGTTGTATAGATTCCTGTTCTTGTGACATTTTTTTCTGCCATAGATGCAAGAAGCACGGATATTGCCGCCATCATGACAACATTGGCAGCAAGCGAGCACCACTGTATCGCAACATTGAGTGCTATATACTTTTTACTTTCTTTGACTGTACCAATCAGCCTTTTATTAATCATCATAAATGTAAGTTTCCTTTCTTCTTTTGCAACGAACTTTTGTTAGTTTGCACTAATAAATATATCATATAACTTACATCTGTTCAAATTAATATTTTATAAAAATGGGTGGGAATTTTAGGGAAAAACTAACGGGATATTCACAGCCGTGAATATCCCGCATATTTTATTATATCGTTTTACAATATCTTTAAATATTTAGTTTTAAATTAATTTACAAACGGAGTAAACTGAAGTTTTTCGTATGTATATTTTCCCCTGATTTCTTTTGCCTGTTCTTCGCTTATAGGCTTTTCTGTTTTTAAAGCAACATCAGTAGCATAATAATACTTCTGTCCGGGCACCTTGTCATCTGTATACACAGTTTCTTTCATATCCAGCTTTGCATTGGAATACTTAAAATATGTCCAATTGGAATATGCGGCACCGCCAATCGTAACCTGCTTATCAATATTTTTTATAAGCAGGGCATATGAATAATCGTAAGACGGCGACTTGCGTAGCATCTGCTGCATTGTGCATTTTTTGCCATCAACAAATGTAAAATTCTTCAAATGTTCTGCCATAATTGTTGGCAATGGAAACGTATCTGAAATTCTTTCAGGTAAATATTCTGCCAGAGGATTACCGCTACTGTCAAACCATGCTCCCGATAGCAGTTCGTCAAGTACATCTCCATCATATTCCATAAATGATTGTTAAGTCCGCTGAAAATACTTTCCTGTGCAATGCGTAATATTCCTGTCAGAAAACCATATGACAGATTTTTATTATCCTTGAATACACCCGAAAAAAAATTCCTCATAAAGCCAATTATCTCATCATAGAAATCTTTTGAATATCCTTCCTGAATCGGGGTATCGTATTCGTCAATAATTATAATTGGAGCTTTCCCATAATGCACTGCAAGCATTTTTGATAATCTCTCAAGTGCAGAAGTAAGTTCAACCTCATTTGCAGAAGAATCCAAAATCTTTGTAAAATAAATTTTTTCATATTGCGAAAGCTTATCACTATCAATCAGTTCCTGATGAAAAGCAGTGTGCATACACCCATATGGCATATACACACTGCAATTAAAATAAATATATTCTTACAGCATATTAAAATCTGTATTATCTTTGCTTATAAGTCTTTAAAAAGTCTTCCATCTTCTCTACTGCATCTTTAAGAACTTCAATTCTAGGAAGATATACAACTCTGAAATGATCTGGCTCGCCCCAGTTAAATCCAGCACCATGAATTATAAGAATTTTCTTCTCACGAAGGAGGTCGAGTGCAAATTTCTCATCATCATATATATTAAACTTCTTTGTATCAATCTTCGGAAAAATATAAAATGCTGCCTTGGGTTTAACTGCACTGATTCCCGGAATGTCATTAATTGCTTTGTAAATATATTCTCTCTGCTCGTAAATTCTTCCACCCGGAACTATATATCCATTGACACTCTGATGTCCGCCAAGTGCTGTCTGTACTATTGACTGTGCCGGAACATTTGAACAAAGTCTCATATTAGAAAGCATGTTAAGACCTTCCATATAATCTTTTGCAATGCTCTTGTTGCCGCTTAAAATCATCCAGCCGATTCTGTAGCCCGCAATCATATGCGACTTTGAAAGCCCGCTAAATGTAACGCAGAACAAATCTGGTGCAAGCGATGCAATTGAAATATGTTCTTCGCCATCCATGACGAGTCTGTCATATATTTCATCTGAAAATATTATAAGCTGATGTTCTCTTGCAACTTCAACAATCTGATCAAGAACTTCTTTTGGATATAACGCACCTGTCGGATTATTTGGATTGATTATTACAATAGCCTTTGTCCTGTCAGTAACTTTCTTCTTAATATCATCAATATCAGGATACCACTCTGACTGCTCATCACAGATGTAGTGAACAGCCTTGCCACCGGCCAGTGTTACACATGCTGTCCATAGCGGATAATCAGGAGCCGGAACCAGCACTTCATCGCCATTGTCAAGCAATGCTGACATACTTAGATTTATAAGTTCACTTACACCATTTCCTGTATATATATCTTCTATTGAAACATTAGGTATATTTTTAAGCTGTGCATACTGCATAATTGCTTTTCTCGCAGAAAAAAGTCCTTTTGAAGTTGAATATCCCTCACAATCTGTGAGCTGTCTCTGCATATCATATATAACTTCATCCGGTGCCCTGAAACCAAACGGTGCCGGATTTCCGATATCGAGCTTTAAAATATGCATTCCTGCGTCTGCCATACGATTAGCTTCCTCGACAACAGGACCTCTCACATCATATAAGACATTATCTAACTTTGATGATTTCTTGAATTCACGCATATTAATATTTCCTTTCTCAGCTATTTTTTCTCCATAAAGCCAGTCAGCGTCAACACCAAATGTCATCGCAATAAATTCACCAATATTTCTTCTCGGCACTGCTCTACCGCTTACATACTGGCTTATCTGGCTTTTCGACAACTTAACTCCTTCATTTGCCGCCGCAGTAAGCAAATCCACCTGCTTCATGTTTTTTTGCTTTAAAAGTTCATTAAAGCGTTCTGTAAATTGTGTTCCGTCAGCCATAATGCCCTCCAAAAGTTTATTTTCATATCAGAAAGTTTATTTTTAATTCTTTTCATTTCCTTTAAAATAAACTTTACCACCTTTTTATGCGTTATTCAAGCAAAAAGTTTAATTTTCATGTTTTTTATATTTATCAAGTACAAATTCTACCGCAACACTTGTAAATCTATACTCAGCCGGCGGTTTTGAGCAGAATACAAGGTCATACTTCTTTTGTTCAAGCTCGTTAAGCAGCTTTCTGGTCGCTCCGCTATGAAATGTAAAATCTATCTCATTATCTTTATTTTCTTTTAAAAACTGTGACGCAAACTGTGGAACAAACTGTGTTCCAAGTGCACGTAGGAACCCTAGCCTTATAACACCAACACCTCTCACTTCTCTCTGTATGGAATCCACACCTCCGTCAAGTGTCGAAATAGTCTGTTTTGTACATGCCAGAAATTCATCACCAAATCTTGTAAGTGTTGTGTGAAAAAGATTCACGAAGTTACCCTTCTGTTTATTTCCATAAAATGACAAATAAATAGTATCATTTTATCTACAGTTTTATAAAAACTATTTATTTGAAAAAATGTTCATTTAAAAAAGCCGCACAGCTGATTATTCAATCATACCGTGCGGCTCTTGTTATTTATTATTTTATTAATTATGTCCTTTTTCTGCTTTTTTTCTTAATATAACAGTTGCTATTATCAAGCCCGCTGATACAAGTATAAAAAATACTGATACAGCCATAAATGAGTAGAGACTCTTATTAATAACATCAACAAACATATTATAGAAATAAACAGGTTTAATATTAAGATGCTTATATCTGCCCTGAATAAACAAAAACAACGGAAGCACACCTGTCATTATAGCTGCTGCAAGCGTAGCATAAGTTACATATCTAAGACCTCTGTGAACATAATGATGGTCTTTTATTGTAATTACCATGTCTACAACAGCAAGCACTAACAGAATTACAATAAGTATGATAAAGAACTTGTTATACATATTTCTGAAGCTGACATAATAATTAATATATGTTATATCAACATCTGTCTTATACTCTTTTTCAATAGATGTAACAAATTCTTCAATAGCAGACTTCTGTTCGTCGCCTATTGCAATATTATTATCCTGTGCATATTTATATATGTTATCTGTAAGTTTCTTTTTGACACTGCTTGTGTCAACAGATATATCTTTTTTATCTATTCTTGAATTATACACCTGCTTTATATCAGATGTCATCTTGTCAGCATCCACTATATCTTCAAATACTTCATCAGGAAGCATCATCGGCTTACCTAAATCCATTGCGTTTTCAATGAATTTTTCATGGACACTCTCATAATATCCTGTCTTTGCAGCACTTTCAAGGAAGATATTGCTTCTGAATATCCCAAAGCTTGCTCCGACAAGATAACCGGCAATCGCAAGAAGACCAGCTAATATAAAAGATAATATAATGCTCAAAGGATAAAACTTTCTCTTTGAGTTAGATTTCTTTTCTGACTTTCTCTTCATATGCTACCTCCTCCTAATATACCAGCTTAGGTCCGGATGTTTTTCTTGCATATACATACAATCTCTGGGTATATGAAGTAAGTGGAGTAAATGGATAACATGTATACATCGTTATAATCTCTTCATTACTATCAAAACCAAATGCTGACCTGTCATTCTGGTCTGCAATTCTTGTATCGTATACCTCATATGTATACTTTCCATAAGAAGTAACTACTGTAAAAACATCGCCTATTTCAACATATTCCAAAGGAGCAAACGAAGTGGCATGATGACCGCCAAGAAGAATAGGTGCACCAAAACCAAATATAGGTGTACCGGCATACTGACCGACACCATTCCTTAATTCTGTTCTGCTGTCTCCAAAATAGATATTCTCTTTAATTCCAAGTCTCTCACATGTAATCTGTGCATACAGTTCACCGAGAGCCGGATACATATCAGATGAATAAGGTATCTCCTCTTCCTGATTCTGTGCATTCTCTAATTTAAAATCAGGAACACCTGACACATCAACAGTCGTTTCAGTTGTCTCTCCTGAAAGAATCGACATAACTGAATATACCGCACTGATATATGGTGACAAGCAAATGAAAACTAATAAAAAACCAATTAAAGAAAGAAAAACTGGCATATAGATATATGCCAGTATTCTTTTAACGTTTTTACGTTTATGCATAATTATTCAATTAAGCAACTTTCTTCTTGCTAACGAATGCACAAACAACTAATCCCATTGCTAATACAGCAACAACACCAACTGTAGCAGCTGTTGTGAAACCTGTATCCTTAACTACTTTAGCAGAAGGAGCAGCAACATATGACTTGCCATCCTTAACAGCTGTGATTGTGTTAGTTGATGCATCAAATGAAACTGTAGCACCAAGCTTAGCAGCTGCATCTTTGATATCTGCCATGATAGCTGACTTCTGGTCTGCTGTAAGAGAAGCGATATCCTTTACACCATTAGCTGTAGCTGTTGCAGCATCAATCTTAGCGATAACGTAAGCAGCATCTTCATCACTTACTGTGTTGTCTGCTAAGAACTGCTTTGCAGCGTTAACATACTCTGTAGCAACGCCTGCACTCTGAAGTTTGCTGATAATATCATCCTTAGAAGCTGCGAATGCTGAAATTGACATAGCAAATACGAGCATTAAAGATAATACTAAAGCTGAAATCTTTTTAATCTTCATGATAAAATCTCCCTTTCTTATGGTATTTTTTAGTTCTCTACTAAGATACCACCTTTAGAAAAATGTGTCAATAAAATCGTGAAAATATATCAAAATTGTTTTGATTTTTGTGCACTTCTGCCATATTCAGCACGTAAATAAGTGCTAATTTTACTAAACCTGTTAAGTAAAAAGTACCTAATATCTTCTGAAATTTCTGTGCGAATGTACGCTGTACATATTTCCCATCAATATTCTTATTACTCTTTTTATCATATATATAATTCCTGCAATCAAAGCCCACACAATCCAGCCTGCCAGTGCACCGGCCGTATTAGTAACAACATCATCGAGCTGGCTGTATCCTCTCTGTGTTATATACTGCACAACTTCAATCATAACCGAGAATATAAATCCTCCCATAACGCATACCGGCATCTTCCTGAACATTCTGAAAATGCATGGCATCATAAAGCCAAATGGAACAAATAATATTATATTTTCTATAAAAAAAGCATGTTCCTGAGCCGTATATCCCCATGTATACAGAAATGTCATATCAATTGCCCTTCTGCTTCCGGGTTCCCTTGAAAAGAATGTAATCCACAATAATGCTTCAATATAAAATATAAACAGACACCACAATACGAATTTTAATTTTTTATGCCATCTGAATATCGTATATATAAAACATGTAATAAGAACTGCTGCAATTATAAAATAAGGAAACATATCCGTCAGTTTCAATATATCTTTACATATATCCGTAATAATCTTCGAATAATCAACTGCCATATGCACCGCCAATTCAATGTTATTTTTTAATATTTCCCATCCCGGTGATAAGAAAAAAGCCCCTTAACGGGACTTTCTCAAAACATTATTAATGCGGAAAATGGGACTTGAACCCACACGTGGATAATCCACACAAGAACCTGAATCTTGCTCGTCTGCCATTCCGACACTTCCGCAAATATACAACCGATGCCTGTTATTAACATCAAAGCACTCATAATATTGTATATTATGTATTATTATTTGTCAAGTGCATGCTTTCTTCTATTTCTTCCATAAGCCTCATACCTGCCGTATCTGTAACCGGTATTGAAAATACGATGCTTTTGGCTTTGCTCTCAAATCCCGCTTCATCCATTATTGCTCTCATAATATCATTTTTATTCTCTGTCTTTGTAACAATAAATATCATATCCTTTTCAGGAACAAGTGTAACTCCGAGAAATTTTTCTGCTTTTTTTGCACCGGTTCCCTTTGCATGAATAACTGTTCCTCCTGCCGCATGCACTTTCCTTGCCGCATCCATGACATCTTCAGAATATCCCTGATTTGCAATAACTACAACAAGTTCATATTTTGTCTCTTTCAATACAGATTCATCTCCCTTCACAAATTCCTGCCCGCATGTCAGATAGTTAAGTGTCTTCTTGCCCCCTATACTGCTTATCCGAATTGCAAATGCAATCCCAACTCCTGGAATGTCAATCTTCATTTCTTTTGAAAGCTTTCGCTTCACTTCACTCCACTTACCATCTGTCACAACATGAAATAATACACTTTTCTCACTGCCTTCAAGCCCAAAATAATCAAGTATTTCAATGGGGACATATAGTTCCCCGTTTATCATCTCGGGTGCTTTTGAACATTATCAATCGTATCTTACAAAAAAGTTCATGGATACTTCAAGTCCGGTATCTGTATAAAAATCCATAAACTTTTTTGTAAGATTACGATTGATAATAGTAACCATCAGATATAATTCACTCATATTTACACTCCGTCAATCTTATTTGTGCATTTCTAAAGTTCAATAATTGCATCTTCATCCATGGCTTCATAAGCATATACCGCTTCACCTTTAGACGTATGCTGTTTAATTTTGTATACAACGCCGAGAATCTGGATTGTAATAAGAGGCGTCATTGCAACCATTGCAACAACCCCGAATGCATCTTCAACAATATTGCCTCCGACAGCTGCACATGCCCCCTGTGCAAGTGGAAGAAGAAATGCAGCCGTCATCGGTCCCGATGCCACCCCTCCCGAGTCAAATGCAATTGCCGTAAAGATCTTTGGTATAAAAAATGATATCCCTATAGCCAGCACATATCCCGGTATCAGAAAATACATTATAGGAATCCCCCATAATACTCTCACCATAGCAAGTGCCACTGACAACGCAACGCCGACCGAAAGACTTATTCCCATTGCTTTCGCTGATATTGCACCATCTGTAATTTCTTCAACTTGATGATTAAGCACATATACCGCCGGTTCTGCTTTAACAATAAAATATCCAATCAACGCACCTATCGGGACAAGTATCCATTTATAATTAAGAGACGCAAGTACCTTTCCAAGATAATTACCCGCTGGCATAAATCCTACGTTTGCTCCTGTAAGAAAAAGTACAAGTCCTATATATGTATACAAAAGTCCTATCACGATTTTCAAGAGACTTCTGCCTGTAAGTTTCAATGAAACCAGCTGAAAAATTCCAAATACTATTATAATAGGGAGCATTGATATTGCTATCTCTTTTATATAAGATGGCATACCACTCCCAAAAAGATGCCATAATTCCACAGAATCAGCCACTTCCGGTACCACAGCAGCACTGTAACTGCTCTCAGCCGGTCTGTAAATCATGCCAAGCGTCATTACAGCAAGAACAGGTCCGATAGAACATAACGCAACAAGTCCAAAACTGTCATCCGCTGCATGTTTATCATTTCTTATGGAAGCAATACCAATTCCCAATGCCATTATAAATGGTACCGTCATCGGTCCTGTCGTAACACCACCGGAATCAAACGCTACTGCCCTGAAGCTTTCAGGCACATAAGCCATAAGAATAAATACTATAATGTAAAAGAATGCGAGCAATGGCGGAAGTGCAATTCCTATTAGCATACGAATAAGAGCTATCGCCAAAAAGACTCCTACTCCTGCCGCAACTGACAATATAAGTGTCATATTGGGAACGGATGGAACCTGAGAAGCCAAAACCTGTAAATCAGGTTCTGATATTGTAATTATCACGCCAAGTACAAATGACATGATAACAATGAATATTATTTTTTTACTTTTTGTCATACATGCACCGACTTTTTCTCCCATCGGCGTCATTGACATCTCCGCACCTAATGTAAAAAACATCATTCCAGCCATTACCATTACAGTTCCTACCAGAAAGCAAAGAAGTACACTCGGTGTAACCGGGGCGATTGTAAATCCCAAAATCAGAACAATTGCAACTATAGGCAGCACAGCTTTAAGTGCTTCTATAAATTTCTCACGAAGTTTCGCATTTAAAACCTTCAATAATTCACTCCTGTCTATTTATATACAATTTACATTTACAATTAATATTCCATAAATTCCTGGATATCTCTCAAAATATCTTCAAGTTCTGCTCCTTCATCCTGTATTGTAAGATGAAGAGGTTTACTGATATCAAGGCTGAATAAACCTACAATTGACTTAGCATCAACACAACTGTGTTCAGACTCAATATCAAACGAGCAAGAATACTTGCTTATTACACTAACAAATCTCTGCACCTTTTCAACTGAATCCAACATTACTGTCACTGTAAACATATTCGTCCTCCTCCAGGTACCATAAGAACTTTTATCCTTTAAATATGTACCTTCTGTTTTTTACTTTAGTTTGTGATAATCCGATAATACTACATTTAAAAATTAAAAACAACCGAAACGCCTTAAATTTCACGCAAAATTGTAAAATATATTACATAAGCGGTGCAAGCAGTCTTAATATCTGTCCTATTAGTTTTTTATGCCACGGATATTTTTTACAATCTTCTTCTGTAATCTTCTGACATTTTTCAAGTGTTTTCTGATAATCATTTTCGATATCTGTCACAACATCATTTTTATAAATATATGCTCCGCACTCAAAATGAAGATATAAACTTCTGAAATCAAGATTAACAGTTCCAACAGTCGCACGGCAGTCATCACTTATGAATTCCTTTGCATGGACAAATCCAGGTGTGTATTCATATATATTAACGCCATGTTTTATAAGTTCCGGATAATATGTTCTTGCCAGAAGATATGCATAAACCTTATCAGGGATATGCGGCATGATTATAGTTGTCTCAACGCCCCTTGCTGCACAATATCTCAAAGCGGCAATCATCTCATCATCCAATATAAGATATGGTGTCATAATATGAACATATCGCTGTGCCCTGTTTAATATGTCAATGTATACACGTTTTCCTATTCTCTCAGATGAAAATGGGCTGTCACCATATGGAATGACATATCCATTACTGCGGATAAGTTCATTTTTCAAATCAAAATCATTCAGACATTCATCCTTATCAAAATTAATAATATAATTATCAATTTCTTCCTGTTCAATTCTGTCCTTCTTACCGGCTACATTCCACATTTTCAAAAACATGTACGTAAAACTTTTTACAGCATCGCCTTTTACCATAACTGCTGTATCTTTCCAATGTCCGAATCTGTCAAGTTTATCAATATACTCATCAGCAAGATTAATTCCGCCTGTAAACGCAGTCTTGCCGTCAACTATAAGTATTTTTCTGTGGTCACGGTTATTCTGTACTGTAGAAAGGACCGGCTTTATCTGTGAAAACGGTCTTGATTTTATTCCCATATTTTCAAGTTCTTTGTAATATCCATATGGAAGCAATGCAAGCGAGCACATTCCATCATACATAAAACGGACTTCTACACCCTGTGAAGCCTTTAACTTTAATATATCTAGAATACTTCTCCACATATAGCTGTCAGTCACTATGAAATATTCCATAAAAATAAACTTTTCTGCAGCCATGAGCTGCTTTTTCATCTCTTCAAACTTGAACTCGCCAAGTGGAAAGAACTCAATATCATTATCATAATATGCCGGAAAGTCACCGGCATTATGTAAATAAGAAGCCAGCCCTCGTTCTCCGTGCAGCTCACTTTTAAGCTTTTCGAACACTGCATCACTTGTTTTGGCTTTCTCATGCAGCTGTTTATCAATCGATGCAAGTCTAGACCTCATAATCTTAGTGCCAAGCTGCAAATTAACAAATACATATATCATGGTTCCGAATATAGGTATTATAAGCACCGGTATAATCCATGCCATCTTAAACGCCGAATTGGTATCCTCATTAAAAATATGTATGACAACAAACATACCAAGAAGTACAAATAATAAATGTATAAGCACAGAATACCTGTACAGCCAGTTGATAAGTATGAAGAAAAATGCAAACTGCATCAGAATTGCAATTATTACAAATGCTGTACGTCCAAAAAGAACTCTTGTTATTTTTTTCAATTTCTGTGTCGATTTCTTCATATTCAATACCTCTTGCACTATAACTCTCTATCTAACTAATTGCTCTGATTAA
>ERZ772851.1696-NODE-1696-length-19723-cov-13.602095_pt1 | contig 19723 bp, 18 predicted proteins | sample MGYA00512137_ERZ772851 | MGnify/ENA primary metagenome ERZ772851 (study PRJEB29015, sample SAMEA2737663) | human gut metagenome | biome: human gut; feature: human-associated habitat; material: faeces | place: China | collected 2012 ... | reverse complement strand
CCCATGCCTATGGCTGGCTGCCATAAATCAAGGGGCAAATATATAGTAACAGGAGATGAAACGCATGAAGAAAGACTGTGAAGTCGTCCGCGACCTGATGCCGCTGGTGCTGGATGATGTCGCCAGCGACGGGAGCAAGCACATGGTGTCGGCGCATGTGCAGACGTGCGCGGAATGCGCGGCATACATGAATCAGCTCAAAGCTGACCTGCCTGCCGGACAAAAAGGCGCGGTGGATTCGCGCGCCGCGTTCGACGCCGCCGCCCAGACGCTGCGGAAGCAGAAGCGCCGCCGCACCCTCCGCAATGTCCTGCTGGGTGCGCTGATTGTGTGCATCCTTGGGCTGGCAAATCTATACTGCTTCGATTGGCTGATGAACGAAACGCGCCCGATTCCGACGAGCGAATACGGGATTCAGCTGTCCAAGCTGGCGGACGGCAGACTTGTCGCTTCGTTCGACTATCACGAAAGCATGACCCCACTCTACGTCAAGCGGCAGCAGGTGACGGAGACGGCAGCTGACGGAAGCCGCGCCGAAATCCTCTATCTCTATGCCGAAAAGCATATCGTGCCGCAGACGGCAAGCACGCCTATGCAAAACGCCGGCTTCACGCTCGATTCCGGCTGGCAGACGACGACGGCGGAAATCCGGCAGGGAACGCCGGAAGATTATCAGGTGCTGTGGCGACAGGGGGATGAGGATGCGGCGATTCCGGCAGCGTCGCCAGAGATGGAAGCATATTACGCATGGGAAGCGGTGCTGACACAGCTTTGGTCGCAGCACTCGGAAAGCGCGGACGGAAAAGCTGGCTTCCCCGGCGTGAATGGAGAACGCTACAGCTTGGCAATCCACCACGCGGACGCGCTGGCGGCGTGCGTCCCGGAGTGGCAGCCGCGGGTCACGCCGCAGTATCTGCTGCTGGATGATGAGACGATTCAGTGGATTTTGGCGGGTGTAACAGATGCGGTCGAATCAAATGACCCGTGAGCAGTTTCTCTCCCAATAGACCGGGGAATGGTCGCCATCCGACGGGCGTGAAGCGCGATTCGGCGTGTACAAAAAAGAAGGTTCGGCGTATGCGCTGATTGGCGAATATGCCACGCCGCAGGAAGCGCTGGCGCAATGCCGCATTCAAGGAATGACTTTGGGCGACATTCTCGAAGATGAATCGACAGAATTACTTGGACAGGACTAAGGCATAAAATGATAGCAGCTTTCCTGAAAGGGGAAGCTGTTTTTTACAGCAGATAAATGCCTATTATACTATTTCCAGATAAGAATGCGCCAAGATGCGCCGCGAATTTTTCATTCTGGCTAACGTGAATGGAACGCAGCGTAGCAGCGCTACGCTAAGTGGAATGAGCGGACGCCAGAAGGGAAAAGGCGCAAGCAGATGGCGCAGGTGAATCTGGAAATAGTATTAAATGGAAAAGATGAATCTCTTTCGCGCATTGCAAAACCCGCGCATCTGTGCTATCATGTCGATACAGGCTGAAAACCAGCCATCAAGGAGGAAAAGTGCAATGTATACGCATCAAGGCAACAAGGTGACAGGCTTGACGGTAGCTTATATCGGCGGCGGCTCGCGCGGATGGGCATGGGGTTTCATGCGCGACATTATTTCCGACGGGCAAATCAGCGGCACGGTACGGCTGTACGACATTGACCGCGAGACGGCGGAGCGCAATCAGAAAATCGGCACGATGCTGGCGGCGCATCCCGACGCGGCATCCAAGTGGGCGTTTGAAGTCAGCAGTTCCTTGCAGGGGGCGCTCACGGGCGCGGATTTCGTCGTCATCAGCATTCTGCCGGGAACGTTTGCGCATATGCGCGGCGATGTACACCTGCCGGAACGGGTCGGCGTATATCAGTCCGTGGGCGACACGGTGGGCGCGGGCGGCTTCATGCGGGCAATGCGCACGATCCCGATGTTCGTCGAGATTGCCGAAGCGATTCGCGACTTCGCGCCGAACGCATTTGTCATCAACTATACGAACCCTATGACGCTTTGCGTGCGGACGCTGTACGAGGTATTCCCGCAGGTGAAGGCGTTCGGCTGCTGCCACGAGGTCTTCGGCACGCAGAAGGTGCTGTGCGCGATGCTGGATGAGCAGGAGCACATTCCCGGCGTGAAGCGGCAGGACTTGTACACCACTGTCACCGGCATTAACCACTTCACTTGGATTACCTCCGCCAGCTATCAGGGCATGGATTTGATGCCGCTGTACGCCCGCTTTGTGGAGGAGCATCCCGAAGGCATTCAGCTGGGGTCAGACAACTGGATGAACAGCCATTTCGCGTGCGCGCACAAGGTTAAGTTCGACCTGTTCCAGCGCTACGGGGCGATTGCGGCGGCGGGCGACCGCCATCTGGTGGAGTTCCTGCCGCAGTGGTATCTGCACAGCCCGGAGACGGCGCACCAGTGGAAATTCGACCTGACGCCCGTGTCATGGCGCGAGGACGACCTGAAGAAGCGGATGCAGCGCTCGGACGACCTGCTCAGCGGAAAAGAGCCGCTTGACCTCACGCCGTCGGGTGAGGAAGGGCATTTGCTGCTCAAGGCGCTGCTGGGGCTGGGGAACATGGTCAGCAACGTGAACGTGCCGAATCAGGGGCAGATTCCGAACCTGCCGATTGGCGCGGTGGTGGAGACGAACGCGCTGTTCTCGCGCGGGCGCATCGACCCGATCTGCGCGGGCGACATGCCGTCGAACATCCTGCCGCTGGTAGCGCGCCACGTCTACAATCAGGAAAACACCTTGCAGGCTGCGCTGCACTGCGATCGCAAGCTGGGTTTCTCCACGTTCATGAACGACCCGCAATTGGGCGGCGTGACGCTGGAGGACGGTCAGAAGCTCTTCGACGACATGCTGCTGCATCAGCGGGATGTGCTGCCGAAGGGATGGTTTGAATAAATGAAAATCAAGCGCTGGCATGTTGCTGTACTGGCAGGAGGGCGGCGCGCGAGTGCGCATGGATGTGGATGCCAAAACGAGATGGGAGTGCGTCAAGCTGATGAATCAGCGTATTGTGACGCTGTTTACAGAATTCCGCATTCCGTAAACGGAGGATTTGCATGAAGCTCAGGCGAATGTTGGCACTCACACTGGTGCTGATGACGCTGATGACCGCGGCGCTGGCGGCGGATGACCCCGGTCTGTACTATATCGGGGACGAAGCCACCCCGGAGAACCTGACGGGTCACACGCAGGTCTACAACGCGGTGGATGCCGCGCCGGGCTGGCGCTACGGTTTCGTGGCATACTTGACGGACGGCACGCGCGTGTACAGCAACGTTTGCGCCGAAGATGGGGGCGCTGTGTCCTTCGATATTCCGGAGGAAACGCAGTATCTGTACTTCGTCGTGCTGGGCGCGCCGGAATGCTATCAGGTGCACGTTTGGGACAATAACGAAGCGACGGATGCGCAGATGCCGTTTGAGATTCGGGTGGAATGGGGAAAGTGAAAATAGTATAGCATACGAGAACCCGCTGCCCATCCCTGCATTGGGGGTGAACAGCGGGTCTTTTTACGTTATATCCCTTACAGAACCGTCAAATCTTCCTTCTCGCAAGCGGCAATCGCGCCGTCATGTCCGACGACGCACACGCCGCCGTCCTTTGCCATCTGGTCAAGCACGCCGCACCACGTCAGCAGCGCGTCCTTGGTGGTGGAGAGCATTTCCGCGCGCTCACGGCAGAGATCCTCCGGCGTGATGCCGCACAGCAGATTTTCGTCGCTGACAAGAATCTGATTCTCCGAACCCAGCGGCGGTTCGCTCTCGCCGACGGTGGAAATGATGTACTTGTCAATCCGTTCGTCGCCCGCCACGAAGTCACGCAGACCCTTCGACATGCTGCGGTTGATGCCCAGCGTACGCGCCGGGGAGGGGTCGCGGTAGGAGTAAGTGACCATGCGCCCCGTCTCGCTGGTGTTCAGCCCTGCGCCGTATGCGCCGCCCTGCACGCGGACTTCGTTCCACAGGTAGCTTAGGGACAGGATGTTGCTCATCACGCGCGCAATACCGCTGTACACCTTGCCCGCACGGCGGTAATCATAGCCCAGCGACGCAAAGCTGATCTGCGCCGGGATGCGGTAGGCGCACTTGGCAGGCAGGTCGCTGACATACGGCGCGGCATCCGGGATGGGCGTGCCGACCGGGTAGGCGGAGAGAATCGCGGCGGGGGCAAGCGCCTTATTCGTGGACAGGCTGAACGTGACGCGGGACTGCACCGCGCTGTCCTTGCTGAACCGCTCGCAGAGGGCAAGGAAATCCGCGTACTGCGCGTCGAAATTCTCCGCCAGCGCCTTCTGCACCATGCAGGCACTCAGACCGTTCAAGGCTTCCCGCGCTGCCGAGGCCGCGCTCATCGTCGCCGATGCGGCGTACATTGCCATTCTGTGGCCGTCGCTGATGACCTTTTGCTTCGCCATCTCGCTCAACTGGAGAATCAGCGTCTGCACACGTGCCCTGTCGTCAAAGCACGTTTCGGTCAGAATTTCCCGCACGAGCGCGGCTGCCTTGTCCACGTTCGCATCCAGCACGGAGCAGCTCACGTCCAGCACGGGCGTCGCCATTTCCGCACAGCGGGACATGACGCGCAACTGGAACGTCAGCTTGCCGATATCGCGCTTGATGGCTTGGAAGAGGGATAGCGAATCGTGACGCTTCGTCGGCAGCTTGCCCAGCAGTTCGGGCAGTATCGACAGGCGTTTGAGTTCATCCAGGGTGAAATCGGTCAGGGAGATATACCAGTGCATGATGGTGATGCCGTTCATGGGCCAATCATGCGTGATGACCTTCGCCGCGCCGCACTGCGCTTCCGCCGCGGGAATCAGCAGCGGGTCTGCGCTGATTTCGCTCAAGGACAGCACGGGCAGCGTTGCCAGCTGCTCGGCGGTGTCGGGGGTCTGCTGCCACGCGGTCAGCTTCTCGTTCTGCACGCGCAGCGCTTCCTTGTCCGCGTCCGTCCACGATGCCTGAATCGCCTGCAGGCGCTCCGTTTCCTCCGCGCGGAGCTCGTCGCCCTGCGTGTGGGACGGCACGGTGCGGATGATGCTCATCGTGCTTTCATCCAGCAGAAGTTCTGCCATCAGGCGGTCAAAGTCATCGCCTGCCGCCATTTCCCGCAGCTTTTGATAACGCTCTTCGGACAGGAGCGGCTGCATCGGGTCGCCGCCGTAAAGCCACGCGTCAAGCGCATGGATGCAGCGGAGCAGCCCCGACGGTTCGCCCGGCTGGCGGGCGGAAAACTCGCTGCTGTTGATGGAGGCAGTCAGCGCGTCCTTGTCCAGCCCGGTTTTGACCAGCTGCTGCACGGTATCGCGGATCATCTGACGCAGTTCCTGCTCACTGCCATCGGCAATGTTGCGCAGAGTCAGCATCATGTACGGCTGCGCCATCGCGTTGTCCAGAGACATGCTTACATCCTGACACTTGCCCGTCGCCAGCAGCGCCTTCTTCAGCGGCGCGTCGTTGCTGCCCGTCAGCACATCAAAGAGGATTTCCGTCGCCGTGACGCGCACCGTATCCGACCACGGCGCAACAATCTTCGCCAGCGTCAGCATGGTCTTGTCGGCAGTATCCTCCTCGGCGCCGATTTCATACGCCTGTTCCGCTTCAGTGGCGAAGGGCTTCTGCATGGGAATTTCGTGCTTCTCGTCCAGACGGTCGAAGCGGCTCAGGTACTCCTCCACCAGCGTTAGCACCTTGTCCAGCGGAATCGCGCCATCAAGGAAAATGCGCGCGTTCGACGGGTGATAATAGCGGCGGTACATGCGCAGGAACTGCTCGTATGTCAGGTCGGGGATGTGCTTCGGGTCGCCGCCGGAATTCCAGCCGTAGCAGTTGTCCGGGAAGAGGACATCCAGCGTCTTCTGGTAAATCTGCTCGTCCACATCGCTCATAGCGCCCTTCATCTCGTTGAACACAACGCCCTTGTACAGCGGTGCGCCGTTTTCGTCCAGCTCGATGTGCCAGCCTTCCTGATAGAAGATGTTCGGGTCTTGCAGGATGCGCGGCGCGAACACCGCGTCCAGATACACTTCCGCCAAGTTCAGGAAGTCCTGCTCGTTGCGGCTGGAGACGGGGTAAATCGTCTTGTCGGGGAAGGTCATCGCGTTCAGGAACGTCGCCATGCTGCTCTTCATCAGCTCGACGAACGGTTCACGAACGGGATACTTGGCGCTGCCGCAGAGCACAGAATGCTCCAGAATATGGAATACGCCGGTCGAATCCTCCGGCAGGGTCTTAAACGCGACGCAGAACGTCTTGTTCACCTCGCCGTTATCCACCCAAACCAGCTGTGCGCCGGTCTTTTTGTGGTGCATTTCCACCATCTGCCCGTGCAGCTCTTCGCTTTCACGCACACGGTCAACGCAAAAGCCGTGACGCGCCGCAGTTTCGTTCAAATTCATCATGGGGAACTCCTTTCCCTGTGACCCAATCAGATAGGCGGGTCATTCATCTCCTTTATCATAGCACAACGGGCAGTTGAGTACAAGCGCGAATTGGCTGATATTTATTAAACGGTTATCGAATGCGCAGGAGTTCCGAAACATCCTTGCGCTTGGGGGCGGCAGGAGATTCCGCAGGCACGCCAATCGGAATCAGCGCCGACACGCTCTCCGTTTCCGGCAGATTCAGCACGTCCTTGACCTTCCCTTCGTCATAAATGCCGAGGATGACCGTGCCAAGCCCCGCTTCATGCGCGGCGACGCAGAAAGCTTCCGCCGCCAGCCCTGCATCGAAGGACTGCCAGTGCGTCCCTTTGCTGGTGCTAAACGAGCCGTCGCGTTCGTAGCCGCTGCGGCCGTTCACGGTCGTGAGGACAACCAGCGCGGGCGCGCCGTGCAGGGTATCGATGTTCTTTTGAAAGCCCATCGTGCATTCGTCCGCTACGCGGTCAATTTCTTCGCGCTTGGTCAGCAGGGTGTAGCGGGTGGTCTGGGAGTTCTTCCAGCTGGGCGCATACGCGGCGACGGCGACGATAGCGCGGATGGTGTCGGGCGACACGGGCGTTGGCTGGAACTTGCGAATGGAACGGCGGGCAGTGAGAGCGTTGCTCATGAGGGGTGTCCTCCTTATCAGCACATAAATGGATTTTGTGGATTTCGAGACGTGATTCATCGGATTTTGTGATGCTTCCATGCTGATTATACGATTTCCAGATAAGAATGCGCCAAGATGCGCCGCGAATTTTTCATTCTGGCTAACGTGAATGAAACGCAGCGTAGCAGCGCTACGCTAAGTGGAATGAGCGGACGCCAGAAGGGAAAAGGCGCAAGCAGATGGCGCAGATGAATCTGGAAATAGTATTATACCACATCCGCCGCGCACTGCATAGGATGGCGACAGGAAAAGAACAGCGGAACACATCCACCTATCAAAAACGCGCCTCCCGAAGTTTCCGGGAAGCGCGCTTTTGTCTGACAAGTTTTGAGAAAAATCAGTGGCAGCCCTTGCATTTGCCGCAGTCGCCGCCGCAGCTGCAAGCAGAATTGCCGCTCTTCTTGTCCTTGATCATCTTCCAAATGACTGCGCCAACAATCACCAGTAGTGCACCGCCAACAATCCACGTTGCCATGGTTCGTTCCTTTCTGCGCCTGTGCGGATGGAGGAAAACCGCTTTTGCGCGATAGAACATATGCCGGAGGGGAAGCGCGGATGATGCAGAACCCGCGCCAGCCCTCCGGCGTTCACAAGAGGGGTCTCAGAAAGCACCGGATGCAGCGGCGCTTTCCTCGGTTAAGCCCGATGGAAAATCAGGCAGAAACCTTCTGGGTGAGGTGGTTGTCGTTGTAAGGATTCTTACGAACGACCAGATACACCAGGCCAGCCAGCAGCAGGATGGCAATCGCCGTCGCAACGGTGAAGCCAGCGCCGCTGAAGAGCAGGCCGAGCTGATAGACGATCAGGGCGATGGTGTACGCGAACGCGCACTGATAGCCAACCGCAGCCAGCGTCCACTTGGCATTGTTGAACTCACGCTTCATCGCGCCGATGGCCGCGAAGCAGGGAGCGCACAGGAGGTTGAAAATCATGAAGGCATACGCCGCCAGACGGCCGTGACCGTTGGAGGACTCGTTGAACGCCGTCGCAATCGGGCTGAGGGCTTCCGCCTTCTCTTCCTCGGTCATGTCCTCGTCGTCAACAACGTCCGCCGCGTCATCCGCGCCATACAGCACGCCCAGAACGCCAACGACTTCTTCCTTCGCAACCAGACCCATGACCGTAGCGACCGTGGACGGCATATTGCCGAAGCCCAGCGGCTTGAACACCACACTGACAGGGTTGCCGATCTTGCCAAGGATGGAGTTGTCCATATCCGCCACAGCGCCCCAGGAGCCAGCCGCGCGATCCATTTCGGGCGCAAGTTGCGGTTCTTCCTCGTCTTCTTCCAGCGTTCCAGCTTCCGCCTTCGCGTTGTAATCAGCCAGTTCCGTCTGGTAGGTCTGCTGCGCTTCAAGCTGCACGTCCGCCGCGGGCGCCCAGCCGTAGGTCTTCGTAAACCAAATCACGATAGAGGACAGGAGGATGACCGTGCCAGCGCGCTTGATGAAGCTCCAGCCGCGCTCCCACACGCTGTGGAACACGTTGCGACCAGACGGGAAGTGATACGCCGGCAGCTCCATGACGAAGGGAGCCGGGTCGCCCGCGAACATCTTCGTCTTCTTCAGCATGATGCCGGAGATGACAATCGCCGCCACGCCGATGAAGTATGCGGACGTCGCAATCCACGCGCTGCCGCCGAAGACCGCCGCGGCAATCAGACCGATAATCGGCATCTTCGCGCCGCAGGGGATGAAGGTCGTGGTCATGATGGTCATCTTGCGGTCACGGTCGCTCTCGATGGTACGAGAAGCCATGATGCCGGGAACGCCACAGCCAGAACCAATCAGCATCGGGATGAAGCTCTTGCCGGACAGACCGAATTTCCGGAAGATACGGTCCATGATGAAGGCGATACGAGCCATGTAGCCAACGTCTTCAAGGATAGCCAGCAGGAGGAACAGCACCAGCATCTGCGGCACGAAGCCCAGCACTGCGCCGCAGCCGCCGACGATACCATCCACAATCAGACCGCTCAGCCAGCCTGCGCAGCCAACGCCATCCAGCCACGTCTGAAGGTTGCCCTGCACGATTTCCGCAACGAACACATCATTCGTCCAGTCCGTCAGCAGGCTACCAATCGTCGTCACGGAAATGTAATACACAAGGAACATGATAAGCGCGAAAATCGGCAGCGCCAGCACGCGGTTGGTCACCACGCGGTCAATCTTGTCCGAAACGCTCAGACTGCCCTTCGCCTTGCCCTTCTTCACCGCGTTCTGCATCAAGGTGTTGATGTAGGCGTAACGCTGGTTGGTGATGATGGACTCGGCGTCGTCATCCATTTCCTTTTCGCAGGAGGAGACAGCTTCCTCAATGCCCTTCTTGACATCTTCGGACAGCTTCAGTTCTGCAACAACCTTCTCGTCGCGCTCGAACAGCTTCACGGCGTACCAGCGCAGGAAGCGGGGATCAACCTTGCCGCCGATGAGATCTTCAATGTGCGCCAGCGCGTGTTCCACCGAGCCGGTGAAAACGTGCGGATGCTCGCCCATCGTGCGGTTCTTGGCAGCAGCGGCAGCCTTTTCAGCCGCCTTCACGCTGCCTTCGCCCTTCAGCGCGGAAGTCTCGACGATTTCCACACCCAGCGCTGCGCTCAGCTTCTTCATGTCGATCTTGTCGCCGTTCTTGCGGGACACGTCGATCATGTTCATCGCGATGACCATCGGCGTGCCGAGTTCGAGCAGCTGCGTGGTCAGGTAAAGGTTGCGTTCGATGGAGGTGGAGTCCACGATATTCAGGATGGCATCAGGCTTGTCGTTCACCAGGTAGTTGCGGGCGACGACTTCCTCCAGCGTGTAGGGAGACAGGGAGTAAATGCCGGGCAAGTCCTGAATGACCACATCGTCATTGCCCTTGAGCTTGCCTTCCTTCTTTTCAACCGTAACACCCGGCCAGTTGCCGACGAACTGACGAGAACCCGTCAGCGCGTTGAACATGGTCGTTTTGCCGCAGTTCGGGTTGCCTGCGAGCGCAATCGTAATCGCCATTTTCGGCGCCTCCTTATGCGAATTTGTCTTAACTAACCCCACCAGAGGCTCCGCCTCTGGACTCCGCAAGGGACTCTGTCCCTTGACTCTGCAAGGGGCATTGCCCCTTGACCCTTTTTCGCGATTGCGTTGAGCGCGCTTCCATACTGTATGCGCGTGCAAGGCTTGGAACGACGCGAAATCAGGTTTTATCGTAAGGGAAACAGAATTACTGAACCTCGATCATTTCCGCATCCGCCTTGCGCACGCTCAGCTCATAGCCGCGCACGGTCAGCTCCATCGGATCGCCCAGCGGCGCAACCTTGCGCACATGGACTTCCGTCCCGCGGGTCAGTCCCATGTCCATGATGCGGCGCTTGACGGCACCTTCACCATGCAGGCGGACAACCACCGCGGTTTCCCCGACCTTGACATCCTTCAGGGTTTTCATGCCTTCTGCCTCCTTTTCCTCAGTTCACCAGCACACGCATAGCCATGGATTGGCTCAACGCAACACGGCTATCCTTGACAGCGCAAATCAGATTGCCGCCCATTTTGCTGACGACCGTCACTCTTTCGCCCATCACGAAGCCCAGCTCCGCCAGATGCTGACGCACCTCATCCTGTCCGGTGATTTTGCCAATCACGCCAGACTCGCCAATTTCCACCATGCCCAACGGCATCATGTTCCATGACCTCCTTGTGTCAGTCCTTTTGCGGATAGTTTATTCCAACTAATCCGGCGATTCGCAAGCGTTAGTTTAGCATAACTAATAGGCTATGTCAAGCGTTTTTCGCGTGTTTTTTTGTTTTTTGTCCGCCTTTTTTCTGGTCTTTGCATCGTTTGCCCAATTCGGGGGAATGCTGACCAGCAAAAACAAAGGGCAGCTCTGCTTTGCAGGGAAATCAGACACTTTTCCGAACAAAATTAAGGTAACACCGCACAAATGAGGTGGTCGGCTGGCGAATGGATTTTTCGTCAGATGCAAATGCAAATTTCGAAGGTTTACTGGAGGTAAATCGAGGAATTTGCATGCCGCAGATGGCGGAAAAGACATCGTCAGACGCGCCGCCGAATTGTGTGGTGTTGCCTTAAGCCACCCCCTATCAAAAACTTCTGATTATCACCACTATGGCTTAAAGTGCCGAGGGGGCAAGCGGAAAACTCCTTTGCCGCCTCCACAGAGGCGAAATCCCCTGCATGATCATGCGATTCTATCAGAAAATGAAAACCGCAAAAAAGAGGTGCGAGAATGAAGGAATGGGCGGTCTGGATGGCGAACAAGATGGAGGAGCAATTGCTGCGGATGGAGCAGCTGCGGCTCAGTGAATTTGTTGCATATGAGAAGAACTGGAAGAAGCGTCTTCTGATGCAGTTTGTGGGCGGAATTGCAAGAGGATTAGGGACAGCGGTTGGGTTTACGCTTCTGGGCGCGCTGGTGGTGTGGCTGCTGCAAGGACTGGTGCAAAGGAATCTGCCGATTATCGGGGATTTCCTGACCCAGCTGCTAAACCTCGTGGAAGGCAAGGGCAGCGGCAGCTAAAGCGTCCCCGCCCGTAACTTCGCGCTTCCGCAGAAGCGCCCCAAGCTGCTCTATCCGCCATTTCCTCATTGTCGCGTCAATGGGCGCGACCTGATTCCGCCGCTTCCCAAATCATCACCAGAAAGGGCTATCATCACCATGCGCAAACCCGTTTCCCAAAGGCTGCTGCCTCTCCTGCTCATCCTCCTGACCCTCGCGCTTGACCGCTTCACCAAAACCCTCGCCGTCGCGCTGCCGGATGAGCGCACCCTCATTCCCGGCATTCTTCGTTGGATTTATGTTGAAAATACGGGCATGGCGTTCAGCCTGTTCAGCGGGCGCTCGTGGATGCTGGGCGTGGTGTCCGTCACCGCGGTTATCGCCGGATGGCTCGTCCTCCGCCGCTATCAGCTCAGCGGATGGAGCAGAACCGCGGCGGCGCTGATGATTGGCGGCGCGCTTGGCAACGCCTACGACCGCTTGGCGCTGGGCTATGTCGTCGATATGCTGGATATCACCCTGTTCCCCTTCGCAGTGTTCAATATTGCGGACGCTGCGCTCGTCGTCGGCACAGTGCTGATGGCGTACTGCATCGTGTTCCGCACGGAAGATTGGAGGAAAATCAATCATGACGCAAATGATGCCTGACGCACTCGAATCGCGCACTATCTCCATCCCCGGCGACGGCCGTCGGCTGGATGTTGCCCTGTCCGAAGCTGCTGGGCTGACTCGCTCGCGGGTGGCGGCGCTGATGGCAGACGGAAACGTCACAGTGGACGGGAAAGTCGAGACGAAATCCGGCGCAAAAGCAAAGCAGGGTCAGATTGTTATCCTGACGATTCCCGCGCCAAAGCCCGCTGTCCCCGTCGCGCAGGAAATTCCGCTCACAATTCTCTATCAGGATGACGACCTCGCCGTCGTCCTGAAGCCCTGCGGCATGGTCGTTCACCCCGCCGCCGGCAATGAGGACGGCACGCTCGTCAACGCGCTCCTGCACCACCTTGACCACTTGAGCGGCATCGGCGGCGAACTGCGCCCCGGCATCGTCCACCGGCTGGACAAGGATACCAGCGGTCTGCTGCTCGTGGCAAAGAACGACCAGAGCCAACTCGCCCTCAGTCGGCAATTGCAGGAGCGGCAGATGGAGAAGCACTACCGCGCGCTGGTTGAAGGGAATCTGCGGGAGGACAGCGGGCGCATCGACCAGCCCATCGCGCGGAGCAAGAAAGACCGCAAGAAAATGGCGATTGACCCCGAAGGCCGCCCGTCGATTACGGACTGGACGGTGCTTGCGCGCGGGCGGAACGTGACGCTGCTGGACGTCCACATTCTGACCGGGCGGACGCACCAAATCCGCGTGCACATGAAGTCCATCGGGCATCCGGTCTGCGGCGACCCGATTTACGGCTCCGGCAAGGGCGCGAAAGTCCCCCGCCTGATGCTGCACGCGTACACGCTTTCGTTCACGCACCCACGGACGGGGGAAAGGATGACGTTCACCGCGCCGCTGCCGGAGGAATTTGTGCAGGGGCTGCGGGGGAACGGGGTGGAATGGGAGAAATAACGTTTCCTCACGGAAAGCCGGGGACGTTACAGCGTGCGATAATACTATTTCCATCATGAGAATGCGCCAGAATGGAAAAGTGCGGACAGATGGCACGGATGAATTTAGAAAGAGTACAACCGTACAATTACATAGAAAAGCGCCCTGCTCCGGAGATGTTCCAGAGTAGGGCGCGGTTTTTTGATTCATCACGAAAATCCGGGGAGCGTAATACTATTTCCAAATAAGAACGCGCCAAGATGTGAAGCGAAATTTTTATTCTGGCAAACGGGCGTGAAACGCGGCGCAGCAGCACTACGCTCAGTAGAACGACCGAAAGTCAGAAGGGAAAAGGCGCAAGCAGATGGCGCGGGTGAATTTGGAAAGCGTATTATTCCACGACCTTCGCGCCGGCAGCGATCGCGTCTTCCTTGGTTCTGAAGAACTGCCAAGTGCTTTCCACGGTGGGGGTGATTTCCTTCTGGTCGCGGATGTACTGCGCCAGAATGTTACGCACCTGACCGTTATCGTTGCCCAGCGTATCGCCGGTGTACATATCCGTGAGGCTGTAATCCTCAGGAGTCAGACCAGCCGCCTGCATGAAGCCGGCGCCGCCGGTGAAGCGGTAGTTGTTCATCACCACGGAGAACACCTGATCAGGCGCCACGGGCTGACCCTGATACTGCATGTTCTGGATGCGCTTTCCTTCAGGCGCATAGTAGTGGATTTCGTAGTACAAACCGTAGATTTCATCGGTGTAGTAGCCACCGCCAAGGTAATCGGGGTTCGACGCACTGGTGTAGTTGGTGGTAGCATGCTCCAGCCACAGCCGCAGCTGTTCGCCGGTCATGTTCACGCGATAGAGCCAGTTTTCAAACACGTACAGCTGATACAGCAAACGCATCGGAACGTCGCCCGCAGGAATCAGGTCGCGAACCTCGGCGCCGCTGGTCAGAGGCGCGCAGATGGACAGCTGCGCAGGAACCGCAGACAGCTGCGCCTTGTTCAGCAGATCCATCAGCGCGGTGGGCTGCAGGGAGATGTTCTCATTGGAGAAAGCGCCGGTAGCAGTGCCCAGAGGCTGATCCAGATAAGCCTGCAGCTCCTCGTTGTAGGGAGCCAGCGCCGTGGCAACCTTCTGATTTTCCACCAGGCCTTCCTGATCCGCCAGGAAGCGGTAGCCGTTCTCAGCCGTCACAGGGGTCACGGTCTTGGTCGCCGGGTCGTAGGCGAGCTTCATGAAGCCCAGGCCTTCACCGGCGCCACCTGCCAGCACGGGCACAACCTTGCCCTCGGCATTGAGGATGTCCTCACGGTAGTCGGTCTTATGGAAGTGACCATACACAACCGCGTCAATCCCGGTAGTCAGGTTAATCATTGCGCGAACCTGGTTTTCGTAGTCCGCGGGGTTGTTGCCATCGGTAGAAACAGCGTCTTCCACGCCGGAGTGCGCCACGACAACCACCACGTCGCAACCCTCCTGCTCGCGCAGGATCGGCACGAAGTGCTCAACCGTGGGGACCAGATTGCGGAAGTCGATGCCCTCGTAGTGGGACTCAACCTCCCAAGCGGGGATGTTGGGCGTATCCATGCCGATGACGCCAACCTTCACGCCCTCAAATTCCTTGACGATGTAAGGGACGCCCATCCAGGAATCCCACTCGGTGCCCTTCGCCACAAAGTTGGCGGCGGACATGGGCACGGAATGCTCCTCGCCGTTGTCGGGGCTCATCACATACTCAATCTGACGCTTGAGAATCGGCAGATCGTTGTTGAACTCGTGATTGCCCAAGCACCACATGTCGTAGTCCATCAGGCGCAGAGCCTTCATCATGGGATCGTCCTTTTCAGGAGCGAAGTAGGAGTAGTAATAGGTCATGGCAGAGCCCTGCACGGTATCGCCGCCATCCACCAGAATGACGTTCTTTTCCGTAGCACGAACCTGCTCGATCATGGAAGCGATCATGGACAGACCCACGTTCGGAGAAGGTTCGCCAGTGGCGTAGTTGATGGGCAGCACTTTGCCGTGCACGTCGCTGGTCGCGATGACGGTAATCATGATGGGATCCGCATTCTCTGCGAACGCCGCGCAGCCCACCAGGGGGAGAATCATGGTCAGCGCCAACAGAAGGGATAGGAGCTTCTTCATGATGGGCACCTCTTTTTCTTATTTCCCGCTCGAAGCAGGATTAAAATAATTATATTCCATATTCTTTCGTTTGTAAACAGTACCGCCAGATGCAGACTTCGCCGCGCCAAGGGGTTGGTTTGTCGGAAAATGAATTTTGCGTCGAATTCAGTTGCAAATACGGCAGATGAGTCAATTGAAAGTCAAGTTTTTTGCAAGCCGCAGACAGTGCAAACGCCATTGCCGACAGCGAGATAAATTGCGCCGGTGTGGTGACAATAATATATTTTGTATTCTGTAATTTATAGGTGGCAAGCAGAAATCAAGGGTTGTCTCGGTATCTTCTTCTGCAAAATAAGGGGGCATGGGAATCTGCACCGTGCGGTATCATACTATTTCCGGATAAAGATAGGAAAAGGCGCGAACAGATGGCTCAGGTGAATCTGGAAATAGTATGAAAGTCAACGAGGCCTTGCAGCTCCCGTCGCGTCTGCGGAGACGATTGGGCGGTACAAAAAAACCTGCCCCCCGCCGTTGCCAGCAGAGAGCAGGAAACTTTCGTTTTTGGGAACGCTTACGCCTTCAATTACTTCAGTTCCGCGAAGTACTTGATGGTGCGGACCATCTGAGAGGTGTAGGAGTTCTCGTTGTCGTACCAAGACACGACCTGCACCTGATAGGTGTCGTCGTCGATCTTCGCGACCATGGTCTGGGTAGCGTCGAACAGGGAGCCATAGCGCATGCCGATGACGTCGGAAGACACGATCGGCTCGGTGTTGTAGCCGAAGGACTCGGAGGACTGCGCCTTCATGGCGGCGTTCACAGAGTCAACGGTCACGTCGCTGCCCTTGACGACAGCAACCAGAATGGTGGTGGAGCCGGTGCAGACCGGGACGCGCTGAGCAGAGCCGATCAGCTTCTTGTTCAGTTCCGGGATAACCAGACCGATCGCCTTCGCAGCGCCGGTGGAGTTCGGAACGATGTTCTGCGCGCCAGCGCGGGCACGACGCAGGTCGCCCTTGCGATGCGGGCCGTCCAGAATCATCTGGTCGCCGGTGTACGCATGAACGGTGGTCATGATGCCGGACACGATCGGATACTTGTCGTTCAGAGCCTTCGCCATGGGCGCGAGGCAGTTGGTGGTGCAGGAAGCAGCAGAGATGATCTGGTCTTCCGCAGTCAGGGTGTCGTTGTTGACGTTGTAGACGATGGTCTTCAGGTCATTGCCAGCGGGGGCAGAGATGACGACCTTCTTCGCGCCAGCCGCGATGTGCGCCATGGACTTTTCCTTGGAGCAGTAGAAGCCGGTGCACTCCAGCACGACGTCCACGCCCAGCTTGCCCCACGGAGCATCCGCCGCGTTCTTTTCGGCATAGATCTTGATTTCCTTGCCGTCCACGATGATGGAATCTTCGGTCGCTTCCACGGTGTGCAGGTTTTCACCGATCTTGCCGCAGTAGGAACCCTGAGCGGTGTCATACTTGAGCAGGTGAGCCAGCATCGCGGGAGAGGTCAGGTCGTTAATCGCGACCACCTCGTAGCCCTCAGCGCCGAACATCTGACGGAACGCCAGACGGCCAATACGGCCAAAGCCATTGATAGCAACTTTCACTGCCATTGGAATATACCTCCTTTAGTCGTTCAAACGGGGTTATACTATTTCCAGATAAGAATGTGCCAAGATGCGCCGCGAATTTTTCACTCTGGCTAACGGGAGTGCAACGCAGCGTAGCAGCGCTACGCTAAGTGGAACGACCGGACGCCTGAGGGGAAAAGACGCAAGCAGCTGGCACAGGCGAATCTGGAAAGAGTATCATTTCCCACCTCATATTCTACCCAATTTGCCGCCATTTTGCAAGAGGTTGCGCAGGATTTCCATCACTTTTGACACTTTTTTGACGCTTTTTTTGAGAATTTCTCATCCGTTCCCCTCTTCTTCCCAGTATGCGCCCCAATTCAGCTCGTTCGTCACATCCAGTTCTTTCAAAATCAGCTTGCCGTTCTCGTCCGTGATGATGCCGCCTTCATCATACACCCCATAGGAGACATACCCCATGCCGCCTTGACATTCGATGAAGCTCACGCTTCGGCAGTAGTCACCCTCCGTCACCTCGTAATCATCGGACACTTCAACGCCGTAGCGGTACACCGTGCCGTTGACACAGCGGAAGACGATTGTCGGAACATCGCCCACCCAGTAGAGATTGCTGCCCGCAGGCGTCTGCACAACACTCCATGTGCCGTGATACGGCTGCGCGCCGTCGCAGTCCGAGCCGTAGAATTTCCCGTCCGCGTCCAGTCGGAGATAATTGTCCCAGAACTCGCCGCCCGCCTCCATCTGCCAGCTGCCGACTAACTTCGCCTCTTCGTCCGGCAGTTCCACGTCGTCGAACACCACGTCGCGCTGCGGCACGAAGCCGCGGGTGATTTTTCCGTCCACCGTCGCTTCAACGTAGATATACGCCCACCTGTCCGGATGGGACAGTGCCGTCAGCTTCGTCCCGGCAGGCAGCTCCGCCTGATGGTATTCGCTGACGTTCGGGTCATCAGTCAAGTAGGTATCGAATGCCGTCATCATCGGCACGCGCACGATTTCGTCCGTCGTCTCGTCGCCATGATTGCCCAACTGCGCCCAGCCGAATCGGCTCGTCCGCAGGCTGACGCGGTACTCAATCAGCGACCAGTCGCCCACGGTGAGGTACAGCTTATAATCGTCGCCCGTGCTGACGGATGCTTTCCCCTTCGCCGCGCGGTAAGAGGACGTGTCCGGCGCGGAATACACGGCATAGGACTTCTTGCCGCTCTTCTGGCCTGAAACCACCTCCGGATACAAACAGGCAAAGTATTGCAGCCCTTCGTTCGCCTCGTTAAATCGGCGCACGTCCTCAACCCCGCGTTTCGGCATATTGTGAATATTGAAGCTGCCCAGCGTGATTCCCACCGGCCACACGGCACTTTCCTCGCCCTGCGTCACCTGATAGATGTATTCTGCTATCCGCTCCACCTTCACATCGCCCATCTGCGCTTCCATCAGCGTGTAAAAGGTTCTCCCCTCATTGTTGTGCTGCAGCTCAAAATAGTACCGTTCGTCAATATCCGGGTACGCCAATTCAAAGCCGTTCTTCGTGCGTGTGATTTTGGGATAACCCGTCTCGTCCAGTTCCGACGGCTGATAGACCGCGGTCGTCGAGAAAATAGCGTCCTTCCAGCCGTCTTTCACCTCATCCACCGCGACCAGCTGATTGTGATAGCGGCTGGTCAGAATCGTGTGGGTCGTGGCGGCTTTTCTGTTGTAATCGCTCACCAAGCCGGTATACTCGTCGTAGTCATGTGTCTGCTCCACCATCGCCAGCAATTGCCCGTTCAGATTCCAGCTGTTTGCAGATGCGGCGGGCAGTGTCACAGCCAGCGTCAAGCACAAAATCAGCAGTATCCGCAGTTTCTTCATATTCTCCACATCTCCTGTCACAACAATGCAATCCTTTTCCCAGTACAGGGCATAGTCTGCTTTTTTCGGCTTGTACAGCAAATGCGCATAACCAAGTTCCCGAAGGTGACGGAAAACAAAAATGCTGACGTCCTTTTCCGCTTGAATAAAAACTGTGTTTAGTGCAACCAAATGATTCAGAAAATCATTCATCAATGCTGTCTCAAACACCGTAAAGCGAACCGATGGATACTTATCTGATACTTGCGATATCAGTTTTGCTGCCAGATCAGAATAGGCCGGACGATACATTGGCTTTTCCCGCTCGTTTTGAACCACATATACATTGCGTGCAACCTTTGTTAGGTTCCCGCTTTTAAGCATTCCGCAGACAGCCCAATGATAGGAGCTTTCACTCATTTGTGGGTAATCGCTTTTCAGCAGCCTGATTATAGCACTTCTCACAAAAGCGGTCACCCCTTTACAGCAGGTGTATAATAGGCATAGGAGATGATAGAAATGCTGCACAATGAAGCACGGAAACTGTTGGTAGAGGGTTACGAAGCGACGCACAACGCGGAAGCAATCGCGAAGATTTTCCACGTCAACAAGTACACCGTTTACCATTTGGAAGAGCGGAAGCGGAAAACAGGAAGCGTTGACCTGCAAACGTGGCGGCGAGGTCGGAAAGCTCTGCTGAGCAGCGCAGACAAGGCACGGATAGCTGAGCGCATTACAAAAAATTCCACGATCAGCTTGGGAGAACTCCGCACGCAGTTAGGGCTGAAAGTCAGCATTTCAACAATGAGCCGAGTGGTTCGAGCATTGGGTTTTCGCGTGAAAAAAGTCGGGCTTTCGGCGACAGAACGGGAGCGTCCCCGATGTGCAGGCAAAACGTATCAAGTGGAAAGAGTTAAAATTGGCGATTGAACATTGGAAACTTGTGTTTCTGGACGAAAGTGGCGTGAACATCGGGATGACACGCAGGTACGGACGAGCCATCGGGAAAGCGCGGGTGCAT
>ERZ772851.1688-NODE-1688-length-19777-cov-3.800629_pt1 | contig 19777 bp, 15 predicted proteins | sample MGYA00512137_ERZ772851 | MGnify/ENA primary metagenome ERZ772851 (study PRJEB29015, sample SAMEA2737663) | human gut metagenome | biome: human gut; feature: human-associated habitat; material: faeces | place: China | collected 2012 ... | reverse complement strand
AAGGCGAAGAGGAGGAATTATTTTGAAAAACGGAATCAAAACATTAGCAATGTGGCTAATAATAGGAGTAATATTTATTGTATTATTGTCATCAATAATGACAAACACAAATACAAAATTAAAATATTCAGATTTAATTACGAAAATAAATGAGGGAAAAGTAGAAGCAATTGTAATAGATGCAGATGGAAGTTCTGCAACAGTTACACTTTCTGATGATAAAATAAAAAAACAAGTTAATATTCCAAACATGGAAAGCTTTATGAATTACACAGAAGAATTCATTAAAAATGGTTCATTCACATTAGAGGAAAATTCAGAATCTGTATTTTCAATAATATTAAGCTTATTAACACCATTTGGAATTTTAATAATATTCTTTATATTCTGGTTCTTTATGATGGGTGGACTTAATGGTTCACAAAACGGTGGAAAAACAATGACATTTGGAAAAAGCAAAGCTAGAATGATGACACCAGCAGACAGAAACAAAATAACATTTGATGATGTTGCAGGTGTAGATGAAGAAAAAGAAGAATTAGAAGAAATAGTACAATTCTTAAAAAATCCAAAGAAATTTACAGATATGGGAGCAAGAATACCAAAAGGAGTTCTACTTGTAGGTCAACCAGGTACTGGTAAAACATTACTTGCAAAAGCAGTTGCAGGAGAAGCAGGAGTACCATTCTTTATAATAAGTGGATCAGACTTTGTAGAAATGTTCGTAGGTGTTGGAGCTTCAAGAGTTAGAGATTTATTTGAACAAGCAAAGAAAAATGCACCATGTATTATATTTATAGATGAAATTGATGCAGTAGGTCGTCAAAGAGGTGCTGGACTTGGTGGTGGACATGATGAAAGAGAACAAACACTTAACCAATTATTAGTTGAAATGGACGGTTTCTCAGACAATGAAGGAGTTATAGTCTTAGCAGCAACAAATAGACCAGATGTATTAGACAAAGCATTATTAAGAGCTGGAAGATTTGATAGACAAATAGTAGTAGGAGCACCAGATGTTAAAGCAAGAGAGCATATATTAGAAGTACACTCTAAAAAGAAAAGATTAGCAGAAGATGTAGACTTAAAAGTAATTGCAAAAAACACATCAGGATTTGTAGGAGCTGACCTAGAAAACGTATTAAACGAAGCAGCATTATTAGCAGCAAGAAGAAACCTACAAGAAATAGGAATGAAAGAAATAGAAGATGCAATGGTAAAAGTAACAATGGGACCTGAAAAGAAAACAAGAGTAAGAAGTGAAAAAGAAAATAGATTAGTATCTTATCACGAAGCAGGTCATGCAGTTGTAAGCCATTATTTAACAACACAAGACCCAGTACACCAAATATCAATAGTACCAAGAGGAATGGCTGGAGGTTACACAATGTATCGTCCAACAGAAGACAAAAACTTTATGTCTAAAACAGAAATGGAAGAAAATATAGTTTCTCTATTAGGTGGTAGAGTTGCAGAAGCACTTATATTAAATGACATTTCTACAGGAGCAAGTAATGATATAGAAAGAGCTACAAAAATAGCTAGAAGTATGGTTACAAAATACGGTATGAGTGAAAGAATAGGAACATTAATGTTAGGTTCTGACCAAAGTGAAGTATTCTTAGGAAGAGACTTAGCACAAGCAAGAGAATATTCAGAAGAAACAGCAGGAGTTATAGATGAGGAAACAAAGAGAATTGTTGATGAGGCTTACAATAGAGCTAAACAAATATTAACAGACCATGTTGATAAATTACATGCTGTTGCAAAAGTATTACTTGAAAAAGAAAAAATCGAAGCAGATGAATTTGAAAAGATATTTGCAGAAGAATAAAAAATATATTAATGATATTTATACATTTGAAGTGAACCCAAATTATTAGATAAAAAGTTTAATAATTTAGGTTCACTTTATATTGTATGGCTTGTTCATTTGCAAATATATAAAAATAGTGGTATAATATTATGTATACAAAACAAAATAACCAAGAAATATTGGTTTCTAGGAGGAAAAACTATGAAAAAGACATTATGTTATAAGGCAGTTGCTCGGAAAACAGATAAAATGGTAAGTGATGGCTTTATCGTTGTTGAAATTGAAAATCGGAAAATAATAAGCTTAGAAGGAATTTTTACAGTTGACTATTTAACATCAAAAATTGATGATGATATAATAGAATTCGAATATTATACTTTAAATGAAACGTTTAATGAGTATATAAATACTGTAGAAATTCCAGTAAGAAGCGAAGAATTTGTATTACCATGTACAGTAACTTTAGTTCTAAAAGATGGTAATAAATTTGAAATTGAAATAATTGATAGAGTTTTTGATAAGCAACTTGAAAATTATTATCAGGAAAGCTTGAAAAAATTAAAAAGTAGTATTTTTCCAAAGAGCGGTGAGTAACCGCTCTTCTTTTAAAATATATAAAAAAATACAAATAACTCAATTAGCTATTGACAAGTTCCAATCTTTAATGTATAATGAATATCGTTAAAAAAGGGTTATCCCACATACAGTTTCGTATGACCGGAAGGAGGGGAATATAAATGTCAGAAATAAAAGTTAATAATGGAAATATAGAAGATGCCTTAAAAAGGTTTAAAAGACAATGTGCTAGAAACGGAGTTTTACAAGAAGTTCGTAAAAGAGAACATTATGAAAAACCTAGTGTAAAAAGAAAGAAAAAATCAGAGGCAGCAAGAAAAAGAAAATTTTAATTAAAATAAAAGGTGGAAGTTTAAGAGTTATAAAAGTATTTCTTAAACATCCACTTTTTTTAGTATAACTTAGTATGATAACCAAATTTTAGGACAAAATATAAATATTAAAATAGCAAACAAAAACTAAAATTGCAATCAAGCAAAGAAAAAATCGAAAGGGTGATATTGTGAAATATAATGAAATTGATATAAAAAATGGAATCAAATTGCATACAATTAAAACCGAAAAATTCAAAACTAATCTAATAGCTGTAATGCTAACAACAAAACTAGATAGAAAAAACATTACTAAAAATGCATTAATACCAGCAGTTCTAAGAAGAGGAACGAAATTTATGCAAACACAAGAAGAAATAAATAAAAAAATGGAAGATATGTATGGTGCAAGTTTTGATTGTGGCCTTGATAAAACAGGAGACAACCAAATACTAAAATTTTATATGGAAACAGTAAATAATGAATTCTTACCACAAGATGCAGAAAATATGATAAAAAGCTCAATAGAAAAAATATTTGAAATAATATTTAATCCATATTTAGAAAATGGAGTTTTCAAAAAAGAATACGTAGAGCAAGAAAAAGAAAATATCAAACAAATAATAGATGGTAAGATAGACAGCAAAGCAAGATATGCTTTAGACAGATGTATAGAAGAAATGTACAAAAATGAACCATTTGGATTATACAAATTTGGTTATGTAGAAGATTTAAAAGATATAAACGAAAAAAATTTATATGAATATTATTTAGAATTAATAAAAACTTGCAAAATAGATATTTATATTTCAGGAATAGTAGATGAAAATATACACAATATAATAAAACAAAATGAAAATATAGAAAAACTACAAGAAAGAAAACCAGATTTTAAAGAATTTGAATTAACAAAAAAAGAAAATGAAGAAGCAAAAGAAATACAAGAATCAATGGAAATAACACAAGGAAAACTTATAATAGGATTAGATGTTAACATATTAGACAAAGATGCACGATACAAAATAATGATATACAACAGTTTATTAGGTGGAAGTGCAAATTCAAAACTATTCCAAAATGTAAGAGAAAAAGCAAGCCTAGCATATACAGCAAGTTCAAGTTATTATAGATTTAAAAACAATATATTTATAAATTGTGGAATAGACATTTCAAATTATCAAAAAGCATTAGAAATAATAAAAAAGCAAATAGAAGATATGAAAAATGGAGACTTCACAGATGAAGAAATAGAAAATGCAAAAAATGGAATAATTGCTTCAATAAAAACAATAGATGATGAACAAGATACAGAAATAACTTATTATTTTGGTCAAGAACTATCAGGAACCAAAACAAGCTTAGAAGAATATATCGAAAACATACAAAAAGTAAACAAAGCAGATATTCTAGAAGTTGCTAAACAAATAAGTATAAACACAATTTATTTTTTGAAAAATTAAAATAGGGAAATGGGGACGTCCTTTTTTTCCCTATTAGAAAGAAGGAAATATGCAAATAATTGAAAATTCAAAAGTTAAAGAAAAATTATATATAGAAAAATTAAAAAATGGTTTAACAGTAATGATAATTCCAAAAAAAGATATTCAAAAGAAATATATAATTTGGGGAACACATTATGGTTCAAATGACAGCACATTTATAGTACCAGGAGAAACTCAAATAACAGAAGTTCCAAAAGGAGTAGCACATTTTTTGGAACATAAAATGTTTGAACAAGAAAATGGAAAAAACAGTCTAGATGTTTTAACAGCAATAGGAGTTAATGCAAATGCATATACAACAAATGACCATACAGCATATTTGTTTGAATGTACAGACAATTTTTATCTTGCATTAGATGAATTTATGGATTATGTACAACATCCATATTTTACAGATGAAAATGTAGAAAAAGAAAAAGGTATTATTGGACAAGAAATAATGATGTATGATGATTACCCAGAATGGAAAGTATATTTAAATGCATTAGAAAGTATGTATCACAATAATCCAGTAAAATTAGATATAACAGGAACAATTGAAACTATAAGCAAAATAGATAAAGATATCTTATACAAATGCTACAACACATTTTACAATCCATCAAATATGGCAATGGTAATAGCAGGAGATTTTGAACCAAATGAATTATTAGAAGAAATCAAAAAAAGACTAGTAGATACAAAATCAAATGGAGAAATAAAAAGAATTTTTGAAGAAGAACCAGAAACAATAGTAAAAGAAAAATCAGAACAAAAAATGGAAGTCAGCAAACCATTATACACAATAGGAATTAAAGATATTCCAGCAGAAGAAAATGAAAAAGTGAAAAAACACATAGCAATAGAAATATTATTAAATCTAATAATAGGGGCAAGTTCAGATTTATATAAAAAATTATATGATAAAGGAAACTGTTATTCAAATCCAAGCATAGAATATGAATTTGATAAAAAATATGCACATATATTAATAACAGGTCAATCAAATAATCCAGAAGAATTATATAAAGATTTAAAAGCTCAGATAAAAAAATATATACAAGATGGAATTAATGAAACAGATTTTGAAAGAACAAAGAAAATGATCTATGGAGAATATATAAAAGAATATAATGACATAACAGATATTGCAAGAATGTTTTTATCAGATTATTTTAAAGGAATAAATAGTTTTGAATATCTAGAAGAAATAGAAACAATAAATATAGATTATTTAAACCAAGTTTTAAAAAATGTATTTAATGAGAAAAAAATGATATTATCTGTAGTTAGAAGTTAAAATAAAAAATTAGTTTTTATGGCATAAAATTAGATATAAAATTTTATGCTGTATTTTTTTGTATTTTTATGTCGAAAAAAGATAAAAACGGTCATACGAAAGTTGCTAAAAAACGTTGAAAATACTTGACTTGAGACAAAATGTATGTTAATTTATAAATATACAGAAGAGAAATATTGAAAAAGGAGAGATAAAAATGTTAAATGAAGAAATTTGTAAATTAAGAGATAAATTAAATAAAAGCATTGAATGCGGAGAAAGCTATGATATTACATATAAATTAAGCATCGAATTAGATGAACTTATAGCAAAGTATTATAGAGGACTAGAAAAAAGTAAAAAAAAACTAGTTTGTGAAATTTAGGGCATGTTTTTACATGTTCTTTTTTTGTGTATCTATTGCAAATTTATGTAAAATATAGTATAATAATTAGCCAAGTGAAGGAGATAAAAATGTTAGTAAATCATAATATTATAGATAATTTATGTGAAGATGCAGGAGAACAAAGAAAGCAAAAAGCACAAAAATATAGAGATGAAAATAGAGTTTATTTCAAAAAAGTAGAATATGAGAATCCAATGAACTTTGAAGTAACAGCGGAAGTAGAAGGAACAGACACTTATAACACATATATTCAAGTAAAAAACGGAGAAATAGAGAATATAACATGTACTTGCCCAGACTATTACAACTACTATGGAGTATGTAAACATACATTAGCCACAGTCCTAGCATTAGCCGATTATAATGTAGAAAAAATAGAAAAATACGAGAATAAAACAGCTAAAACAAAAGAAAAAAAGTACACAAATTTTTCTCAAATAGTAAAAACAATATACAATCATGAATTAAATGAAATAGACAAAGACCTAGAAGACAATGAACTAAAAAACACAGGAACAATAAAAATAGAACCTAAAATAATTTATGATAAATTCACAAAAGAGATGAAAGTTGAATTTAAGATTGGAAATAAAAGAATGTATAAAATAAAAAATTTAGCAGAATTTTATACATTAATGATGTTAAAAGAAACATACAAATATGGAGATAAACTAGAATTTGTACACAGAAAAGAAATGTTTGACCAAGAAAGCCAAGGACTATTAGAATTTGTCTTAAAATATGCAGAAATAATAAAATATGCAAATTCTAATGCGAATTCAAACTATAGATATTATGGAAAAGCACTAAATGAAAATAATATAATATTAGGAAACACCGGTCTTGATGAATTATTTGATATACAAAAAAATAAAAAAGTTTTAATAGAAAAAGATTATGAAGTAAAAGCAATAGACTTTTTAGAAGAAGACCCACCACTTGATTTTTCATTAGAACAAATATCTGATGATGAATATAAAATTATTGCAAATTTTGATATATACAAAATCAATATTTTAAGAGGAAAAAATTATAAATATGTATTAACAGACAAAAATTTATATAGATGTTCTAAAGAATTTACAAATACAAATCTAGAAATGCTAACATTGTTTAGAGAAAATTACGTTTCAGAAGTTATGCTTGGTAAAAAAGAAATAGGAGATTTATTTTCAATAGTTTTACCAAAGGTTAAAAATGCAATAAAAATAGAAGAAAAGCTAAAGAAAGAAGTAGAAGAATACATACCAGAAAAATTAAGAGTAAAAGTATTTCTTGATTTTGATAAAAACAATTATGTAGTTGCAGATGTAAAACTATGCTATGGAGAAAATGAATTTAATCCATTAAACCAAAAAGAAGAAAAAAATTTCAAATTTCCTAGAAACATAGTAGAAGAAACAAAAGCAATGAATATTTTTAGGAAAACAGGATTTATGTTTGAGCCTCAAAATTTGAGATTTATTTTACCAGATGATGAAAAAATATATAATTTCTTATCAGAAGATATAAATTTATATATGAAAAAATTTGAAGTATTAGTAACAGAAAATTTTAAAACCAAAGAAATAGTAGCACCTAAAGTTGGTTCTTTAGGAGTAAGAGTAGAAAATAATCTATTAGAAATAGATTTGAGCAAATTAAATATAAACCCAGAAGAGTTACAAGAAATGCTTGCTAAATATAAATTAAAAAAGAAATTTTATAGGTTAAAAAATGGAGCATTTTTGCAATTACAAGATAGTGAAGAAGTAGAATTTTTAGATAAACTTATAACAGGAACAGATATTGATTATAAAGAACTAGAAAATGGAACTGTTAGATTACCCGTAAACAGAACCTTATATTTAAATCAATTATTGAAAAAAATGAAAAATACAGAAATAACAAAAGATAAACAATACAGAGAAATAGTAAACAATCTAAATAAAGATTTATTAGAAGAAGAGAATATACCACAACAATTTGAAAATATATTAAGACCATATCAAAAAACTGGATTTCAATGGTTAAAAACACTAGATAATTATAGATTTGGAGGGATACTTGCAGATGATATGGGGTTAGGAAAAACAATTCAAGTTATATCTATGCTTGTTAGTTATAAAGAAAATCAAGAAGAAAACAAAAAAACAAGTTTAGTAGTATCACCAAGTTCGCTTGCTTTAAACTGGAAAAACGAAATAGAAAAATTTGCACCAGAATTAAATATCAAAGTTATTAGTGGAAATGCAAACCAAAGGAAAGAAATAATTAACGAAATAGAAAGATATGATGTAATAGTAACATCATATGATTTATTAAAAAGAAATATAGAAATATACAAAGAAAAAAATTACACCTTTAGATTTATCATTGCAGATGAAGCTCAATATCTAAAAAATAATAATGCTAAAAATGCAAAAGCAATTAAACAAATAAAAGCAGATTCTAGATTTGCATTAACAGGAACACCAATAGAAAATTCACTTGCAGAATTATGGTCAATATTTGACTTTGTTATGCCAGGCTATTTATTTAGCTATAAAAAATTCAAATCAACCTATGAAACTGCAATAGTAAAAGACAATGATGAAGATGCAATGAAAAAATTAAAAATGCTTATAGAACCATTTGTTTTAAGAAGAACTAAAAAAGAGGTATTAACGGAGTTGCCAGAAAAAACAATTACAGTATTAAAAAATGAAATGGGAGAAGAACAAAGAAAAATTTATCTATCATATTTAGTTAGAACAAAGCAAGAATTACAAGATGAAATAAACTCAAATGGTTATGAAAGAAGTCAAATAAAAATACTAGCAGCATTAACAAGACTAAGACAAATTTGTTGTCATCCAAGTTTATTTATTGATAATTACAAGGAACCTTGCAGTAAATTAGAACAATGTATGGAAATATTAGAAGATGGAATAACAGCAGGTCATAAAATATTGCTATTTTCAAGTTATACATCAATGTTTGAAATAATAGAAAAAGAATTAAAAAAAAGAAATATAAAATATTTTAAATTAACAGGAGCAACAAAAGTTGATGAAAGAGTGGATTTGGTAGATGAATTTAATCAAAATGATGAAATAAAAGTATTTTTGATTTCATTAAAAGCTGGAGGAACAGGCTTAAATTTAATAGGTGCAGATATGGTTATACATTATGACCCATGGTGGAATATATCAGCAGAAAATCAAGCAACAGACAGAGCTTATAGAATAGGACAAAAAAATAATGTACAAGTTTATAAATTAATAACAAAAGATTCTATCGAAGAAAAAATTTATGACTTGCAACAAAGAAAGGCAACTTTAACTGATAATATGTTAGATACAAAAACAACATTTATTAGCAAACTTTCAAAAGAAGATATTATGAATTTATTTGAATAAAGGAAAAATGGAAAGGGAAAAAAAGGACATCCCCTTTTCCCTTTCTATTTAAGTAGAGGAGAATTATGAAAGATTATATAACAATAATAGGAGGAGGACTTGCAGGAACAGAGGCAGCATATCAAATTGCAAAAAGAGGAATAAAAGTAAAATTATATGAAATGAAACCAGTCAAATTTTCAGAAGCACATTCTAATAAAAATTTGGCGGAAATTGTGTGCAGTAATTCATTTAAATCTAACTTACTTACAAATGCTTGTGGACTTTTAAAAGAAGAACTTAGAAAGTTAGATTCATTATTAATAAGAATTGCTGATGAAACTAGTGTACCAGCAGGCCAAGCCTTAGCGGTAGATAGAGAAGAATTTTCTAAAAGAGTAACAGAAGAGATTGAAAAAAATCCTTTAATAGAAGTAATTCACAAAGAAGTAGAAAATGTGGAAAATGAAGATGGAATTGTTATTATAGCGACAGGTCCATTGACTTCTGAAAAGTTAGCAAAACAGATAGGAAAATTAACAGGAGAAGATAAGCTATATTTTTATGATGCAGCAGCTCCAATTGTTTTAAAAGATAGCATAGATTTTGATATCGCTTTTTATGGTAACAGATATGAACAAGAAAAGAAAAAAGATGAAACTGTAGAAGAGTGGAAAGATAGACAATCTAAACAAGAAAAAAGTTATATCAATCTTCCAATGAATAAAGAAGAGTATGAAAATTTCTGTAAGGAACTTGTAGAAGCGGAAGTTATTACATTACATGATTTTGAAAAGAAGGAAATATTTGAAGGGTGTATGCCTGTTGAAATAATGGCAAAAAGAGGAATAGATACTTTAAGATTTGGACCACTAAAACCAGTAGGATTTGATGACCCAAGATATGCTAAAAGACCATATGCAATAGTTCAATTAAGACAAGATAATACAGATGCAACAATATATAACATAGTTGGATTCCAAACTAATTTAAAATTTGGAGAACAAAAACGAGTATTTAGTATGATACCTGGATTACAAAATGCAGAATTTGTTAAATATGGAGTAATGCACAGAAATACGTATATAAATTCAACAAAATTGTTAGACAATACATATAATTTAAAATTAAATAATAATATATATTTTGCAGGACAAATAACAGGTGTAGAAGGGTATGTTGAGTCAATTTCTTCTGGAATGCTTGCAGCACTGAATGCTATAGAAAGATTTTTTGATAGTGGTAAAAAGGTGGAATTTTCTGAATATACTGTTATTGGAAGTTTGGCTAAATATATATCAACTCCAAATGATAAGTTTCAACCTATGAATGCTAATTTTGGTATTTTGCCTGAATTAGAGGGGAAGAAGATTAGGGATAAGAAGGAGAGATATATGAAATTGGCTGAGAGAAGTTTGGGAAATTTATAGTAACAAAAAATATTGAAAAATGTTGAAAAAATGTTGAAAAGTAAATAAAAATTTGGTAAAATTAAAGTAGTGATTTATTTTAGATAGGAGAATGAAAAATGGATTTAGTAAATGAATTTGAAAAAGAAATTAAGGAATTAAGAAAACAAAAAGACTCTATTGAAAAATTAAGCGAGCAAAGTGCAAATTTAAAAGTAGAAAGAGATAATAAAAAACAAGAATTGGATAAAATACAAGATTATAAGAGCGCATTTTATGAGGATTTATCAAAAGAATATGCTGAGAAAGATTCTGAGTTTGCACAATCATTAGCACATGAAGAACTTGCAAAAAGAAACTTAAAAAGAAATATGGAAGAAAAAAAATCAAAAATATTAAATGAATTAGAAGTAAAATTAGCAAAGGTTGAAAAAAATAGAAATAGTGAATTTGCTAATTTAAAGCAAGATGAAGTAAAAAAATTAACAGAAGAAAAGAAAAAATTAGAAGAAGAATTAAAATTAAATGATGTTACAAAAGAAGAATGGTTAAAATTACCAAAAGAAGAACAAATAAAAGTTAATCATGCTAAAGAACAATATTTAAACAACAAACATAGATTAGAAGACATTGAACCAAAATTAGAAATAGCAAATTTATATGAAGGAAAGACACCAGTAGAAAAATATACAGAAATAAAAGAAAAAATGGATGTTATTAATAATGAATTTACTCTTGAAAATCTTGATAATTTGATTGAAAAATTAAATCAAAAAGAAAGCAAAGAAAATCTAGAAAAAGATTGGGAAGAAGCAATAAAAGAAAACGAAGAATTTGATAGAAGAAAAGCTATAAGAAAAGATTTAGATGAAAGAACAGAAAAAGCAATAACTAAGAATCAAAATAAAAATTCAGAACAATTAAATAATAATGAAGCACAACCAAATCAACCACAACAATCAAATGACAATACACCACAACCAAATCAACCACAACAACCAAATAATAATAGACCACAATCAAATCAACTACAACAATCAAATGATAACAAACCACAACCAAATCTACAACAAAATATAGGAAAAATAATAGGAATAGAAATAGTTGAAGGTAGTGACAAAATTAATATAGCAAAAGTAGGTGAAGATGGCCAAATACAAAATTTAACAATAGAAAATAAACTAAAAGAAATATTAAAAAATAAAAAAGAAATCTTCAAAAATCCAGAAGTTGCTAAAATAATAGAAGAAGTAGAACCATCAAGATTTAAACGACATTTCTTAAAAAGAAAATTAAGCCCAGTTATTTTAAATGTACTAAGTGAAAATAAACAGGGATTAAGCATAATAGATTATGTTGTTGCTATAAAAAAAGAAGAAAACTGTGAAAATTTAAAAATTAAACACGATCTTAGCAATACAGTTTTAAAAGGTAGACTAAAAAGAATGATGAAAAGGGTTGCAAAAACAGAACATTTTATTGATGGTATGGAAGTAAAAGGATTGAAAGAAACAAAAACAATGGGATTATTAGAAAGTGGAAAAAGAAAATTAAAGAATAAACCTGTAACTATAAAAGAAGGAATTAAATTGGTAGGAAAAACACTTGGAAGAGGAACAAAAAATGGATTTAGACAAGCTATGAAAGTTCCAAAAAATATAAAAAATAAATTAGCTGATGTTGTAGAAAAATACCAAGATGAAGATTTAGAAAAACTAGAAGACAAAGAAGATCCGGATTTAGAAGAAACACAACCAAAAGCACAAGATGAAGAAGAACAAGAAAAATAATAATATAAATTAATAAGTAAACAAAGAAAAACTTGGAAAAATTCCAAGTTTTTCTTGACTTATATACATAAAAATGGTAAAATAGAAAATGCTATAGTAAATTGCGTGTATTATGCAGTTCCGTAGCAAAAATAAAAATTAGGAGGTGAAATTTAAGTGCCAACAATTAATCAATTAGTAAGAAAAGGAAGACAAACAGGAGTAACAAAATCAACTGCACCAGCTCTTCAACATGGATGGAACTCAAAAAACAAAAAATTAACAAATAACAGAGCTCCACAAAAAAGAGGTGTATGTACAGTAGTAAAAACAGTTACACCTAAAAAGCCAAACTCAGCTTTAAGAAAAGTTGCCAGAGTTAGACTTTCAAATGGTTATGAAGTAACATCTTATATCCCAGGTATAGGACATAACCTACAAGAACACAGTGTTGTATTAATAAGAGGTGGTAGGGTAAAAGACCTTCCAGGTGTTAGATACCATATTATCAGAGGAACATTAGATACAGCTGGTGTTAAAGATAGAATGCAAGCTCGTTCTAAATACGGAGCTAAGAGACCTAAAAAATAGAACTTAGCCAAAAATCAAAAAGTAGTGCTTGTAATACTTACTAAATTAAGGTACTTAAATTTAGAAATAGATTATATGCACTATACGGAAAAGTAAAAAACTTTTCAGAGTACCGAAGATATTTTGATGAATATCTAATAAAAATTTAAGGAGGGAAGAATAGTGCCAAGAAAAGGATATATAGCAAAAAGAGACGTTTTACCAGATCCAATATATAACAGCAAAGTTGTTACAAAATTAGTAAACAACATAATGTTAGATGGTAAAAAATCAGTTGCTCAAAAAATAGTATATGATGCATTTGACATTATAAAAGAAAAAGAAGGAAAAAATCCTTTAGAAGTTTTTGAAGCAGCTTTAGAAAACATAATGCCAGTTCTTGAAGTTAAAGCAAGAAGAGTTGGTGGAGCTACATACCAAGTTCCATTAGAAATAAGACCAGAAAGAAGACAAACTTTAGGATTAAGATGGTTAGTAACATATGCTAGAAACAGACATGAAAAAACAATGGCTGAAAAATTAGCTGGTGAAATAATGGATGCAGTTGCTGGAAACGGTGGAGCATTCAAGAAGAAAGAAGATACACATAGAATGGCTGAAGCAAATAAAGCTTTTGCACATTATAAATGGTAAAATTTTTGAGAGGGGGAAAATATAGATGGCAGGAAGAGCATACCCACTAGAAAGAACAAGAAATATAGGAATAATGGCTCATATTGATGCTGGTAAAACAACAACAACAGAGAGAATATTATTCTATACAGGTAAAACTCACAAAATAGGTGAAGTTCATGAAGGTGCTGCAACAATGGACTGGATGGCACAAGAACAAGAAAGAGGTATAACAATTACATCTGCTTGTACAACATGTTTCTGGAACAATAATAGAATTAATATTATTGATACTCCGGGACACGTTGACTTTACAGTAGAAGTTCAAAGATCTTTAAAAGTTCTTGATGGAGCTGTAACAGTTTTAGCAGCAAAAGGTGGAGTTCAACCACAAACAGAAACAGTTTGGAGACAAGCTGATAAATACAATGTACCAAGAATGGTATATGTAAATAAAATGGATATCACTGGAGCTAACTTTATGCTTTGTGTTGACCAATTAAAAACAAGATTAAAAGCAAATGCAGTTCCAATCCAATTACCAGTAGGTGCAGAAGACAACTTCCAAGGAATAGTTGATCTTATAAAAATGAAAGCATTTATCCAAGATGATAAATTAGGAGAACATATTGTAGAAACTGAAATACCAGAAGAAATGAAAGAAGAAGCTGAAACATGGAGAGCTAATATGATTGAAGCTGCTGCTGACCAAGATGAAGAATTAATGATGAAATACTTAGATGGTGAAGAATTAACAGCAGAAGAAATCAAAAAAGGTTTAAGAGCTGGAACATTAGCAAACAAAATAGTCCCTGTAACATGTGGTTCTTCTTACAAAAACAAAGGTGTTCAAGAATTATTAGATGCAATAGTTGACTATATGCCATCACCATTAGATATACCACATATCAAAGGTGAAACATTAGACGGAGAAGAAACAGAAGCTAAAACTTCAGATGATGCTCCATTCGCAGCTTTAGCATTTAAAATTGCTACAGACCCATTCGTTGGAAAATTATGTTTCTTCAGAGTTTACTCTGGAACACTTGAATCTGGATCAACAGTTCTAAATTCAAGCAAAGATAAAAAAGAAAGAGTTGGAAGAATTCTTCAAATGCATGCAAATCACAGAGAAGATATAGACAAAGTTTATGCTGGTGATATTGCTGCAGCTGTAGGTTTAAAAGATGTAACAACTGGAAATACTTTATGTGATCCAGATCATCCAATAATCCTAGAATCAATGGAATTCCCAGAACCAGTTATCGATATAGCTATTGAGCCAAAAGATAAAGCAGCTCAAGAAAAAATGGGAATAGCTTTAGCAAAACTTGCTGAAGAAGACCCAACATTCAAAGCTTATACAAACCAAGAAACTGGACAAACAATCATCGCTGGTATGGGTGAATTACACCTAGATATCATCGTAGATAGATTAAAAAGAGAATTCAAAGTTGAATGTAATGTAGGTAAACCACAAGTTGCTTACAAAGAAACAATTAGAAATAAAGTAAAAGTTCAAGGTAAATTTATTCGTCAATCTGGTGGTAAAGGACAATACGGTGACGTATGGTTTGAAATGGAACCATTAGAACCAGGAAAAGGAATAGAATTCGAAAGCAAAATTGTTGGAGGAGCTGTTCCAAAAGAATATATTAAACCAATTGAACAAGGTATGAGAGAAGCTGCTGAAAGCGGTATCTTAGCTGGTTACCCAGTTATAGATTTCAAAGTTTCATTAGTTGATGGTTCATACCACGAAGTTGACTCTTCAGAAATGGCCTTCAAAATAGCTGCTTCTATGGCATTCAAAGAAGGATGTAGACAAGCAAAATCAGTTATCTTAGAGCCAATAATGAAAGTTGAAATAACAGTTCCAGAAGAATACATGGGAGATGTTATAGGAGATGTAAACTCAAGAAGAGGAAGAATGGAAGGTATGGATGCAAACGATGGAATGCAAGAAATACATGCATTTATTCCATTATCAGAAATGTTTGGTTATGCAACAGACTTACGTTCAAAAACTCAAGGTAGAGGTTCATACTCTATGGAACCATCTCATTATGAAGAAGTTCCAAAATCAGTACTTGAAACAATCGTTGCTTCAAGAAAAAAAGCTGAATAATTAATATAAAATAAAAAGTACTTGCATTTTTAACGAAAATGTTGTAAAATGCAAGTGCATAACAAAATTACGTTATTAAATTTTAAAAAAATAAAAGTAGCTATGTTCATAAAGAACGGCTAACTAAAAATAAGGAGGATTTTAAAATGGCAAAAGCTAAATTTGAAAGAAACAAACCACACGTTAACATTGGTACAATCGGACACGTTGACCATGGTAAAACAACAACAACAGCAGCTATTACAAAATATTTATCATTATTAGGAAAAGCTAAATTTGAAGCTTACGATCAAATCGATGGAGCTCCAGAAGAAAAAGCAAGAGGAATCACAATCAACACAGCACACGTTGAATATGAAACAGATAACAGACACTATGCACACGTTGACTGCCCAGGACATGCTGACTACGTTAAAAACATGATTACAGGTGCAGCTCAAATGGATGGAGCTATATTAGTTGTTTCAGCAGCTGATGGTCCAATGCCACAAACAAGAGAACACATCTTATTAGCTAGACAAGTTGGTGTTAAATACATCGTTGTTTACTTAAATAAATGTGATATGGTTGATGACCCAGAATTATTAGAATTAGTTGAAATGGAAGTTAGAGACTTATTATCAGAATATGGTTTCCCAGGAGATGAAATTCCAGTAATCAAAGGTTCTTCATTAAAAGTTCTAGAAAGCACATCTACAGATCCTAACGATCCTGTATATGCTCCAATGAAAGAATTAATGGATGCAGTTGATAGCTATATCCCAACACCAGAAAGACCAATCGACCAACCATTCTTAATGCCAGTTGAAGACGTATTCACAATCACAGGACGTGGAACAGTTGCAACAGGTAGAGTAGAAAGAGGAGAAGTTAAATTACAAGATGAAGTTGAAATCATCGGTTTAACAACAGAAAGAAGAAAAACTGTTGTAACAGGTGTTGAAATGTTCAGAAAATTATTAGACCAAGCAGAAGCTGGTGATAACATCGGTGTTCTATTAAGAGGTATTGATAGAAAAGACATCGAAAGAGGTCAAGTTCTATGTAAACCAGGAACAATTCATCCACATACAAAATTCACATCACAAGTATACGTTCTAACTAAAGAAGAAGGTGGAAGACATACTCCATTCTTTAATGGATACAGACCACAATTCTACTTCAGAACAACAGACGTTACAGGTGTTATCGAATTAGATGCAGGTGTAGAAATGGTTATGCCAGGAGATAATGTTAACATGACAATCGAATTAATCACTCCTATCGCTATCGAAAAAGGATTAAGATTCGCTATTCGTGAAGGTGGTAGAACAGTTGGTTCAGGTGTTGTTGCTGACATAATTGAATAATAAATATATTAATAGCAAGGGTTACAGAGATTTGTAGCACCTTGCTATTTTCTTTTTTTCCCACTTATTTCCCACTTTAGTTTTTGAAAATTTTATTTAATTTATTAATATAATTATTTTTTGATTCAGGCAATACAGCAAGATACATTTCTGTCGATGAAATTTCTTTTATGCACGAAATAATTCAAAAGAGAAATGTTATAACACCATATATGCAAATATATCTGAAGATTATTGACTTACATTTATATCTATAGTAAAATAAAAATATAAGAGAGAAAAAGTATAATTTACAAAAGAAAGGATTGATATGATGAAAAGTACAAAAGGTATAACACTTGTGGCTCTAGTAGTAACAATAATAATTTTATTAATACTAGCAGGTGTTTCAATAGCCGCTTTAACAAATACAGAACTATTTGAAAAAGCAAAGAAAGCAGAACATGAAAGTAAAAATGCTCAAGAATTAGAAAATACAATATTTGAAGATTATGAAAATTCAATAAATGAAATTGTAGCAACAGGAAGTAGAGAAGAAAATAGTGATAAAAATACATATAGCCTTGAAGAAAAACAAATTGGAACATGGATAGATGGAAAGAAAATATATAGAAAAACTATTACTGGTTCAACTTTGCCAGCAAATGGAGCTATTTTAATTACAAATGTTGATAATGTGGTAAATGCTTATGGAAAGCAGTTGTGCGATAATACAGTATGGTATGCATTTCCATTTAGCAATTGGATTTATTGGGAACTACATAATACAGATAATACTTTACGATTGGCTATAACTAATTTCAATAATACAACAGCATATAAATGGACATTTGAATATACAAAAGTAACAGATAAATAATTAACATCCCTTAGAATATAATTATGCAAATATATTTTAGGGGATTTTGTGTATTACAAATAAAAATTATTAGAGAATATGTAAATTCAAAGAATTTTCAAAATATAGTTATTATTACAGAAAAATGAGCTTATTTTTATAAAATGAAAAAGAAGAACTTGAAACAAATTTCCCAAAAAACCTTGCTTTTTCAATAAAACAATAATAAAATAGTAATATCAAAAATAAAATATACAAAAAACGATTTGGAGGAATAAAACGTGAAAATCATATTAGACGCAATGGGTGGAGACAATGCACCAGATGCAAATATAAAAGGTGCAGTAAACGCAATAAATAAAGTAAAAGCAGAAGTAATATTAGTTGGAAAAGAAGAAGTTATAAGAAATAGAGTAAAAGAAATATATGGAAAAGAAATAGAAGAAATATCTGATAGATTAAAAATACAAAATGCAACAGAAACAATAGAAATGGAAGATAAGCCAACAGAAGCAATAAAACACAAAAAAGACTCATCAATGGTAGTTGGATTTAATATGCTAAAACAAGATGAAGGAGATGTATTTATATCTGCCGGAAATTCAGGAGCATTACTTGCAGGAGCTACATTATTAGTTGGAAGAATAAAAGGAATAGATAGACCAGCTTTAGCGGGAATATTACCAGCATATAAAAGCCAATTATTATTAATGGATTGTGGTTCAAATACAAATTGTAAGCCAATAAATTTATTGCAATTTGCCCAAATGTCAACTATATATTTAAGAAATACATTTGGAATTGAAAAACCAGCAATAGGGCTTTTAAACATAGGAACAGAAGAAACAAAAGGAAATGAACTAGTAAAAGAAAGTTATCAATTATTAAAAGAAAAATCTGAAGAATTAGGAATTAATTTTGTTGGAAATGTAGAAGGAAGAGATGCTTTTTCAGGAGAAATAGATGCAATAATATCTGATGGATTTACTGGAAATGTATTTTTAAAAACAACAGAAGGATTAGGAAAATTTGTTAAAAAATCATTAAAAGAAAGTATGATGAAAAATATATTATCAAAAATTGCTTCAATTCCATCATTACCAGCAATAAATAGATTTGCTAAAACAATGGATTATAAAGCATATGGTGGTGCATTATTCTTAGGAGTAAAAAAACCAGTAGTTAAAGCACATGGAAGCAGTGATGAAATCTTGTTTGAATATACAATAATTCAAGCAGAAAAATTTGTTGAAAATAAAGCAGTAGACAAAATGATAGAACAATTCACAAAAAATAATGAAGATTCAAATAAAAATGTGAACGACTAGTACAAATTTTAAATAATTGTCAAATATACTTGACAAAAGTAATAACATATAATATAAAAGTATTATAAAAATAAGATAATATTTTAATATAGAAACTTGAGAGGAGGTGAACTCGAGTTATGAGTTCAGAAGAAATATTAGAAAAAGTAAAAGGTATAATAGTTGAACAATTAGGTGTAGCAGATACAGCAGTAACAATGGAAGCATCTTTTATTGATGATTTAGGAGCTGACTCTTTAGATATAGTTGAATTAGTAATGGCTATAGAAGAAGAATTTGATATAGAAATTCCTGATAGCGGTGCAGAAAAAGTTGTAACAGTAGGAGATGTAGTTGACTACATAAAAGAAAATGTTTAATATATAAATATCTAAAAAGAATTAAACTATAAAAATGGTTTAATTCTTTTTTTGTTTTGATAACAAATTTAAAATCTTCAAAAATGATAATTAACTTAGAAAAAATCAAAAAATTCTGACTTTTCTTGACTAATAAATTAATGATGTGGTATTTATTATAATAAAT
>ERZ772851.1654-NODE-1654-length-20165-cov-4.938936_pt1 | contig 20165 bp, 17 predicted proteins | sample MGYA00512137_ERZ772851 | MGnify/ENA primary metagenome ERZ772851 (study PRJEB29015, sample SAMEA2737663) | human gut metagenome | biome: human gut; feature: human-associated habitat; material: faeces | place: China | collected 2012 ... | reverse complement strand
GTGCGGACGGATACTTCGGTTATCCTATTACTCCCCAATCGGAAGTGTTGGAAACACTTGCTGAACTGAAACCGTGGGAAACAACCGGCATGGTAGTACTCCAGGCAGAAAGTGAAGTGGCAGCTATCAATATGGTATATGGAGGCGCAGGCAGCGGAAAGATGGTAATGACATCGTCTTCAAGTCCGGGCGTCAGTCTGAAACAGGAAGGTATATCTTACATTGCAGGTGCCGAACTTCCTTGTCTGATTGTAAACGTGATGCGTGGCGGTCCCGGATTAGGAACCATCCAACCTAGTCAGGCCGACTATTTCCAGACTGTGAAGGGCGGTGGTCATGGCGACTACAAGCTAATCGCTCTTGCTCCGGCATCTGTACAGGAAATGGCAGATTTCGTGGCATTGGGATTCGAACTGGCTTTCAAATATCGTAATCCAGCCATTATTCTTGCTGACGGTGTGATCGGACAGATGATGGAAAAGGTTGTTCTTCCTGCACAAAAGCCACGCCGCACAGAAGCGGAAGTGATTGAGCAATGTCCGTGGGCTGCTACCGGAAAGGCTAAAGATCGCAAACCGAACATCATCACTTCTTTGGAACTGAAACCGGAAGCAATGGAAATCAACAACCTCCGCTTCCAGGCTAAGTATCGCCAAATCGAAGAAAACGAAGTACGTTTTGAAGAAATAAACTGTGAAGATGCAGAATATCTGATTATTGCTTTTGGCTCAATGGCACGTATCGGTCAGAAAGCCATGGAGCTGGCTCGTGAGAAAGGTATCAAGGTAGGTATCCTTCGTCCGATTACTTTGTGGCCGTTCCCTACAAAAGCCATTGCCGCTTATGCTGACAAAGTAAAAGGTATGCTTGTTACAGAGCTGAATGCCGGACAGATGATTGAAGATGTCCGCCTGGCTGTCAATGGTAAAGTAAAAGTAGAACATTTCGGACGTCTCGGCGGTATTGTTCCCGATCCGGATGAAATTGTAACTGCTCTGGAAGAAAAAATAATCAAATAACGAAACGACGATGAATCCCGATAAAATAAGAAACGTATTGAACATCCTTTTCATGATATTGGCACTTGCCGCTATCATTGTCTACTTTGTAGTAGGAAAGGAAGATTTTAAAATGTTTATCTACGTATGCGGCGCGGCAATCTTTGTCAAGCTGATGGAGTTTTTTATACGGTTCACCAACAGATAAGGAGAAGAAGTTATGACTAAAGAAGAAATAATCAAACCCGAGAATCTGGTTTACAAAAAACCGACTCTGATGAACGATAACGCCATGCACTACTGCCCGGGTTGCAGTCACGGTGTGGTACACAAACTCATTGCCGAAGTCATTGAGGAAATGGGTATGGAAGATAAAACTGTGGGAATTTCTCCGGTGGGATGTGCAGTGTTTGCCTACAACTATCTCGATATTGACTGGCAGGAAGCAGCACACGGACGTGCTCCTGCTGTGGCAACTGCTGTGAAACGCCTGTGGCCGGACCGTCTTGTTTTCACTTATCAGGGTGACGGTGACTTGGCTTGTATCGGTACAGCCGAAACAATCCACGCTTTGAACCGTGGTGAGAATATCACGATTATCTTTATCAATAATGCGATCTATGGTATGACAGGCGGCCAGATGGCTCCGACTACACTAGTAGGCATGAAGAGTTCGACTTGTCCTTACGGACGTGACGTTGAACTTCACGGCTATCCATTGAAGATTACTGAAATCGCAGCCCAACTGGAAGGAACTGCTTACGTAACCCGTCAGTCCGTACAATCCGTACCGGCTATCCGCAAGGCTAAGAAGGCAATCCGCAAGGCTTTTGAGAACTCCATGAACGGTAAAGGTTCCAACCTGGTAGAAATCGTTTCCACTTGTAGTTCAGGCTGGAAGATGACTCCGGAGAAGGCGAACAAATGGATGGAAGAACACATGTTCCCATTCTATCCGCTGGGTGATTTAAAAGATAAAGAATAACGCTAAAAGTCAACAGAACAATGAAAGAAGAAATAATTATAGCAGGATTCGGTGGACAAGGCGTATTGTCTATGGGTAAGATTCTGGCATATTCCGGTTTGATGGAAGGCAAAGAAGTGACCTGGATGCCGGCATACGGTCCTGAACAACGAGGTGGAACAGCCAACGTTACAGTTATTGTAAGCGATGACAAAATATCCTCACCGATTCTTAGTAAATACGACGCTGCCATCATTCTGAATCAGCCTTCACTCGAAAAGTTTGAAAGCAAAGTGAAACCCGGCGGTATCCTGATTTATGACGGTTACGGAATTATCAACCCTCCTACCCGCAAGGATATCAAGGTATATCGTATCGATGCCATGGACGCAGCCAACGCGATGAATAACGCCAAAGCATTCAACATGATTGTACTTGGCGGTTTATTAAAACTCCGCCCGATTGTGACATTGGAAAATGTAATCAAGGGATTGAAGAAAACTCTTCCGGAACGCCATCACCACTTGATTCCGATGAACGAAGAAGCAATCAAGAAAGGTATGGAATTAATCCGTGAGGTTTAATTAACAGATAATGTGCAATGGATAATTGATAATTATTAGCTACGTATAGTACGTATGCAACATAATTTTCAATTATCCATTATCATTAAATCAATTAAAGTAAGTATCTTTGCCTCCAATTATGAGACGAATCTTACTATTATATATATTACTTTCCGTTGTAGGGCTGACAACTGTCCATGCGCAGTTTAATCCCGGTCGTCAACAAATCGACGAAAACGGATATGACCAATACGGTAACCAGGTAGACCCTGCAATGATTCCGGACAGACTGGATAGTGCAAACGTTGAAGTAAAGGGATTACCACCTACCTTATATATGTGGCGGATCAAAAACCAGTTGGGCGACCGGACGATAATCCCTGCCGACACCGCCTATCACCACTTTCAGAACACGAATCTCACGGAAGGAATCACCGGACATTACAATTATCTCGCCAATATGGGGTCGCCCCGTATGTCACGCATCTTCTTTGACCGCCGTTATCCGGAGCCGACCATTTTCATGGAACCTTTTTCCAGTTTCTTTGTCCGTCCCACAGAATTTAATTTTACGAACAGTAACGTTCCCTATACCAATCTGACGTATCATAAAGCCGGTAATAAGATAAATGGAGAAGAACGTTTCAAATCCTACTTCTCTGTAAACGTAAACAAGAAGTTGGCCTTCGGTTTCAACATTGATTATTTATACGGACGGGGATACTACAACAATCAGAATACTGCATACTTTAACGCTGCAGTTTTCGGCAGCTATATCGGAGACAGATATCAGGTGCAAGGAATATACAGTAACAACTATCTGAAGACTAATGAAAACGGAGGTATCACCGATGACAGATATATCACCGCTCCGGAGGAAATGGCCGAAGGACGAAGGGAATACGAATCAACCAACATTCCTACTGTATTGAGCGAAACAACCAACCGTAATCATGACTTTTATGTATTCCTGACTCAACGTTATAATCTAGGATTCAAACGTGACATTCCGCAGGCTGAAAACGACACGACTCCCGCCAAACAGGAGTTTGTACCGGTGACGAGTTTTATACACACCATTCAGGTAGAACGGGCACGCCATGGCTTCAATTCTTATGACGAAGTAGCGGACGGATATTATCAGAACACATATTTTGATAAGGACAATAAAGCGTTCGTAAGAGACAGTACTACTTATGTAGGAATCAAGAATACAATCGGCATCGCTTTACTGGAAGGTTTCAACAAATATGCAAAAGCCGGATTGACCGCATTCGCTTCTTACAAAATCAGTAAATATACGCTGATGAATAAGGACGGAGGACCATTACCCGACAAATACAATGAAAACGAGATATTCGTCGGAGGAGAGTTATCCAAACGGGAAGGGAATATTCTTCACTATCACGCAATCGGTGAAGTGGGACTTGCAGGAAAAGCAATCGGACAGTTCAATGTAAAAGGAGATATAGACCTGAATTTCCCGTTATGGAAAGATACCGTCAGCCTTATTGCCCGCGGTGAGGTCAGCAACCAGCTTGCACCTTTCTATATGCGTCATTACCATTCCAAACATTTCATGTGGGATAATGATATGGATAAGGAGTTCCGTACACGTATCGAAGGGGAACTAAGTATTGCACGCTGGAAAACCCGGCTAAGAGCGGGAGTAGAAAACATCAAGAACTATACGTATTTCAACCAACAGGCAACGCCCGAACAGAAAAGCGGAAGCCTTCAAGTATTATCGGCAAGCCTCAACCAGGACTTCAAGCTCGGGATCTTCCATTTAGATAATGAAGTAACCTGGCAGAAATCCAGTGACCAGACTGTGCTGCCCTTGCCCGATCTTTCTTTGTATCATAACTTTTATATGCAGTTTAAATTAGCAAAGAAAGTGCTTAGCGTGCAATTAGGTGCCGACGTGCGATATTTCACGAAATACAATGCACCCGCCTATATGCCGGCTATCCAAAATTTCTACCTGCAACCGGAAGAAGGCAAAGTTGAGATAGGCGGTTATCCGATTGTGAATGTCTATGCAAACCTGCATCTGAAACGTACACGTTTCTATGTGATGATGTATCACGTGAACCAAGGAATAAGCAGACCTGATTATTTTCTGTCTCCTCACTATCCTATCAATCCACGTGTCCTGAAATTCGGACTTTCATGGAATTTCTATGATTAACAAAACCTTTATGGCTTATGGAGACACGCCCGAAACTGAGACTATTCAGATATTTAGTGCCTGTTATCATTATATTGGCACTTATTTTCACTTTCCGATATTGCGGAAAACAAGAAAAACCCTTAGGGCATCCGCGTGATTATGCCGCCATTGCCAAAGAAGGAATACTACGTGTAGCTACCGAATACAACTCAATCAGTTTTTATGTGGACGGTGACACTATCTCCGGCTTCCATTATGAACTGATACAGGCCTTTGCCCGTGATAAAAGACTGAAAGCAGAAATCACCCCAGTCATGAGTTTCGAAGAACGGCTGAAAGGACTGAGTGAAGGGCGTTATGATGTTATTGCTTATGGAATATTGGCGACTAGCAAATTAAAAGATTCCCTGCTTCTCACCTCTCCCATTGTCCTCAACAAACAAGTCCTGGTTCAACGCAAAGAGAATGGAGAAAACGATTCACTCTATATCCGTAACCAACTGGATTTAGCCCGGCGGACACTTCATGTCGTAAAAGGTTCGCCTTCTATCTTGCGTATTCAGAACTTAGGAAATGAAATCGGAGACACCATTTACATAAAAGAAATAGAAAAATATGGCCCCGAACAATTGATTTCACTAGTAGCACACGGAGACATTGACTATGCAGTTTGTGACGAAAGCATTGCACGGGCAGTAGCGGATTCCTTGTCGCAGATTGATATCAATACGGCTATCAGCTTCACACAGTTCTACTCATGGGCAGTCAGCAAGCAATCCCCCGTTTTACTCGATAGTTTGAATACGTGGCTGGATAAGTTCCAAAAGAAATCAGAATATCAAAAGATTTATAAAAAATACTATAATCAATAAAGTTGCTCTTGACAAAAAATAGTTTTATCTTTGGGCTTTGTTAAAACAGACACAATAGGTATTACAATTATGAGTGAAAAGATAATTAAATGGGGATTCATCGGTTGCGGCGAAGTCACCAAAACGAAAAGTGGTCCTGCTTTCCAAAAAGTAGAACATTCGGAAGTCGTAGCTGTAATGAGTCGCGACGGTGCAAAGGCAAAAGCCTATGCCAAAGAAAGAGGTATCAAGAAATGGTATGACGACGCACAGGAACTGATAGACGATCCGGAAGTAAATGCTATATATATCGCCACTCCTCCTTCTTCTCATGCTACTTATGCTATTATGGCAATGAAAGCAGGTAAGCCTGCATACATTGAAAAGCCAATGGCACAGACATACGAAGAGTGTACCCGTATCAACCGTATTTCGCAAGAAACAGGCATTCCTTGTTTCGTTGCTTACTACCGACGTTATCTCCCGTACTTCCAAAAAGTAAAAGAGCTTGTAGAAAACGGTTCTATCGGTAACGTTATCAATGTACAGATACGGTTCGCACAGCCACCACGCGACCTGGACTATAACCGTGAAAATCTTCCCTGGCGTGTACAAGCGGACATTGCCGGAGGCGGTTACTTCTACGATCTTGCCCCGCATCAGATAGATTTATTGCAGGATATGTTCGGTTGCATTCTCGAAGCAAATGGTTACAAGAGCAACCGCGGAGGACTTTATCCCGCCGAAGATACCTTAAGTGCCTGTTTCCAGTTCGACAACGGATTGGTAGGTAGCGGCTCCTGGTGTTTCGTAGCGCACGACTCGGCCCGCGAGGATCGTATAGAAATCATCGGAGACAAAGGAATGATTTGTTTTTCTGTCTTCACCTACGAACCTATCGGACTGCATACCGAACGCGGACGCGAAGAAATCTGTATCGGTAACCCGGAACATGTACAACAGCCTCTTATCCAAGCGGTGGTAGACCATCTATTAGGTAAATCTATCTGTTCCTGCGACGGTGAAAGTGCCACACTGACCAACTGGGTTATGGACAAGATTCTCGGAAAGCTTTAAACGGATATTTCCTACCGTTTTATCAGTATTCAAGATCCCGAACTTTATCCGTTCTCTTTCGGCGTCTGCTGGTACTGGTAGAAAATTAAAGGAAATCGTTCCTTGGTATATTGTTAGTTTTTTCTATCTTTGTAGAAAGATGTTATTTCTGAAAAGAAGTAAATAGGATAAAACTAACAATATTTTTTATTGCCATGACTAAAGAAGAACTAATGCGGAAAGCAATAGAGCTTTCAATAGAAAATGTCGAAAATGGTGGAGGCCCTTTCGGTGCTGTTATCGCCACCAAAGATGGAGTGATTATCGCTACCGGTGTAAACCGCGTCACAACGTCTTGTGATCCTACTGCACATGCCGAAGTTAGTGCAATACGTGCCGCAGCCGCCAAATTGGGAACATTTGATCTTAGCGGATATGAGATATACACCTCCTGCGAACCTTGTCCCATGTGCTTGGGTGCTATTTATTGGGCACGACTGGACAAGATGTACTACGGTAACAACAAAACCGACGCCAAAAATATCGGTTTTGACGATTCTTTTATCTACGACGAACTGGAACTGAAACCAGAAGACAGAAAACTTCCCTCCGAAATTTTACTACCCAATGAAGCTATTACCGCCTTTGAGGCTTGGGCAGCCAAAGAGGATAAAATAGAATATTAGATTTCTCTTTTTTATTATTAACTAATTAACAACCCTGCAAATGAAAAGAAAAAACCTTCTAGTTTTTCTAACAGCAGCATGCCTGTTTGGTTGTCAACAACAAGACAACCTGCAAGACCCCAGTAAAGAAGCTATCGACTTCTCTACTTCTATCGACAACCAAAGCATCACTGACTTGCTTACTCGTAACAGTGCCGCTTTATCGCTTCCCGTAAAGAATAGCTTCTCAACTGGAGATGTAATCTCAATGTCAGTTTCCAATCAAGACTATCTTCCGTTTGCCCTAGGCGTAGATAGTCAGACATGGGACGAGATAGACACAGACGTTGAATCTGTTACATTCTATGCTCATTACCCCGAATTGACTGACGAAGCTGCTACCAGAGCATTGGGAAAACGTTACCGCAGTATAAAGGGAGGAAAAGAACATCTATTCGGAATAGCTCAAGCCATTCGCGGAACTAAAAACGTAGCCTTAAAGTTCAAACGAATGACTGTACCCGTCATCTTACTTGACGAGGACGGCAGACCGTATAACGGTAAAGCAAGTATCAAACTTCGTTTGAGAAACAGAGGTATTCAAGATCTTTTTAACGGAAAGGTTGAGTTGGACAAGAGCGCGGAAGCCGAGGATATCAATATCAAAAAGGTATCTGACGGAGAATTAACCAACTTAATCCCGCAAGAAACGATCAAAGCTGGAGAAGTAATTGGAGAAGTATCCATAGAGGGAGAAAAACAAGAAATCGTAGCAAATCAGGATGTTGAAGTAAGTGCCGGAAATGCAATTGTCATGAGGTTCGCCCGCAACCGTGTCATCTTTGACGGACACACTCCATTGCGTAGATAACGCAGACAAGTAAAAACGAACATAAATAAAAATCCCTGGAACTGCCGTAGACACTCAGCATTCCTGGGATTTTTCACACACAAAAGTTATTATTGAAATTGAAAACTGTTCTTAATTAGTTTAGAAGCGCATACCTACGGTTAATAGTACTTGACTACGTGTATTAGTTACTTTAGTGGCCGGAGGAGTTACCATAGTCCACTCACCTTGAGTTAACTCAAATTCATTATAAAATGGATAAAAGTTCTCTTTATATGTAGACAACTGATAAGCTAAATCTGCATAAAACATTTTTCCTCTATATCCTATTCCTAATGTATAATTACTCTGTGATCTCTTATTAGAAAAATCAGTATCAGTTATAAGAGAATTGGAAGGAATATATTTCACAGCCTCATCTCTAAATACAGCAGAACTATAATTATATCCTAAACGAAAAGCAAACTCTGGAATTACCTTATACTCAGCTCCAATACGGAATGTATGTTCACCTTTCAAACAGTTCTTTACTTCAGCATTCTCAAATTCCATATCCCCACCGCCATCATTACTTGAATACTTAAATTTCATTGTAGAATAATCTTCATATTCATATTCCGCACCTAATGCTAAAGAAGTTCCGACAGTATATCCTAAACTAACGTTATATTTCCATGGTGTTACCAATCGATAATCCCGCTTCATATCCCCTACATAATCATAGGTATCTACAATTATACGTTTTAATTCATCAGTTTTTGCATCTCTATAATCATTGGTTACTATTGCACTCGTAGAATATGTTAACTTATAGAAAGTTGGGGTATGCACTGCAAAACCTATACGAAATGGAGAATATTCAAATGGACGAAGGATTAATCCCATTTTTACATCAAACCCAGAACCTGAGATATTGTTATAACTTTCAAGAGAATAACCTTCTCCTCTTTTATATGATTCATCATACCCAGAATATTTATCATAATCCACATCATAGGCCCCAATGGTCAATCCTAAATATACACGATCATTTATATTAAAAGATACATTAAAATCATACTGATCAATTCCCCCCTTTTCTCTTGAATTAAAAACAGAAGAAGGCTCTACCGGCAGAAAAGGAACATATAAATCTGGTTCATTATCAATCCGATCTCTTTCTGTCAGACCTCCTTGATACCCCAAAGCCCCAAGCCATCCAGCATCAGGATCTGAGAATATCCTATTTGCATTATCAAAATCCAAGTGCTGCCTAGAATTATCCCAAACATATCGTTCTGCATCAGTTGCCTGTAAAGCCATAGAATTAGTTTGAGAAACATAATATGGAGATCCCGGATTACTAGGATTCTCAACTACTCCCATCATCCCCGACATCGACATATTTTTATAAAAAGATTTAAAACGCTTATAATTAAATCCAAAATTTACATAACGTAATGGAGTCTGATTACCTATTTTAGTAGCAAAAACAACTCCTATATTATCAAACGACCATCTATTCTTATCTATAGTTGATTTTTGACCTTCATATTTACTCTCCATTCCATAAGCTGAATAACTAAATGAAGTCATTACATCATTACTCCGATAGATACCAATACCAGCAGGATTTGTCCCCATTGTAGTTATATCTCCACCTAATGCCCCCATCGCACCACCCATTCCTACAAAACGAGCTGTACCATTCAAATCTTTATCTGCTATTTTGACACCATCATATACAGATTGTGCACTAACGGCTCCTATCACAAAAGATAAAGTATATATTACTGTTATAATCTTCTTCATAATCTAAATTAATCATATTAATACTATCTTCTAATTATCTTCTACTACTCCTACTAGAAGAACCGCCTCCTGAACGGGACGAACTACCGCCACCTGAATAACTACCGCCACTTGAACGAGAACTGCTACTGCTGGCTGGAGAATAACTTCTAGAAGATGAAGAAGAACGGTTACTATTATAGTTACTACGAGTGCTTTCCCTCGAATAAGTACGTGATGGAGAAGCAGAACTACCTCTATTATATGTCGAACTGGATCTTCTTGAAGAAGGAGAATATGTAGATGAACTACGAGCACTACTTCCGCGGGAACTATTATAAGAACTAGCACGAGTAGAGGTGCGAGTACTTGTCCCACTACTACGAGTACTACTTGGACGGGTATATGTACTTCTTCTTGAGGAGGATACATCTGAACGAGTAGATACTCCAGAACGTATGGATTCACTTCTTGAACCAACTACTCGCCCCGTTGAGACACGACCTCCAGAAGGTACGCTAGTAGTCCTACGTACTTGCGAACGACCATAATCTGAACGACGAGAAGTAGAAGAACTATATCTACTAGGAGCATATGAACGGCGACCCGTATAAGTGTTGCGTGCCCAATGGCTTCCACCACCCCAGCCCCAGCTAGGACCGCCGTGCCAATAGTGATGATGTCCCCAATAGCCACCACCATACCAACCACCCCAGTAGCCACTATACCAGCCGCCCCAGGAACCCGGGTAATATCCCCAAGAGTAGTAAGGACGATTCCAGCCCCAGCCATAATTCCAACCCCAACCGTAAGAACCATAACGCCAATCCCACCAAAGCGGGTTACTGAACGTCGGGAACGCATAAGCATACATGCCGTCGGTATATACGTTCCAGTCCCAGGAATTCGGTCCGTAAACTACGTCCCAATATAACGGGCTGCTAATGCTAATAGCAAAACGCGGATTACGGAAACGGATGATACGTTCTGCGTACTCATAATCTTCCTGTGTACCGTCAAATTCGCCGGTCACCCATTCTCCATCCAAATCCGGATTAGATTTTTCTTTTATATATAAGGTATCATTGTCCATTACGAACTCATTATCACGTGCATCGTAACGGCGATTATATTCATCCACATCCCGTGTTTTTCCCTTACGGTCCTGAACAACTACGGTAGTACCCGGTGAAGTATAGATGTTGGTCACCTGTTGTTTCGTTTCCTTCTTAACCGGAGTTTCTTTCTTCTCCTGTTTATCTTTGGAAGGTACGAAGTAAAGGTCGTCATCAACGCTTTGTGCCAGCAAGCCTATCGGTAGGCACAAGGCAAATAGCAAGAAGTAAACAATCTTTTTCATATCATCTCGGTTTATGTAATTACTTAAACTTATTCACATTACAAAGATAAGGAAGAGATTTTTCGTCCGAAGGAGATTTTCCCCAAAGGATAATAGGGAAATCCCTATTTCTAACTATCTTAGTAGAAGATACATTGCACCTTGGCATAAAATTCAAGTAAACTTGATTTTCTATACTTGGTTTGTAGTATCTTTGCATATTATTTACCAGAAAATAAAACAACTATGAAGTATTTTGAGTTCACGTTCCATACAAGTCCTTGTACCGAAACAGTTAATGACGTACTAACTGCAGTGCTAGGCGAAGTGGGATTCGAGAGTTTTGTTGAATGCGAAGGCGGACTGACCGCATATATCCAACAATCGGTATGTGATGAAAACGCTATCAAAACTGTAATCGCCGAATTTCCTCTATCCGATACGGAAATCACCTACACATTTACCGAAGCAGAAGACAAGGACTGGAACGAGGAATGGGAAAAAAATTTCTTCCAACCGATTATTATTGGAGACCGCTGTGTAATCCACAGTACTTTTCACCAGAATGTACCCAAAGCGGAATATGACATCGTCATCAACCCACAAATGGCCTTCGGTACGGGACATCACGAAACGACAAGCCTCATCATCGAAGAATTACTGGACAACGAACTGAAAGATAAATCCTTGCTCGATATGGGTTGTGGGACTTCTATTTTAGCTATCCTGGCACGTATGCGGGGGGCACACCCCTGTACAGCTATCGACATCGATGAATGGTGTGTACGCAATTCTATCGAGAACATTGAACTGAATCATGTAGACGAAATCGACGTTTCACAAGGAGATGCTTCATCACTTACCGGAAAAGGGCCTTTTGACATTATCATCGCCAATATCAACCGGAATATATTATTGAATGACATGAAGCAGTACATTACCTGCATGCATCCAGGTTCAGAGCTTTATATGAGTGGATTCTATGTAGATGATATTGCTGTTATCCGTGAAGAAGCGGAAAAAAACGGACTGGCTTTTGTACATTACAAAGAGAAGAACCGTTGGGCAGAGGTAAAGTTTATTTATCAAGGCTAATCCCCTCCAACTGATTTTTCCTAAAAAAACAATATCCCCATGTCCGGACATCACATATAACAAAATGGGAATGTCGGACATAGGGATGTCACATATAAAGAAATTTATGCGAACTCCTTCTTTACTTGCTCACACCATTCCTTGATTTTCTTCTTTGCCTGTTCAGACTGATTATCCAAATCAATCACCAATCCGCACCACTGATTACCTCGTAAGGCTCTGGAACGTTCGAAAGTATAACCTTCAGAAGAAGTGAAGCCGACTAATGTAGCCCCGTCTCCTTCAAAAACTTCCGCCAACAAGCCAATACCATCGGCAAAGTTTTCAGGATAGCGTATCTGATCTCCGAGACCGAAAATAGCAACCTTTTTTCCTTTCAGTTCCATTGTTCGAAGCTCCGGTAACAGTTCATCCCAATAAGTAGGCAGCTCACCGTCAAACCACGTGGAAGCTCCAACAATAAAACAATCGTAAGCTGCAAAATCATTCTGCCATGCCTGTTCAATCGCTACTACTTCTATCTTATCTTCTCCAAACTCTTTCTGAATCTTCTCCGCTACCCAGCTTGTTCTTTCAGCCTTAGTAGCATAAAATAAACCTATCTTTTTCATAATCTGTACAATTTAATATTCCAACAAATTCTTGGCAGCTTCGTATATCTTAGCCTCATCCGGCAATATTTCTTTTTCCAGAATCGGATTAAAGCCGACAGGAGTAAATGTAGAACCGACACGTTCTACCGGACCGTCCAAATAGCGGAACATCTCCCCTCCAATCATAGCCGCCAGTTCCGCACCGAAACCGGAGAATACTTTATCTTCGTGAACAACCAATGCTTTACTGGTTTTCTTTACTGATTCAAATATCGCTTCTTTATCCAACGGAATCAAAGAACGAATATCAATGACTTCTACTTTCCAGCCACCTTCTTTCTCCAGCCGTTCGGCAGCGTGTAAACAGAAATGGGTAGTGTTGCCATAGGTGATAATACTCAAATCTGTTCCTTCACGACGGATACGTGCCTTTCCGAAAGGAACTTCAAAATCTTCCGGTACAACGGCTGCTGCCTCCACCGAGTTATACAAAGCTTTCGGTTCGAGAAACAATGTAAAGCCCTTGGAACGCATACTGGTCCGCAATAATCCGGCGGCATCATCAGCAAAGGAAGGACAGACAATTCGTGCTCCGGGCAAAGTTGTCAAAGCTCCCTCTATATTTTGGGAATGGTATAATCCCCCACCAATATAACCACCGGAAGCTAGCCGTAAAGTTATGTTCGGAGCAAACTTTCCATTGCTACGCCAATACTCATGTGTACATTCTACATATTGTTCTACGGCAGGCCAGAAATAGTCAGCAAATTCCGCCCCTTCTATCACGACATGGATTTTAGGGTCAAAGCGGCTCATTCCGTTAGCTGTACCCACAATATAATCTTCCGCAATCGGTGCGCTGAATACACGTGCATCACCAAACTCCTGCTGCATACCTTTAGTCACATTAAACACACCGCCTTTTTCCTTGTTTGCTACATCCTGTCCCCAGATAAACGTATCGGGGTTATGACGGAATTCAGCTTTCAACGTTTCGTTAATGGCGTTCACCATAAAAGTTTTCTCTCCTTCTGCCTGATGGATACCTTCTTTATACTTTTGAGGCTGATAAGGTTCGGGTATCACAAAGTCATAGATACTCTTGGGATCAGGATCGGGAGCAGACAAGGCCTTTCGATTAGCGGCTGATAATTCTTTCTTTGCATCAGTCTCTATTTGCAGCAATTCTTCTTCCGTCAAACGTTTATAGCGAAGCAACATCCGGCGGAATTTCATCAACGGGTCAGCTTCTTTTACATATTCCAGTTCGTTTTCATCCCTGTACAAGGTATGTTTATCCGAATTAGAGTGGGAACCGATACGGACGCAATTGGCTTGTACAATTACCGGGTTACGAGTGGTTATGGCATATTCCCGAGCTTCGGTCATAGCGTTCATCGAGTCAAATACATCTTTTCCATTACAATAGATAATTTTCAGGTTCTTGAAACCTGAGAAGTTCTCTGCCACTTTCCGATTGGCCGTCTGTTCGGATTTCGGGACGGAGATACCGTAACCATTATCCTGTATTACGAAAATCACAGGAAGACGCTCGAGACTAGCGCCATTGATGGCTTCATATACAAAGCCTTCGGAAGTAGCCGATTCTCCATGAGAAGTTATGGCAACTCCTTTATGACCATAATACACCATAGCTCTGGCTACACCTGCCGCATGGAGGTCATGTGTCCCCGTAGCAGACGAGATATTTTCGATGTGCCATTCCGGTTTTGCGAAGTGATTAGACATGTGCCGCCCGCCACTACCGGGATCAGTCGCTTTCGAAATACCATTCAGGATAATTTCTTCTGCAGTCATTCCGGCAGAAAGCACAGTCAGCATATCCCGGTAATAAGGGAACAGAAAGTCTTCGCCGAGAGTAAAAACCTGCCCAATAGCCAGTTGGATTCCGTCATGTCCTGCATAAGGAGCATGGTAAGACCAACCTAACGATTGCAGCAAATAGGAAGGGGCTTTCTCATCCAGAGCACGTCCCAATGTCATCAGATGATACCACTTCTTCAAGGTTTCAATATCTGTATTTTTTATATCATACTTTTTCATAGTTAATGAACTCTTTATTAATGAAACAATCAGTTGAATCAACCTTTCCAGTTCTCCAGATAATCGGCTATGAAATGCAGGAAGTTACCACCCAGCATACCGTCTACCACCCGATGATCGTAAGACAAGGAAAGATACATCTTATGACGAATAGCAATCGTATCACCTTCCGGTGTCTCCACAACAGCAGGTTTCTTTTCAATGTATCCCACTCCCAGAATAGCTACTTGAGGCTGATTTATAATCGGCGTACCGAATAAGCTCTTGAATGTACCGAAATTAGTAATAGTAAATGTTCCGCCATCAATGTCTTCCGGCATCAATTTGTTATCTCTTGCTTTTAATGCCAATGAATCAATGGCGACTGCCAATCCGTTTAGATTCAAATGGTCGGCATCATGCACCACCGGAACAATCAGATTTCCGTCATTCAAGGAAACAGCGATACCGACATTAATGTGTTTCTTGAAAAGAATATTATATCCGTCTACCGATACATTCAGCTGCGGATAAGTTACCAGCGCTTTCGCTACCGCTTCCGTAATCATAGGCATATAGGTCAGCTTCACTCCTTCGTGACGGAAGAAGACATCCTTATTCTTTTCACGCCAACGGACTAGCTTGGTTACATCCACTTCCAGCACATTCGTAACATGTGGAGATACTTTCTTTGACATAACCATGTGGTCGGCAATAATCCGACGGACACGGTCCATTTCTTTCATCTCTACTCCGGACGTATTGATAGGGGCAGATGATTGGGGTGTAGCAGTGGAAGCCACAGATTGTACAGCAGGTACCGGAGATGACTTTGGATTCGCTGAAGCAGCAGGCATAATAGCCGACGGTGCATTTGCAGTCGAAGTTATGCCTATTGTTGCCGGTTTCGGCTCGCTAACAAGTCCTCTCTTTTTCCTGTCAATATAATCTTTTATATCTTTCTTACTCAATCGTCCTTCATAGCCAGTCCCTTGCAAGGTATCCAGTTCTTCCTTCGGAATCTTAGCGTCCCGTGCCAATTGAATCACCACTGGAGAGTACCAACATTCTTCGACAGCAACACCCGGTTTCGGCACTTCATTATGGGATTTCTCTTTAGTAGTTTCCTGAGAGGAGTTCGATTCATTGGAAGTTTCCTGTTCACTAGCACTGTCACCGTCCAAATTAATAACAGCAACGACAGTGCCCACCGCTACCGTATCTCCCTCTTTACACAAAATCTCCATTACTTTCCCCGCTACCGGAGAAGGAATTTCCGCACTCACTTTGGCAGTGTTTACTTCAAAAAGCACATCGTCTTCCTGAACCGACTCACCTACCTTTACAGACCAAGAAACAATTGTTCCTTCGGTTATACTCTCGCCCAACTTAGGCATTTTTATTTCGAATCTTGACATAGACAGTAAATTTATTATTCAACCTTGACACATTACAACAATACGTTGAAATAGAAAGTTTTAAGTTAAAGTATTTTTAACCGGACATCAACGGTTACATATCCATTCTTCACGAATGTACTTCTCCGAACGAAGCCGGTTGACAGCTTCCTTCTCCTCTACACTGAAAGAACTGACGGATTGTGATTCACTGAAATATTGAAAAGCATTTTCCTTGAAATCATCCACACTCCCCGCCGGCAAATATCTACCGATATTAGTAACCTCACTCCGAACGGAAGGAACGGCATATACGGAAGACAAAGTGCCGTCATGAGCTATCACATCCGGATTCAATACCTTATTTAATATCGTGAGGTCTGTATCATAAAGCAGTGTGCAATGATATAATACTCTGTCTTTATGTACACACTGTGCACTCCCCGATATTTTCAATCCATTCAGATAGATACCCAGCCGTTCATCTCCTTTAGCTTCTATACCGATGAATGACAGAAAGTCTAACGTTCGCTGAAGATAATGAACAAATTCAGGCAAACGCGAAACGGTTTCTATAAAAGTAAAATTGACATTACCCAAATCGTGATATACTGCCCCTCCTCCCGAGAAGCGACGGGCAATAGCTATCCGATGCTGTTTCGCCCATTCCTTGTCAACTTCCGACCGAAGACGCTGATGTTTCCCTATCACAACAGAAGGAACGCTCTGCCAAAGCATAAAAACGTCCTCCGTTCCCTGCTTCAGCAAATACTCTTCTGCCGCTAAATGGAAATAAATATCAGTATAAGGACTGTATATACATCGAATCATAGGTCTCGAAGATAAGGGATTAAAACATTACTTCGTGATAAATCTCCCCAACCGTCGGATGCGGAAATACGGTCTTCTGAAATTCTTCCAGCGTATATCCTCTCTGAATAGCAATGCCTGCTATGACAATCAACTCCGACGCCGGATTTCCCAGCATGTGGCAGCCGATGATTTTGCCTTCTTCATCCTGAATCAATTTACAGAGACCGTTTCCTTGCTCATTCTCCGCAACGAATCGTCCGGAATAAGCCATTGGTAGTTTCGTAACACGATAAGGGAGTCCGAGTTTTATCAGTTCTTCCTCAGTCTTACCTACTCCTGCCATTTCGGGATTCGTATAAACAATTCCCGGCACACAGTCGTAGTTCATCCGATCTTCTACTCCCAATATATGATTGATAGCAACTTCTGCTTCACGAATGGCGGTATGTGCTAATAAAGAATATCCTGTAATATCTCCGCAAGCATATACCCTAGGATGAGTAGTCAGTAAATGTTCATCTACTTTCACTCCATTCCGATGTAACTCTATATTCAATTGTCCTAATCCTACGTTGGATAAATTTGCCTTACGTCCTACACTAAGCAGTATTTTATCCGTTTCAATCGCAGAAGCCTTGCCTCCCTTTTCAATCACGACCCTATCAGGTTGCACTTCCACTACTTTAGTATCCAGATAGAAAGAAACTCCCCGCTTTGTATATTCTGTACGAAGCATACCACTGGTTTCCTTATCCATGACTCCCAATATTTCAGGCATCATTTCCACGATATGTACCTTCACTCCCATACTGTTAAAGAAAGAAGCAAATTCCATTCCAATTACTCCCCCACCGATAATTACTAACGTTTTAGGTAGTTCTTTTATCTCCAATGCCTCTTTGGAGGTCCAGTAATCAACTTCCGCTAATCCCGGTATCGGAGGAATCACTGTATCGGAGCCGGTACATACCAGCAGATACTTTACAAAATACGCCTCTCCGTCACAAACAATGCGAATCAACCCATTTTCTTCCCCTTCTACAAAAGCTTCTTTCTCCACAATCGTAACCCCGTAAGAGTTGACAGTCATTTTCACACCACCCGTCAGCATTTTCACCGTTTTATCTTTGCGGCTCATAATTTTAGATAAATCAAAGGAAGGAGATTCGGCAAACACGCCATACTTGGAAGCATTCTTAATGCTATCCAGAATTTTAGCAGAATATAACAGAGTTTTAGTAGGAATACACCCTTCATTCAAGCACACCCCACCTATTGCTTTTTTCTCGAAAAGAACGGCTTTCAGTCCGTTCGCCCCTGCCCGTTCGGCGGCCGTATATCCGGCAGGGCCACCCCCAATAATAGCTATATCAAAATTCATAATCGTATATCTTTTTATTAATAATACGATTATAACAAATGAAAGAAGAAATTAGTTGTTCAGAAAAATAATGCCCGCTATTTAATTGTCAGTTTTTTGAGGTCCTCCAATGTACCGTTAAATACATTCAGATCTACATCTTTCTTAATACCGGGCACATTCCCGACATCAGTGTGTTGCCAGAAACTCCATTTACCCTGATATTTCACTGAATCCACATAATAATGTGCAATCCAATAAGGGTAAGCATTGAAAATGGAATCATCCAGATAACGGGTTTTAAATTTATAAGAAGTATAAAGAATGGGCTTCACCCCATAATGTGATTCTACGCGGTCCAACCAGCGCTTCAAACCTTGTTGCAGTTCTTGTTTTTCCTTTCTTCCGGTCACTTCCACATCAAGCACGGGAGGTAAGTCACCGGTATCCAGTTTTACCGTACGAATAAAAAAGTCAGCTTGTTTCAAAGCATCCGTACCAGGGATATAGAAATGATAAGCCCCACGAATAAAGCCATGATTACGAGCATTGGCAAAATTCACCTCAAATGTAGTATCGTTATGGTCTCCCCCTTCTGTCGCTTTCATAAAGACAAAGTGTAAAGGAGTAGCCGCTTGCTGGTTCCGCTGAAGTCTCTCCCAGTCAATTTTTCCTTGATAATGAGATATATCAATACCATGAATATCATATCCGGAAGGAATACAAACTCCATACTCCTTTAAACCGTTACAAGGTTTCCAACGATAGGCATAAGGACGAATAAAAAAATAGTAGAAAACAGCAGAAAAACAACCGACAATCATCACTGTCAGAATATTACGCAACCAGATAGGCATAGCACGTCCGTACTTCTCCTGTACTTTTTTCGAGGCACGGGGAGATTTGGAAGAAGAAACAGTTCTTTTTTTTCTAGTGGTGGAAGCAGCATTCTTCTTTTGAACGGCAGCTATCGGATTATTACGTGACGGCAAGTGTCTTAGTGATTAAAAATTAGTGATTGGTGACAAATGAAAAAAAAGCGGCGAACAGCAACCATACATTCTGCATGGCATTTACTGTTCACCGCTTCATGTTTATCGTTTACTTACCTTGTTCCAGCTGTAAAGTCTTAGTTGCCTGATCGCAAACTTCAGTAGGACCAAAGTACTGGATTGGTCCCGGATATACATAATCCGTTTCGATAGCCCAACGATCACGTTGTGCAGCGAATGCCTTGAAAGGAGCACCATCCAGTTTCACCAATGCTTTCTGAATAACCGGTTTCATTTCACCGTGACGACGTTCCATATTCATCATCATTGTGATAGGTACACCACCAGCAATCCATTCGGCAGCAGGAGCAGTTGTGTTACGTACAGAAGACATATAACCGGTCTTACCGTTAGCAATCAACATAGAAGCTGTGTAACCCAAAGAGTAGCAGTAGTCAGCGTCGAAGTTTGATGGAGCAGCGCAACGGCCTTCGTAACCGAAGAAGTGGTGCTGAGCAGCAAACTTACCAACATACTTACCTTCTTCTTTCCATGCAGCCAATTTAGTAGCTACCATTTCGGACAACAGTTTTTCAGTTTCAATCAATGATACCTGAACGTTTCCGTGCGGGTCACGATC